>Ga0307515_10008121_pt1 | contig 20560 bp, 17 predicted proteins | sample 17_EM_MG_FD_194513 | JGI IMG/M metagenome (GOLD analysis project Ga0307515, IMG submission 194513) | Populus trichocarpa ectomycorrhiza microbial communities from riparian zone in the Pacific Northwest, United States - 17_EM | ecosystem: Host-associated > Plants > Roots > Unclassified | place...
GGTTCGGGCGGCGCACCGGGCGCGGCGCGCTGCGCTCGCCGGGGCTCGACGCGATCAACGCCCTCGCGGTGGTGACCCACGCGTGCGACCGCGACCGCGGCACCGAGTACCACGGCCGGCTGAACGCGTTCGTCGAGCGCGTCCAGCGCGACGACCTCGCGGTGTCGGGCGCGATGACCGATGTCCGCGGCGACCGCTCGCGGCGGCCGGGCGCGCAGACCGATCCCGATCTGTTCCTGCGCATCGTCGACCGCGACCACAGCGGCGTCGTGTTGCGCGGCGCCAAGGCCCACCAGACCAGCGCGATCCACTGCCACGAGCACCTGGTCCTGCCGATGACCTGCGGCCCGGGCGAGGATCCCTGGGCGATCGCGTGCGCGGTGCCGAGCGACGCGCCCGGGATCACCCACATCTTTGCGCGGCAGCCGTCGGACTCGCGGCGCGCCGAGGACGCCCCGCTCGACGTCGGGCTGCCCGCGTTCGGCGGCTGCGAGAGCCTGATGATCTTCGACGACGTCCGCGTGCCGTGGGACCGCGTGTTCCTGTGCGGCGAGACCGAGCACACCCAGGAGCTGGTCCGGCTGTTCGGCTCGTTCCACCGGTTCTGCTACGGCGGCTGCAAGGTCGGCATCGCCGACGTCGTGATCGGCGCGGCCTCGCTGATCGCCCGCGCCAACGGTGTCGCCGACAGCCGCGCGATCCGCGACAAGCTCACCGAGATGGTCCAGCTCAACGAGACCATGTACGCGTGCGCGCTCGCCGCCGCGGCCATGGGCCAGCCGACCGCCGCCGGCACCGTGATCCCCGACATCGCGCTGTCCAACGTCACCAAGCTCAACGTCACGCGGTTCCCGTTCGAGATCGCGCGGCTCGCCGCCGACATCGCCGGCGGCGCAATGCTGACCCTGCCGAGCCAGGCCGACCTCGAGCACGCCGAGCTCGGCCCGCTGGTGACCAAGTACATGACCGCGTCGCCGGCCGTCCCGGCGCGCGAGCGCATGGCGCTGTTCCGGCTGCTCGAGTTCCTGACCCACGGCAGCGGCGCGGTCTACTTCCTCCACGAGTCGCTGCACGGCGCCGGCGCCCCCGAGGCGATGCGGATCCAGCTCCGCCGCGAGGTCCCGCTCGAGCCGTTCGAGGCCGCGGCGCGCGCGCTGACGGCGAGCTAGCCCGTCGCGAGGATCGCCTCGGCGAGGAACGGCAGGCTGACGGCGTATCGATAGGTGATGTTCATGTGGCCGTCGTCGAACTCCTCGTGGCGCACCGCGATGCCGTGCCCGCGCAGCCGGCGGGCCAGGGTGCGCGCCCCCCAGTGCAGCGCGTACTCGTCGCGCGATCCGCAGTCGATGTAGATCGCGCGCAGCTTGCGCAGGTTGTCGACGTGGCGATCGAGCATCTGGATCGGATCCCACGCGCGCCAGCGATCCCACACCGCCGGCCGGAACTCGCCGGTGTCGAGATCGAACGGCCAGGCGATCCGGAGCTGCGCGGCAGGCGCCGCGGGGTCGGGCGAGTAGTGCGCCGCCATCCCCATCGCGGTGAGCGGCTTGACATACGCCGGGCGGCGGCGGTTCGGGTCGGCCCAGTAGCGCTCGAGCCACGCCGCCGGGCCACCGGCGTCGCGAAACGCATCCAGCGCGGCCGGAAAGTCCGACAGGTAGCACAGCTCGAAGTTGGCGTCGCCGGAGTGATCGGCGATCGCGCAGAACACCTCGGGGCGGCGCATGCCGAGCACGATCGAGCCGTAGCCGCCCGACGACTTGCCGAACACGCCCCACTGGCCGCGCGGCAGCGTGCGATAGCCCGCGTCGACGAACGGGATGACCTCGTCGATCAGGTAGTCCTCGTAGCGACCGGTCCCGGCGCTGTTGATGTACTGGTTGCCGCCGACCCGGGTGAAGCAGTCGGGCGCCACGACGATCATCGGCGGACACGCACCGCTGTCGATCAGCCGATCCAGCCTGTCGTGCAGCGGCTCGCTCAGCGGGTCGACGTTGAACAGCGCGCCGCCGGTCCCGGCGTAGCCGACCAGCGCCAGCACCGTGGGCCAGCGCCGGCTCGCCGCCGGATCGTAGCCGGGCGGCACGTAGACATGGAGGTCGCGCTCGATCGGATCGCCCAGCGGATTGCCGGCGAGGACGTGGCTGGTGAGGCGGTGGCGATGCACGGGCATGCGGCGACTACAGCATGAACGCCGTGCCCGCGCCCCGTCCGGCCGCCGCCGTTACTCGCGCGCCCGCAAGAAGATCCGGATCACGTACCAGAACATCAGCGCGACCGACGAGAACAGCGCGAGCGCCGCGGCGACGTGGTGGCGCGGATCGTGGTCCGCGAGCACGCGGGACGTGTGATAGAGCATGTAGCCCGCGGCGAGCAGCACCATCGCGACCGAGAACGCCAGGCCGAGGTTGAAGCCGAACACCAGCGACATCGCGATCAGCGACAGCGCCGCGCCGCTGGCCATCGCCAGGCCGCTGCGCAGGAACGAGAAGTCCTTGCGCGACAGGAACACCGAGGCGGTGAGCGCGGTGAACACACCCAGGGTCACGAACGCGGCGTCGCGGACGATGTGCGGCTCGGCGCCGCCGCGCGCCAGGATCGCCTGGGTCTTCCATTCGACGATCGCGAGCAGCGGGACGAAGATCAGCGCCTCGGCGACGATGTAGAACGCGAGCCCGAGGTACTGCACGGCGCGCGACCGCGCGTGGCTCGCCCAGGCATCGGCGACCCACGACACCGCCATGAACACGACGAGCACCACGCCCCAGTTCCACCGGCCGCCGAGCGCGAACTTGACCAGCGGCGCCGAGACCTTCGCGCCCAGGACGGGGTTGGTCACGAGGAGGCGGAGCAGCCCGGCGAACGCGGCGATCGCGAGCAGCAGGTGCAGGTAGGTCAGCCGCAGGAACCGGACGCGCTGCGACACGCCGGTGCTCGCCTTGTGGATCGGGCGCTGGACCGGGGGCGCGGCCTGGGCGGGCGGCGGGGCCGCGCCATGCTGGTATCCCGCAGAGGGAGCCTGGTTGTGCGGCGGATCCTGCGGCGAGGTGTACGCCGGGTACGCCGCGGCCTGGGGATATCCGCCGTGCGGCGGCGGGTTGTACGGCGCGTACGGCGGCTGCGCCGGCGCGGCGTACGCCGGATACGCCGCCGCCGGTGGATATCCCGCATGCGGATCGGAATTGTACGCATGGGGCGGCGGCGATGGCGCGGCGTACGCGGGATAGCCGACCAGCGGGGGCGCGCTGGCCGGGGAGTAGGACGCGCCGGGCTCGTGCTCATGATCCGGTGACGCGAAGTCCTGATCCGGTGGCGCTGGCGGACGGCCGGTCGACGGCTCCGCCGTCGCCCAGCCGAGCGACGTGGGTTTCCGATCCTTGGTCATGGCCGCCGGGGACAGCAACCCGCGAGCCACGTCTAACCTCGCGGCGTTGCAGCGCACGGGCGCGCAGGACCACGCAACCGGTTGCGCGATCACGCAGGACGGTCGAGCAACGGTTGCCGCCCAGCAGGCCGGGAAACGACAGAATATCGTCGGGGATCACGGCGCCGCGATCGAGACCGCGATCTCGTTGCTCCGCACCTCGGCGGTGGCCGCGGCGCGGCACAGCGATCCGGTGAGCTTGGCGTCGTCGAGCCAGGCGACCAGGATGGCGGACGTGGCCGCGGCGGCGTGCACCGCCACCGCCCGGACCGCGAGCTGCTGATCGGGGAGGCGCACGACGCTGGGCACGCTCAGCGGCACGGCGCCCGGGCACTTGATCGCCGCGCCGTCCACCGTCGTGCAGCACACCTCGAAGCGCAGCGCCGTGCCGTGGCTGACCAGCGCGGGCCGGACGGCCAGCACATCGGTCTGGAGCTCGACGAACGAGGCCCCATCGCCCACCACGCTCGTCCGGCTGGGGGTCAGCGCGATCTGCGTCGGCAGGCTCGCGGTCAGCGCGATGCTCGTCGACGCGGTGAACGACCCCGCCGATGCCGTGATCACCGCGGTCCCGATGTCGAGGCCGGCCCGGTAGCTCACGCTGGTCGACCCGCGCGCGGTCTTGACCGTCCGGGTCGCCGGCGCGCCCGCCGCCGGCACCGGCGCATCGACGAACGCGCCGCTCGACGCGGTCAGCGTCACGTCGCCGTCGGTCGCGGCGGAGACCGTCAGGGTCACGAGCGTCGAGCCGTCCGCGGCGACCGACGTCGCGCTCGGCGCGATCGCGATCGGGCTGGTCGTCGACGGGTCGTCGATGCACGCCGCGAGCCCCGCGGCGAGGACCAGCGCACCCGGGACCCGCGCGCGCATCACTCCACGTCCTGGACGAACGAGTGAGTCTCGACCAGGTCTCCGTGCACGGTGACCGTCGCCGCGCCCTTCGGGCCGTGGATCGTGATCTTCGCGGTGCCCTGCAGCTTGGTCACCGGGATATCGGGACCGGCCGAGTACGGATCGTCGCACGTCACCGCGATCGTGCCGCCGGGCGGCTCGCCCTCGACCCGGTACTGCACGGAGAACGGCGTCCCGATGGCGACGGGGCCGTGGGCCAGGCTGGTGAACTCCTTCAGTACACTCATGGTCTTCTCCCGTCAGATGCGCAGACCCGCACCCCTGGTGAACATCCCGGTCACCAGGCCCGCGACGTCGAGGTCGATCGACAGGCTCAGGTAGGGCGCGACCCGGACGTGGGTGTCGGAGATCAGCTTGTTGGTGTCGCTCTGCCGCAGGATCACGGCGCCGGCGCCGACGCGAACGTAGTCGGTGATCCGGAGGCCGGCCCCGGCGAGCACGCCCTTGCCCCCGAATACCCCGGTGATCGAACCGTCGCTGTTTCTGACCTCACCGAGCGTGAAGCCGCCGACCAGCGAGAACCGGCGCAGGAAGTCGCCCTCCTTGGCGAGCGGCACGTCCTTGTCGACGGCGACCAGCGAGATGCTCGCGGCCACGTACAGCACCGCGTCCGCGCCATGCCAGTGGTCCGAGTTGACGAACAGCGGCGTCGTGATCCCGACGTCGCCCGAGATATAGAGCGGCGCCGCATCGGTGTAGCTCGGATTGGCTGCGCTGGCCGCCGCCGGGACGGACGGCACGACGAGCGCGCTGACCAGCACCCGGACCTCCTGCGCGAGGTCCTGCGTCGACGTGGCAAAGTCGTTCGCGCGTGTGATCGCGGCGTCGAGATAGCCCGATCCCGATCGCAACATCGGCGCGTTGGCGGACGGACGCACCTGCTGGTAACAGTCGCAATCGGTCCTGGCCTTGGCATCGGTGAGCTTGCCGCACTCCTGCCCTTCCACCGAGCGCAGCGTGCGCTCCAGCAGACCGACCGCGGTCTTCATGGTGGCCGCGGCCCCCGCCACCACGGCGGCCGGGTCGCCCCCGGCGACGTCGAGCTTTGCGGCTTCGAGCAGCGCGATCACGTCCTTGACCGATGCCTCGAGCGCGCCGCCCGCGCCGCTCGCCTTGCTCTCGAAGTCCCTGAGCACCGCGGCGTACTTCTGCAAATTTCGGCGCGCGTCGTTATATCGAGTGGCCGAGATCTCCAGTGCGAGGACAACATCGCTCTTCTTCGCGCCCCACAGGATCTGCTTGATCGCCTGCTTGACCGTGACCGCGCCGGGTCGGTTCAGCACCAGCGCGTCCGCGTCGGAGCCCAGCGCGGTGCCGATCGCGACGGCGAAGGCGTCGAGCCGCATGTTGCCCCGCGCCGCGAGCCTGGCGACCCCGTCGGCGATGACCGCCACCACCCGCGTGTTGTCCTCGGCGGTCCACGGCATGACGATCTCGACCGAGACGCAGTAGCCCGCCGCGGCGTGCAGCGCCGGCAGCGTGACCTGGAAGTGCTTCTCGCTGGCGTCTCCCGCCATCGCCTGTGCCTTGCCGCTGAAGTGCAGCGGCTTGGGGGCGCGCGCCTCACAGGTGGCGGCCTTGCTCGCCCAGAACCACACGCCGACCGACAGCGCGGCCTTCGGCGCCGGGACATCGAGCGTGAACGGCGCGCGATACGGCAACAACGACGAGAACGCCTTGGTCAGCGGATCGAACTGGATGACCGGGAGATCGTCGGCGCCTGCCCGCGCCACCGTGAGCGGGCAGAGCCACAGGACCACCAACGCTGCAATCGACGCGACACGACGCATGAAGCTCGCGGTCCCTTCCCCACGATCGGTTTCACCGAGTGCCGTGCAGGATAACGGCGCGTCCGCGCCAGGGCGCCGAGGACGCTGCCGCATATTGCGGCATTCCGTCGGCCCGCGCGATTGGCGGCGGGGCGGAAACCATGGTGTCCTGCGAGCCATGATCTATTCCTCCATCGTCGATACGATCGGGCGCACGCCGATCGTCCGGATCAACCGTCTCGCGCCGCCGCAGGTCACGATGTACGTCAAGCTCGAGTCGTTCAACCCCGGCGGCTCGGTCAAGGACCGGCTGGCGATCGGCATCATCGAGGACGCCGAGCAGCGCGGCACGCTCAAGCCCGGACAGACCGTCGTCGAGGCGACCTCGGGCAACACCGGCATCGCGCTCGCGATGGTGTGCGCCGCCAAGGGCTACCCGTTCGTCGCGGTGATGGTCGAGACGTTCTCCGTCGAGCGCCGCCAGATCATGCGGGCCTACGGCGCCAAGGTCGTGCTGACGCCCGCGGCCGAGCGCGGCTCCGGCATGGTGCGCGTCGCCGCCGAGCTCGCCGAGAAGCACGGCTGGTTCCTGGCGCGCCAGTTCGAGAACCCGGCGAACCCGGCGTACCACCGCCAGACCACCGGGCCCGAGATCCTGTCCGACTTCGCCGGCCAGCGGCTCGACACCTTCGTCACCGGCTGGGGCACCGGCGGCACCCTGACCGGCGCCGGCCAGATGCTCAAGCGCGCGCGGCCGGACCTCCAGATCGTCGTGTGCGAGCCCGCCGAGGCCCAGCTGCTCGACGACCAGCCGTGGAAGCCGCACAAGGTCCAGGGCTGGACTCCAGACTTCGTGCCCGCGGTGCTCGATCGCGGTGTGTTCGACGACCGCGTCGCGATCACCGACGACGAGGCCATCACCGCCGCGCGCTCGCTCGCCCACAAGGAGGGCCTGTTCGTCGGGATCTCGGCCGGCGGCACGTTCGCCGGCGCGCTGCGCGTCGCCCGGGCCGCGCCCGCCGGCAGCGTCGTGCTCGCCATGCTGCCCGATACCGGCGAGCGCTACCTGTCGACCGTGCTGTTCGAGGGCGTCAACACGGGCTCCGACACCGTCTGATCAGAAGTCGAACTCGCGCAGCCAGTGGTCGTTGTAGCCGCCGGGGTTCTTGATCAGGTAGTCCTGGTGATATTCCTCGGCGCGGACCCAGGTCGTCGCCGGCTCGATCCGGGTGACGATCGGCCGCTTCCACTTGCCGGTCTTGTCGACCCGCGCCTTGACCGCCTCGGCGGTCTGGCGCTGCGCGTCCGACGTCGCGAAGATCTCCGAGCGGTACTGCGTGCCGACGTCGTTGTTCTGGCGGTCCAGCGTCGTCGGATCGTGGGCGCGGAAGAACCAGTGCATCAACAAGGTTTCGTACGAGACCTGGTGCGGGTCGAACACGATCCGGACCGACTCGGCGTGGCCGGTGTCGCCGTCCGAGACCTCCTCGTACGTCACCTTGTTCGACTTGCCGCCGGCGTAGCCGACCTCGATCGACACCACGCCGGGCGCCTCGCGCATCACCTTCTCCATGCCCCAGAAACAACCGCCGGCGAGGATCGCGACCTCGCGCGGACCGTTGGGATCGATCGGCGGCTTGACGACCTTGGGCTGCGCCGACTTCGCGGCCTCGCAGCCCAGGCTCATCACGGCGAACATCGACAGCGCCAGAAACGACAGGCCGGTCATGCGCGTCATCATGCACCAGCTACGCAGCCGGCGAGCGCAGGTTACCCCGCGCGCCGATGACGCCGCGACGCCGCGACGGAAACCCCGGGACGACGAGCGCTGCGCGGCAGCTCCGCATGGCAGCGATTGCCGACGCGAACCGAGGGCGATCTACCATTTTTTCTCTGTGATCTCGGAATGTTCTGAGATAGGCGCAGCTTTTTGCGTCACATTTTCAGAAACCTCCGTCTTTACCGACGATGGGTAGTAGCAAGGCACCAGGCGATCCCGATCCGATCCTGAGCTTCGTCGAGACCGGCCTCGAGCCACGGCCGAGGCTGCTCGTCGAGCGCTTGCTCTACGTCCGCGGCCTGCTGCAGACCAACGCGGTGCTCGCGCCGCGGTTCCATCTCGGTGATTGCGCCGCCGCCCATCACATCCTCCTCGGCGGCACCATCGCCGGCCGCGCCGCGGTCGAGCGCCTGCGGTTCTACGGTTTCCAGGTCGAGCCGTCGATCGACCCGCCGGGCATCCGGTTCTTCGTGTCGTCGCAGCACGCCGAGACCGAGCTCCGCGCGCTGCTGGTCGCGATCACCATGGTGGTTCGCGAGCTGACCGCGACATCGGCGCGCGCCGATCAGCGCTGAGCTGCACCGTCGACGGTGGCGGCGGTGCCGGTGGTGGCGGCGCAGGTGTCATTCATGCGCCGGGGGTGAACGGCGCGAACATCTCACCGCCGTCGACGGCTCTGTGATGGCGGCGTCGGTCGGTGACGTGTACGTGTGGCAGCGGTTTCTCCTTGACCTGTCACGTGTGACCTTCTATAGGTCGGCATCCACGAAAGGAGGCTACCCATGCGAATCCATCCATTGATTCACTCGAGCCTCCGCTCGATCGCCCACTAGACGACCAGGGCCATGGTGTCCGCACAGCGGCACCGCGGTGCAGCTGACGTGTATTCCGTACGCGGCAGGTGCGCAGGTTCCTCGTTCCGGTGAAGGCAGGCGCGAGGCTCTTCCAACGCCCCAACGATCTGCGGGCGCGCGGAGCGATCCGCCGCCCCGGGAGATGCATGAGCGCAACGCAGAGTGGTGCGCGAGACGACCTCGCGCGCAAGCCTATCGTCATTGGTGACCATATCGAGACTCCGGGTAACGTTGATTGCCTCCGCGCAGCAGCGGAGATGTTTGATTGGGATTGTGGATTCCTGGACGACTCTGACCACAGCATCGATGTCGGGATGCTCGCCAGGTCGGGCGTACCGATCATCGCGATCGAGAACACGAGCGGCGCGGAGGATCTGTTCAAGTACCGACCTCCCGCTGGACGGTTCGCCATGGTCGTGGGCAACGAGCGCAAGGGGATCTCGCGCAAGGTGCTCCGCGTCGCCGACCGCGTGGTTCAGATTCCGACCGCGTCAGTGCACATCAATACCATCAATGTCGCCGCGGCCGCCGCGGTGGCGATCTATCACCTGTCGCATGCCGGTGCAGGCCGGATCGGCGCACACGGCGGACGTGGTCGCGGCAGACCCGAGGTGCTGCTCACCGGGGTCACCGACGCCATCGAGCTGGGGAGCGCCGTGCGCTCGGCCGCGTGCTTCGGCTGGCCGCGCCTGTTTGTCCACGACCGCCGCGCCACCTGGTTCGCGGCCGATCGGGTGACGCGCTCGCTCGGGCGGGGCGCCGCGCGGCGCGGGAGAAACCCGATCCGGGTGCACCCCTTGGGCGAAGACGAGTCGTTCGACGAAGTGTGCGTGGTCAGCACACGGGGCGACGGAGAGCCGCTGCGACGGGCCGATCTTGCACGCGGGCCCGGTCAGCTCGTGGTGATCCGCGACGAGAACACGGAGTTCGACGAGGATGGCCCGGCCCGACTGGGCCGTCGGGTTCGACGGGTGTGCCTCGAGATCGAGCCCCGCCAACCGGGTCCGTTCCGCCTGATCGCGTCGATCGTGCTGGCGGAGATCGCGCGCCAGGTCGGAGGCGGGCGAAGCTCGGTCTACACTCGCGCTCAGAGATGAACGCACGGCCCAAGAAAGTCCACCACAGCAGCGGCGGCGGCGGTAAACGCATCGCCGACCCCAAGGCCAAGGCCAAGGCCAAGAAGGCCGCCCGAGGCAAACCCACCACGAAGCTGCTCGTCGCCATGACGGGCAAAGCAAGCCCCGCGAAGGCGGCGGAAGGCGACGAGCCCGTGTTCGCCTACATCGCCAGCTTGCCGCAGCCGCAGCGCAAGATCGCCGAGCGCATCGATGCCCTGGCGGCCAGGACATTGCCGGGGCTCCAGCGCGCGGTGAAGTGGGGGATGGCGTACTACGGCGTGGACGGGGGTTGGTGCTTCGCGTGCGGCGGCTTCGTCGGCCATGTGAAGCTGATGTTCATACGTGGCACGGAGATCAAGCCGGAACCGCCTGTGACACCGATCGGGATGGGCAAGGCCACACGGGGCGTCGAGCCGACATCCGTGGGCGATCTCGACGAACGCCAGGCGGCGTCGTGGATGAAACAAGCCGCCGCCATGCCGTTCTTCGGGGGGAAGAAGCAATCACGAACCAGGCAGGCCCCGACGAAGAAGTAGCGCCAGGTGCTGGATCTGCTCCCGCCCTGAAATAGGACGATCGCGTTGGGCGTACACGTGATGCGCCCTGATGAACACCGGCAGGAGAAACTGTGATCTGCGCAAGGCGAACACCTTGAGCAGGAGACTTGCCGTCGCCTCCCTCTGCGGGGCGTTGCTTGCCGCGAGCCTCGCCGGCGAGTCCGCGGCTGCCGGCCTGGCCGAAACCGCTCGGTTTCTCGCTGGCAAGCGCGTCGCCTCCGACTCGAAGCTCGCCGAACATGCTCGAACCCAGTCCTACGCAGAATACGCCGAGCAGATAGCGTCCGGCTGGAAGCAGTTTCAGCAGCCGAACCTCGAGCGCATGCGGACCTGGTGGACGGGCCATGCCCCGGCGACATACTCGACGGTGTTTTACCCGTTCAGCGGACCCGATATCGGGAATGCGCTCGTCTTCTTCCCGGACGCCGACTCCTATCTCATGTTCGGCCTCGAAGCCCCAGGGGCCATTCCGGACCTGTCGGCCATGGAAGACGAAGCGATCAGCTCGGGCTTGAACGAGCTCAAGGCGTCGCTGAGCTCGATCCTCCAGGTGAACTACTTCTTCACCAAGGCCATGGAGAAGAAGCTGGGCAAAGGATCGTTCAACAGCATCACCGGCCTGCTCCTGTTCTTCCTCGCCATGAGCGATTGCGAGGTGACCGGAGCGAGGAGGATTGCCATCGGCCAAGGCGGCGCCGTCGTGCAGGGAACGGCCGCAGACGAATCGATGAGCGGACGTTCCCGCGCTCGCGTCCCGGGAGTCGAGATCAGCTTCAGGCGACATGGCAGCAAGGAGCAGACCATCCGCTACTTCATGGTGAACGTCGCGGACGCCTACCTGGCGAAGACCTCACCCGACTTCATTCCTTACCTCAAGCGCCAGGGACGTTTCGTGACCATGATCAAGTCGGCGTCGTACCTCATGCACAAGGAAGGCATACAGGAGCCGGCGCACTTCGAGCAGATCCGCTCGCTGATTCTCGCGCAGAGCGATGTTGTCGTGCAGGACGATTCAGGCGTGCCGCTCAGGCTGTTCGCGCGCGACACGTGGAAGCTGCGGTTTCACGGCAGGTACGAAGCGCCCACACCGGAGTTCGGCAAGCACCTGCAGAAGGACTTGAAGGTCGAGATGCAGCGGAACTCGACGGGGAAGCTGCCATTCAGCTACGGCTACGCCCACAAGCAAGGCGAGTCGAATCTCATGACCGCGGAGCGAGTTCAGTAATCGGAAGGAGTTCGCATGGTGAAGGCAAGACAACTGTGCTTGGCGGGCTGCTTGCTTCTCGGTTCGACGGCTTGTGCCGGCCAGCAGAAGGCCGCCGAGGACATGATTCCGGTCGCGAAGGCCATCACCATCTACAGTGCGGGTGGGAGCGTGGTCTCGGGAGTCATCGACTCGGCCGCGCTGGGAGCTCGCAGGCTTCGTCTGCCCGCGACCGTCGCGGCCATCAACCTCTCTCAGGGCGACCAGAGCTTGAAGTGGTTCACCGTCCAGGCCATCCAGGAAGCCAAGAAGGATGCGACATACAAGCTCATCGGGCTTCCTTCGCTGAGCCCCGGCGAGCTGAAGTTCGATTACGCGTTGCCCGATATCACGTGGGGCCTCCGGCTGAAAGCCGAGATCATCGATGCGAAGTCCGTGAGCCTCCAGCTCCTGGCCATGATCAACATGAACGCGAACGAGCCGTACAAGAAGTGCGACGTCACCCTTGTGCTGAACAACGCGGTGAGCGTGGAGAAGCTTTCAGGGTCCACGTTCAAGCTGAGCTCGTTTGACCTCGATCCGCATCGCAGCATCACCTACAACCTCGGCAACAAGGTCATGGACTATTCGTTCATCCGCGAGTGGAATGCCTACGCGGGCAAGGACGAGGTCCACGTCCTGCTACAGGTGAAGAACCCGTTCTCGGTCGACTTGAACCAGACCAGCAGCTCTGTCGAGGCCAACCAGATCATCGTCGAATCAGGCACCATCAGCAACCGGAGCGGGGTTGGAGAGGCGGTCTCGTTGCCGGCAGGAATCGACGACACGATATCCACCTTCCGCTCGGTCAAGATCACCGAAGCGACGGACAAGAGACTTTTGCCTTTCAATCACCGGATCTCCTACGAGATCACCAATCGATCAGATCAGCAGAAGACGCTCAGGCTCGTGACCTCGCGGGTCATGGGCGACGAGCACCGATCGGTCTATCACTTCAAGGAGCCGCCCGACGCCACCCCGGAGAACACGCTCGTCTGGATACTCAAGCTCGAGCCGGGCGGCACCCGTACTCTGCAGTACGACTTCGACGCCGACATCAAGGATGTAGAGGGCGAGAACGGATTCGAGCAAGGCGGGTAAGTCCGAGACATGGCACGTCATGTGCTGGAAAATGGGCGGAGGCGGCGGGGGTCGAACCCGCGTCCGAAAATGCGATGGCCGGGCGCTCGTGCGCACAACGACCACGGTGCCGGGCACGCCTGGTACGTGGCAACCCAGCCGCAACCGAGCGCGCTTGACGCGATCATCGCGGCCGCGCTCGGCGAGGCCGGCGTTGCGCCAGCGACCGCTCCACTCCCGGAAGGAGTCGAGGCGCAACGCCGCGGGGATTACCTGTTCCTCATCAACCAGGGTGTGGTTGACATCGATACCGGTATCGGGGGTCACGACATCCTCACGGGTCGGTCGCCAAAAACCTACATTCTCGGCCCGCGACAGACGGTGGTGTTGGATCTTCACGAATAGCGGAGTATCAGCGGCTCCTTTCGGCGATACGCAAGCAGTCTTACGTAAACATTCGCTGCCATGGACTCGGGCGCACACTGCGTAGTGCTGGTGGTCCGGACATGGTCCGGACATGGCACTCCCGCTACGCACGACTCCCGCTCATGCGAGTTGCGAACCAGTCCGACATATCGATTGATCAATCGAGCGAAAGACCATAGCTTCCATTCGGCCGGATCGGCCAGGCGGGTGGTCGTCTGTCAATCTGTGAAGGAGCAACCATGACCGTTTTCAGTCGTCGACAGGTTCTGAAGATTGGCGCCACCGCGGCCGGGGCCGCTGCCCTCGGTGTGCCGGCCACCATGCTCGCTACGAACGCCTCGGCGTTCACCTTGCCGGCAAAGATGGACTGGTGGTACGCGGCCCGGTTCGGGATGTTCATCCACTTCGGATCGTACTCGTTCCTGGGCCACGGCGAGTGGGCCTTCGCGGTGGAGGGCTGGTCGAAGGCGCGCTACCAGAGCCAGGTCTCGGCGTTGTTCAACCCGACCGGATTCAACGCGGCCACGATCGTCGGGCTCGCCAGGAACGCGGGTATGAAGTATCTCGTCATCACGGCCAAGCACCACGAGGGATTCGCGATGTGGGACTCCAGGGTCTCAAGCTTCACCGATACGACCCGCTCGAGGCTGTACACCTTGCCGTCCTACACACCGTACAGGACCGACGTGCTGGGCGCGTTGAAGACCGAGTGCGACAGGCAGGGGCTCAGGTTCGGATTGTACTATTCGATCCTGGACTGGAACCACGTCTCCCAGACCATCCGGAACACGGATACGACGTTCTCGTCGATGTCGTCGATGACTGCGCGCACCAACTACATCAATGATATGAAGGCGCAGCTGCAAGAACTGCTGACCCGCTACGACCCGGCGATCTTGTGGTTCGACGGCGACTGGTGCGCCGATCACAACTCGCCGACGCTGGACGACTGGTGGATCGGAGCTGACGGGAGGAGCCTGTACGACTGGTTGATCGGGATCAAGCCGAGCCTGATCGTCAACGAGCGGGTCAAGCGCGACCTGGGTCTTGGCGACTATACCTCCCCGGAGCAGTTCGTTCCGCCGGCGCCGCTGAGCCGTCCCTGGGAGACCAATACGACGATGAACGGCGCATGGGGCTACAACGCCGGCCTCGAGAACTCGTACAAGTCGCCCGCGACGCTCATCCAGGAGATGGTCAAGGTGGTCTCCCGGGACGGGAACTACCTGCTCAACATCGGGCCGAAAGGCGACGGTACGGTGACCCCCGGATCGGTCAGCATCCTCAACGCTTTCGGCGTCTGGATGAACACCTACAGCGACAGCATCTACGGCACGACCCCCAGCCCGTTCAGCAGCGAACCATCGTGGGGGTTCTATACCAAGAAACTCGGCAAGCTGTACGCGCACGTGTTCAACTGGCCCACGGGGGGCACGCTGCAGATCCCGGGGTTGCAGAATACGATCAACCGGATCTACCTGCTGAAGAATCCCGGGGCGTCTCTCACCTTCGTGGTCAGCGGCGGCAATATCAATATCAACGTGCCGAGCGCCGTACCCGACGCCACCGACGCGGTCGTCGTGGTCGAGGTGTCCGGAGTGCCCACCGCCGGCACCGGCGGCTCCACGGGCATCGTGTCCGGAGCCGTCTACAAGATGGTCAGTCAGCGCAGCGGCAAAGCGCTCGATAACGGGAACACCACCACCGACGGTACGGCGGTGATCCAGCGGACCGCCAGCGGTGGAACGTCTCAGCAATGGACAATCACCGATGTCGGCGGCGGGTTCTTCAAGCTGATCTCCAGGGCCAGCGGCAAGGCGCTCGATAACGGGAACACCGCCGGCGATGGTGCAGCGGCGATCCAGTGGACCGACAACGGTGGAACGCCCCAGCAGTGGGCGATCACCGACATCGGCGGTGGGTCCTTCAGGCTGATCTCCAGGCGGAGCGGCAAGGCGCTCGACAACGGGAACACTGCCACAGAAGGTGCCGGCGTGATCCAGTGGGCTGCCAACGGGGGACAACAGCAAGCTTGGCAGCTGACCCGGATCGGTTGAACCACCCCGCTCCCCGGCGCCAGGCAAGATGGAGCATGCGAGATCAGAATACGCAGGAGCCGCGATGAGACTGACCATCAACGCCGCGAGCTCTGCACACCCTGGATCGCGGCGCGCAGCAGTGCCGCACCGGCGAAGTCGTCCCGATCCTCGGTCTCGCGCGCGATCCGATGCGCGATGCCGCGAAGCGTCTCGCCCTGGTGCTTGTGGATCATCGCCTCGTACATGGTCCGCTCGTTGGCGGTGACCTGACGCGGTGCGGTGACCTGTGCGAGCATCCTGCCCACCGGCGGCAGGTGAGCGAGGAGCGTGACCGCCCCGAGGTCGAGCCAGTGTCGCCCATCCTCCACCGAGATATCCTCGAGTTGATCGAGGCACGCCTCGCCGGCGCGCGCGGCGACGCCCGACAACCACAGATCGTCGAACCGATCGCGCGCCGCGGTGCGCAGCGCGAACCAGTCGGCGAACGACAGCACCGTGGGTCGAACCCGCTCGACCCAGCTGGCGAGATCATCCCCGCCGGCCATCACGTCCTCGAGCGTGAGCCCGCGCGCCGAGACCGCGTTCGCGAATCCACGAACGCGCTGGACGCGCTCGGCCACCTGGAGCCTCGCGATCTCCTCGACCGTGGGGGAGTTCGCTCCGAATCGTCCCAGCAGGTAGACCGCGAGGCGCAAGCCGTCTCGCACGTCGGCATCCAGCTCGTAGCGCTCGAGCACGTAGGCGATCTCGAGCTCGCAGCGGCGAAGCCAGCCCGCGGTGCACAGCTTCGCCAGCTCGGCACGATCGGGCGAGCGCGACTGGATCTGGTCGTCCCGGAAGCGGACATGCTCGAGCGGCTCACCAGCTTCGAACAGCGTCATCGCCGTGTTCATGGGGTCGTAGAGCGAGTCCCAGTCGTCGTCCTCGATCGCACGATCGACCGCCGCCGCGATCGCGGGATCGATCGCGGTCGCAGCGTCCCGCTTGGCGAGGCAACACTTCTTGTACTTACGGCCACTTCCACACGAACATGGCTCGTTGCGACCCAGCTCGATCAGCTGCATGTCGAGACCGTAGCGAGTGCCTCTGACACGGAGGAGCGTCTCGTCGGTCGGTCGCGACCGGATCTCGCCAGCGTCGCCGCCGTCGCCTGGCACGCACAGCAACTCGAGGCGGTGACCCGAGCGCCGAACCCACATCCAGATCGCCGGATCTCACGATGCGATGTGGGCCATGTGCGCCCTGTGTACAGGATCACGGTCGAGACCCGATGCGGCGGGTCACCCCGACCAGCTTGCTTGGCGGCGATCGCCGCAGCTGATAGGGTCGCCGCCATGCACACCCACACCTCGTCTCGACCGCGTGTGGTCGCTTCGCTCGTCTCGTGCGCGATCGGCCTCCTGCTCTGCGCATGCAGCACGTCGCCCCAGGAAGTGATGGCGGTGTCCTACAGCTGCGCGGCGCCTCCCGCGGACCTGGCCGGCTGCTCGGTCGACTCCGACTGCACGACGGTGGCACTCGGCTGCCACTGCGGGGCGCAGCCGGTGAACGGCGTGGCGCGCAAATACGCGCAGACGGCACACGGCTGCGAGGAGACCGCCGCGAGCACGTGCGCGCTGGGTTGCGCGACGCAGCCGGGCCTCATGGCCCAGGATGGCGCCCAGGCAGATCTCGGCACGATCCTCGCCGCGCACTGCGACCACTCCACGGCGACCGCGTTCTGCAAGAGCTACGTGCCCGCCCCCGGCGGCTCGGGCGATCCGAACCCCGGCGGCTGGTGATCTGCGCGCGGCCGCGCCAGCTGGCCAGTGGCCGAACGGCTTCCTGTCAGCTGGCGATGGCGTGGTGTCCGCGGCTCGCGAACCATCTCGCCGCGGCTCGCGTGACTTCCTCGGGGCCGGGCGTCGTATCGCTCGCCCATGCAACGAACCCATCGGGGCGCACGAGCAGCGCGCTCAGTCCAACGCGATCCTTGGCGTCGCTGGCCACGTACCTGACCTGGTCGCCCCAGAGGCCATCGAGCGCCTGGAGCGGCGCCTGCCGGTCGAAGTCCAGCAGCACACCGTTTCCATCTCGGAGCAGCGCGCCGAGCCTCGTTCCGTCGTCGAGCTCGAAGTCCGGGCAGCTGCGGCCCACCAACGGGTGTTCAGCGCCGAGCTCGTAGCGGAGGGATACACCCCAGACACGCTCGGCCATTGACTGTGAAGGACCACGGGTGCACCCGGACCCATGGCAAAGCTACCGGTCATGCAAATGACGCAGTAGCAGCTAACCCCGGGGTCTCGCCCAGCCGTTGCGCGCGCAGCGGAAGCCGAGCGTAGCGATCCGGTCGTACGGGTCTCCCTAGTTGCGAAATGCAATGCGCACGACGTCTGCGTCGAGATTCATCCAGCCACCGCCGCGCAACGACCGCGTCTTTCCGGTCGCGCCGCGCAGAGTCGTGACGCGCGCGTGCGGATAGGGTCCGTAAATGTCCGACGTCCACTCCCAGACGTTGCCGGCCATGTCGAGGACACCGAACGGACTGACGCCCGCGGGGAAGCTGCCGACCGGCGACGTCGTCTTGAAGCCATCGGCGTCGCCGCTCGAGTTGAGCCGCGTGGAGTTCGGTGGCTCATTGCCCCAAGGATAGGCGCGTCCATCAGGCCCATGGGCGGCGTATTCCCATTCGGCCTCGGTTGGCAGTCGCTTGCCCGCCCAGGTGCAGTACGTCGTCGCCTGATACCAGTCTACGCAATTCATGGGATGCTCGAGTCGATCATTGCCATTACAGAACTGGCTATACCGTTTGATGTCACTGGCGACATAGTCGGTCGAAGAGACCGTAAGCGCCGGTCCCGAACAATCTCCCGAAGCGACGCACTCCATGTACTCTCCGACCGTCACCTCGGTCCGGTCGATGCAATACGCAGCCAATTCCACCTCGTGCATCGGGTGCTCGTCCGGGTCACCCAGCTCGTCGGGGCTGCCGATCATGGCCTTGCCGGACGGCACATGGACCATCCGTTCCAGGCAGGTATCGGGCGGGACCGACGGCGGCGGCTCGGAGCGCTGTTGCACGCCGGCCAGCACAACGGGAGTGCCACCCGGAGCTGCGGCGGCATTGCTCGCTTGACGGTCGCGATCCTGCGCAGCTGTGCGGTGGTGGTGGAGTACCTCCTGCCTGGTAGACAACCCGAACAGGAAGATCGCCGCTACGACGACGAGCATGCCCAGCCCGACGGTGAGCCACCGAGACCGTGGTTCGGACTGGCGCCCGCGCAGTTTCGCCGGTGACCTGAACGAGCTTCCGGCGTCGGTCCCTATCGAGCCGAGCGCAAGCTCCAGGCGATTCGATCGTGCGGCGCGCCGCTCGGACCACGTCGCCGGGATACCCGGCGAGCAAGCTGCGGTGGACGCGGACCGCGAGGTCCCGGGCCCACCCGTCGCGGTGATCGCGGCGAACGATCACTGCCAGGTGCGGAGAGCTCGATCCCGAGCACATCCTCGCGCGCGGCGCATCGCAGCGCGGTGGACCACGGTCCACGCGCGACCAACGCTGGTCCACCTGGACGCGGCGGCTGCGCGGGAAGCCCTGTGTGGATCCCGTGGTCTACGCGATCTCACCGGGGCTCACGGCGGCACGCGCCTTGCGAGGGGGATTCGCATCTTGCATCTACAACAGCGCAAGTCAATCAGGAGGTCCAGATGAAACGCGCATCGCTGGCTGTTCTATGCTGCTTTGGTATCGGATGTGTGTCCGAGTCAGTTCCAAGCGACCGAGTCGATGTCGGCTCAAGCGATGAGGCGTCGAGTGCGCGCACACCAGCTCCAGTGTCCATGAGCGTATCCAGAACCGCCGATCGCGAGGCCTCGGGAAGCCGCAAGTCAACCGACGCAGCATGCGCCGATGATGCTGGGTCGTGCACTATTCTCGCAGCGTTTGATGACGGCTTTGTCGTTCCCACAACCGACGACTGCGGTCGAGCAGATTTTATCGATTTCGGTCCCGGCGCAGCGGGAGGAGGAGATAACGATGACTACGTCGAGATCCATGACTTTTGCTCGGATGGTCACGGGGTGATTGCCTCGGGCACTCTCACCAAAAGGACCACAGCTGGCGACCTTACCTTCGATCTCGGTTCCAGGTACAATGGCAATGGTCTAAATGGAAATAGCGTGATCTGGGATCCATTTAAGCCACTCGGCAACGTCGATCCAAATGACACCGTGGTCCTGAAGGCCTGTCTCGTCGATGGACCAAACGGGAAGCCGTTCAAGTGTCAAGTAGGAATCTGGACGAGTATCGATGGTTGATGAGGCACACCGCAACCTGCGCTGGCCACCCATGCTGGACGTTGCCCTGACCTGGGCGCGTTGTTGGGTCGCGTGAGCCAAGATTGCAGCCTGCCCGAGTCGTGGCTTTGGATATCAACTCTCAAAAAGGGGCCTGCGATGAAAACAGCTCTGAGACAGGGAAATACATGGATATCATTGAGTTTGCTCGTCATCTCAACCTTGCCTGGATGCACGACTTCGGATGCCGGCTCCGAAGTAGAACCCGGCCGTCCAGGCGACGTCATTCACGTCGAGACGAGCAAGCTCGAAGGATTCTCGAACGCCGGCGGCTTTTCGATCACCCAGCCCGTGGATACTCCGTTGGCCGATGGCTCAGCCAGCGCCACCACGGACGGTGTTGTAGTATCTGATATCAACACGGTGACGTGCGGCACGCGTATTGACTGGTTCCGGTTATGGACCGCACTTCACGGTTTTCCGAAGTGCTATGCGAATAATGGCACTGTGTTCTACGGAGATCGTCCGCCGGACACGACGTGGACGTCGTACGGCTTCTGCGCGGGCAATAACAGTGGAACCGTCACTTACGCCGTCCCGAGATTTGCCGGATGGGTGCAGGAGAGTTTCCAGCACGGCGAATGCGATGACTGGACAACGACCTGGGGAGAGGCCGTCGAAGTTAGAGGATTCACAATTTCGGGGCGTTGACGAAGATCGCTGCGTGCTCGCGTCAGCCAGTCCGGCGTTTGTCGACCACCTGGCCGCCGGGTCAGGACACGAGCGCAGCCTGCGCTGCTGGTTGCCTCATCGGTGCTGTAGTGCACGATGTGCGCCGCGAGCTGTCATCTGCTTGTAGCTTATATTCACAACACTGAGAAAAAACGGAGATTGAATATGAATGGAAGGAACTTGTGGTTGCTGTTTGGTCTTGGGGTGTTCGGGACCGGATGTGCGCTCGACTCCGGGGCCGTGCCCACGGAGGAGCCGGCTGCTGCGACACGATCGCTCGCTGCCATCGACTGTAGTGAGGGTGAGGATTGTGCTACGGCAGCGCACGACGACAGCTTCAATGTGTCAACG
>Ga0307515_10008122_pt1 | contig 20559 bp, 9 predicted proteins | sample 17_EM_MG_FD_194513 | JGI IMG/M metagenome (GOLD analysis project Ga0307515, IMG submission 194513) | Populus trichocarpa ectomycorrhiza microbial communities from riparian zone in the Pacific Northwest, United States - 17_EM | ecosystem: Host-associated > Plants > Roots > Unclassified | place...
GAAAATCCCCCCGCCCCCCCCCCAAAAAAAAAAAAAAAGAAAGAAAAAAGCTTAGAAAGATGCTTTTTTCAACTCTATGTGGTGTCTGACACCAGAATTTTATGTACGCTCTTGTTCAACAAGTTATTGATATATGAACATGCTTTCTGTCTACTTGCTTCACTTTCTGAATAAGAGTCAATAATGTGCTTAGCTTCATGGTGACATAAATCATTTTGTTAAATGAAGATACAACATTGATAGTTCACTTCGCAATTCTGATACGTAGTTTGTCTTTATCCATAGCCAGCTAGTGCAGCTTCCAGACAACTGAATTCTGCTCCAGGGACAAGATTATTTTTCCTGTTCATTTTCTTAGTGATTGTTGGATTGTTTCTCTATGAACTTTATGTATCTCTCTGCTTCCTTAATATATGAATTGTTTCTTATTCGTGCTCCTCCTTGGTTCTTAGTTATAGATTTATAATCATTTACAGTAGTATCCTGCATCATAGAGTACTTAGTTTCAAGTGTCAATTACTGCTTTTAGTTTTACGTAAACACAATACTGGTTCACAGATGATGTCAGATAATAAATGATGTGACATCTCCTTATACCAGTACGAGTAAAATCTCCTCCACCACCTCCTCCTCCTTGGTTTTGGTTTCTCTCTCATTGCGTTAGCCTCAGTAATGTGTATACTGATGGCAACTCTGTCTGTTGATTGTTTGGGTTTCTTTTATTGTATAAAAATTACTTTGCTCATCATTTTCTTTAGCATTTGCACTATCCCCGGTTAAGGTTTTTCTCAAGTTACCTGTCAAAATTACTTTGCTGCATTCATCTCTCCACTCAACTGCTCAATGCGTCAGCTATGTTACTTGGTCAGGTATAGCTCTACTACTACATATTTTTGTGTCTTATCCGATCCATTGAAGTTGATGCTTTATCAATGTGGAGTTAGTATTTTCTTCCATCTTCTCAATCGTCTGACATGTTTCATCTTTTCAGCATAGGCACTTTTTGTCTTCTTCCAACTTACTTTGTTATTCTGGTTTATTTTTACCCAGTTGGATTTTTTGGAAAAAAAAAAAAAGAGCTTGCCTTCTTTACTCTGAAAGTGATGCAGGACTAAGGTCTCAGTTCCATGATCTTTACTGCAATAATCAGATTTAGCAGAAAATTGACTTTGTGGCCTTGAAATCTTTTTACCTTTTGAGTTCAGTAGAGGTTCATTATCCAAGCAGATTCTAAAGATGATGCTGGCCCAAAGTCAAAATGTAAAAGAACTAGACTTGCTTGATGGCCTCCATGAGTGGTCAAAATGTAAGAGAACTGGACTTTTAACTTCTTGATGGCTTGCATGAGTGGTCAACTATGATTAAATGGTTCCGTTAGTAACTTGTATCGTTAAGTGGTTAGTTGTATCCCCGTTCCCTTTTGCTCTGCTCATGTACCCATTTCTCATGGTTTTCGAGATGCAACAAGCATACAATTGCATTGCAGTTTGCAGTGGCAATTTTCAGGTAATGGCATTTTTCCTTTCGAAGATGACATGGGTCAACTATGATGCTTTATGAATGTGATAGTGCATTAATTAGCTCCGGAATCATAATGTTGTAAGGTGTAAGATAATGTTAATTGCAGGAATTTCTCGGTTGTGCAGGTCTTTTTCTTTTTGGTCCGCTTCTGGGTATGCCAGGATTTCCTAATAAGCTATTATCAGTATCTGCCGTCTGATTCTTCTATCTTTTCCCCTTCAATGTTTTCAGACTCTTTTAGCATCAGCTAGTTAGCAACTACTAATGGAGTCTTGTGATAAACCCTAACGAATGAAGAGAGTGGATTTGTCTCGGCCGCAGAGTTGGATATTTGCTACAATTCACATGCCAAGTTGATAGAGAACATTGAATTGCTCTGCTCTGCTCTGCTCTGGAGATATGCCTGTATGCTAGATGGTACCAGCTTTTAGAAACAAGCATGTTCCAATGTCTATTGAAAAGACAACAGGTTTAGCCCAGCATGCTACCTTGTTCGAACGGTGAAGGAACCAACATCAAATTACATAACATGAATATGATGATAAGCCCATTGCTGTTTAGGTGGGGGATCAAAAAATGCCATAAATAAATAAATAAATAAATTAATAAAATCCATGTATTTAATTAATAGAAAATTGCATTTAAAAATAATAACTAATAAAATAAGATTTCTTATTCGTTAAAGAAAAGAAAAGGAATTAAATATTTCCGTTGGACCGAGCTCTGCTTCGATTCAATTTTATCGAGGCCTGGCTGGATATTGGACCTCAGGGCCTAGGATAAGGAATTGAAGGACAAGAAGGTCGCTTAGAAATTTAGGGCTTTTTTTAAAGCTTTTGCCCTACTTTTATTATCGTCTTCCTTTACGACCCTCCAATTTGCTCCGCAGGCACACAAGCAGCAGGAGGCCTACCTTCACTTGCAAAGGTCTTTGTCCTCTTTCTCTTGCATCAAGCCATCTTCAGTTTCAGTTAGTTAATGTCATCAAATCTTGAACTTGTTCTGTCCTGTTTGTAGTTGATCAGTATTGTTTGAGTACTGATTTTCTGTTTTGGCTTTCTTGTGGTTTTGCAGTAAGGAGATTCTAACATTATCAACAAATCCCAAAAATGTCAGGGTATGTATCTGTTTTAATAAATTATAATTTCAACCCATGCTTGTTTGTGATTTCCTGTTTACTAGCTATTATTGTGTGTTTAACCCATGCTGTTAGAGGTTAGTTTGTAGTTTATGATTTTGGGTTTTTCTTATTGGTTATAATGAAGTTGCACATTTGATATGCTAGGTGCTTCTTCTTCTTCTTCTTTTTGCTGTTACTTGTGGTGATTGTTGACATGGTGAATTGATTTATTTCGCTTAAGAATTGCGAATGGTTTTTATGCCTAGAGTTTAGGCACGTTTCAACCCATCATCTTGCAAGTGCATCTTGATTTCTTGGAATTTTTGAGCTTCCATTCAATGATTCCAAGTCTTTGAATGTTAGGCTTTTGCCAGAGGCCTCTGACATTTTTATTCAAGAAAAAAACTAGTGATAGAAAGGACAATGTGGTAACTATCGTATTTTGATAGAAAGGCCTTTGATGCGAATTTTGATGCACCAATCAAAATGTATTATAGATTGTTACTTATGGCCCACTTAAGGGTGGTGCATTTTGCATCCTCTTCCTTCCCCAAAATAAAAAAACAGAAAGTATCTATCGTATTTATCTGATGTGGGGTTTTTGTTGTTTGATTCTTGAACTGGAAATGATGGTTTGTGCCATCATTATTTATTGTATTTGAATCTCCTCATCTTTGCAGTGAAGAGACTCCCGCTCCTGCTGAGACTCCTGCTCAGCCTCTTGAGGCCATGGACTTGATGACAGCATTACAGCTTGTTCTGAAAAAGTCTCTAGCTCATGGTGGACTTGCCCGGGGCCTCCATGAAGGTGCTAAAGTGATTGAGAAGCATGCCGCCCAGCTCTGTGTATTGGCAGAGGACTGCAACCAGCCAGACTATGTCAAACTCGTTAAAGCACTCTGTGCTGATCATGGTGTAGGCTTATTGATGGTTCCCAGTGCGAAGACCCTTGGCGAGTGGGCTGGAGTAAGTTCTTTTTTATTAGCTTTTTTATATGAATCATTAATGTTTTTAGTCTACATATAGCTTAGATGTAAAACTATGGTATAGGGCCTTTTTTTCCTCATCTATTTTCTGTAGCACATCATGTTTTTCTTGCCAGTGATGGAGTTATTGTTAGCTAGGTCAAAAGAGTAAAACAGCTTGTTGTTTCGTATTGAATTAATAGATATTGGCTTATTGCAGATCATGTTACCATTTTTTTCCTGTGAAAACTTGCATATGTATTTCCATTAAATGATTTTTTGTCACAAAACCATAACCTTTATTTACTGGTGCAGTTATGCAAGATTGATTCTGAGGGCAAGGCCAGGAAGGTTGTTGGTTGCTCCTGCGTTGTTGTGAAGGTATGAGTCCTTTAAGGTATTGCATGTTTGTACTGGATTGTCATCTTTAGGGTTAACCTTTTTTCCCTTGCTGGGTTGCAGGATTATGGTGAGACAAGTGAAGGCTATAATGTTGTTCAGGAACATGTCAAGTCTCACTGAGTCAAAACGGTTCTCTAATTTAACAGGGTCTGATTTGAATTTCATTTGTAGAGACCTTCACTCCATGTTTCCATGGACCCACAATTCTATGGGGGTGTTTTTTAGTGTTTTCTGGTCATCAATCTCATGGTCAGGGAGTTTTGAGTCTTCTAGTTGCCTATGACTTTAATCAAATTGCTTCCTATTGTTTTGGTGAAACACCTTTTTATTGATGTATGAAATTCAGAATTAGCACATTTTTAAGACATCAATTAATAAATGACATGCAGAAGTAGCTCATCAGGCGTAAATGTTTTTTGAACATGATAGTTACCAGTTTAATGTTTGTTGCTGAAACACATGCTTTTACAAGCTTTTCTTCACTTCTTGCTTTGATTGTCCAAGAGTCCCTTGAAGTTGCTTGCGATTTGAATCATCTTTATATTCAAGTTTCTGAGATTTTAGATTTGAGTTCAATAAAATCCCTGTCATGCGCATCCAGTGTCCACATGCCTTAATCTTAATCTGTTGGGTTTGCCGAGTTATCTGCTGCTGGAGTAAAGTATACAACTCTGTTGGAACGAGGCGTTGGATTTTATTGATCTATCAATTGATTCTGTTCTCTCCAGCGAAGTTCCCTTCATTGTCAAATCTAGTCAGATGGTAAGCCGGGTATAGCACTTCTTTGACATTGAAACTATCCTTGAGAGTTGAGACTTTGCCTTGGTATCATTTTTAGCCCTCTTTAGCAGCAAAAGACCAGGATAGTATTTTGACACTACTAAGGAGGAGGAAGGCAAGCTCCTAACCATATGAAGTCGAATTTGTCACGAGCAGAAAGGGCTACGCATGTTTTAATTGAGAATTGTTGAGCTAGAACAGTTTTGGTAGATGATTCAAATGGGTTCAAAGCTTGTCATTTTGAGTAACTTTTTTGTGAATATTCTAGTCCTAACATTATTTTTCCTGAATCAAGATGGATTTAATCTTGGTGTTGCAAATACATAACTATAACGCCAATCAAAGTCAATTTCTTGAACCTTTACACTTACTCTCTTTGCATAAATAGTGACCACACTTGAGGTATTTTAATCTCTTAACCAATTGTAAATGATTGATTTTATTGTATAAAGTCAGTATCTTTAAAAAAAGAACATTGTTTCATGGCACTTACATTTTACCACTGATTCGCAGTGAAATTGTTATTTTGCCTTTACCAAAAAAAAAAAAAACAAAAAACAACTAATGTACATGATAGGCAACGTGATTTTTTTTATGGGATACAATAGTCATTATTGAATTAAACGACGTGAATTTAACCCTCTCAAGTTTTTGTTGCACAGTGGAAAAACATTTCACTTGAGTCAAGGGAATTTTTTTACTTTTCAATTTATTTTGTACAGTACAATGATTTAAATGTCTCTTAGAATTAAACTTTAATGGCTTTGTATATAGGGGTATTTTTATTATTTTATCATAGTTATTTTTTGGTAATTTTCATGTGAGGTTAGGAGTAATTGAGTCTTTTAATAAATATATATATATAATACAATTAAAATAAAAAATGATTGGCGTTGCTCGTGCTTTTCGAGTGATGCACTCCACTGCCCATCGTCAGAGGAGACAATGGCGCGATGCGTGCTTCTGGAAAAGCGATGGTTGAGCTTTGGTGACGTGTTTTTCTTCCCCGCTATTTTCTTGGATTTTCCTTTTATGATATAATCCGGTCTCATGACTCGTATCACGAGTTTGAAAGATTATATGAAGTTGGCTATGGTCATTTTAGGTCGTTTTTTTTTTAAAAACAATTCATTCTTCAACATTATAATGATTAGAGATTAAACACTCGTTGTTCTTTTAACTTTATTTTCTATAGAATTACCTTGATTTCATGTCCTGAGTCATAGATTCGACAAGTTCACCAGGGTTGACTTGAGTTTTTTTTGTGTTGCTTTTTTTTTTTCAACTTTGCCTTTTAATATTAGGTTGATCTGATAATTGAGTTTTGTAATTTTATTCAATTTACATTCCGTGAGGTTATCCCAATCTCAAGACCATGTTATGAATTTAGCGTGTTGGCTTGGAAAGACTTGAGTCAATTTCTTTTTTGTTTTTTTAAATTTGATTTCTTTTCAATTTTTTTATTCGATATTTTATTTGTTAGGAATTAAAATTTATTTTTTTTTCTATGCTATTATTATGTTCTCATTTAATTAATTTTTACTTTATTAACAAGTAAAATCATCGAGACTTTTTAAAAATGCTGTAAAGATATATTTATATAGCATTGACAAGTCTTTATCTTTTGTATTGAATTATTGTTGATTTTTTTTTCATTTTAGTTGTTGTCTATATTTTTTTTTGAATTATATTATTAAATTAATGAAGTTTATTAAATTCAATAGAATTAATGACTAGAATCTTATATTTTTTATATTATTTTTATTTTTTAAAAACATTTACACCGCTTTGACATCTGTTTTACGTTGATAAAAAAAAAGCTGGCCTGTGTTGTGGTGTGAAGTGTGAACACCTATCTAATAAACATCCATGCAACGTGGCCCATTTAGAGAAAAATCATTCTTAGTATCTTACAGTGAAGGCAATTTTTCACTTATCCACTGTAATTTAAAAAATTATTATTTATATCTTGAATTTTAATTTTATGCACACATTAACACATAATATCCTCACTCTAATGCGTAAAAAAAATCAAAAAATTTATTTATAAAATTATAATTATTTTTATTTAAAAAATGAAAAATCCCTTTATAATTCAATATTATAACTTTTCCATTTTAATTAAAAAAACTAACCCAAACCCAGATCTCCAGACCTCCCATAACAAAAAGAAACTAGATTAAATTGAGTTCAAATAATTAATTTGGCAGGGGTGACCGATTATTTTACATTAAATATTACACTCTCCTAGTCTCCTCCTCCTCCTTCAAATACTTCATTGAATATATTATATAATTATGTTCAAACATTTTTTTTTTTACTTCATTGAATATATTATATAATTATGTTCAAACATCCATGCACTCAATTTTTGCAAGTTCAAATACTTCATTAAAATTTAATAAAAAAACTCGATTGAATAGAAAATAATTTTTAGAATACTTGATTGATGACAAACAGAGAGTTGAAATGCTTTGTAACAAAATAAAAGTTGGAGTACCAGACTGAAAAATAAATAAATAAATAAATAAATCTCATGTATCATACACACACGTGCACGCGGGCATTATTTTTAAATATCACGTGTTTATCAAAATGATTATGAAAATAAGTGAGAGAGTGATGTTTGGTTATTGTTTAACGGTAAAAAAAATATGGATACAAATACAATAAAAAAAAAGACTCTTTTCTGTTCCCCATATGTTCAAACTAAAAATTATTTCAAAACTATTATAAAAATAAATTTATTTTATATTTATATTTATATATTCTCAACAAAAACACATTTCTATTTATTTTATATCTGTTTTCTACTCTACAATACTAATAAAAAATATAACCTAATATTTCTTTCATTAACAAATTTTTACCCAAACAACCCTTCCCCGATAGTATTTGACATTGGATTTTGAAAGTGTTTTTAAAAAAAATTAAAATTTTTTTTATTTTTATTTTAAATTAATATATTTTTGATATTTTCAGATCATTTTGATATACTGATGTCAAAAATAATTTTTAAAAAATAAAAAAATATTATTTTAATGTGTTTTAAAATAAAAAATACTTTGAGAAGCAATCATTATCACACTCTCAAACACCTTCTAAAAAATAAATATTATAAAAAAAAATTAACACTCGTAATTCGAACATTTAGCCTTAAATTAAATATGAAGAATAAACTTGTTAATGATTACAAATTGAAATTGAAAAATATGCAAAAGCAATTATATACTTAAGTATTTTCTTGATTTCTAGTGCATTCTATAAAGTAAAATGTGTTAATTTCATAATTTAAATTTAAAATATTAAAAAGAATTAAACTTTTTTTAACCATCAAACTTAAACTTATCCTTGAGATAAATATTCTTTTTCTTGCACTACCATTAAAAAGAAAGAAAGAAAAAAAGGACAGTAAAATAAAATAGGAAAATAAAGAGAGAAATGGAGAAACCCCAGAACCCAAAACCCCATTCTTTTTAACCACAGTGAATTAACGGGTTGAATCCGAGAGGAAAAAACTGCCTCTTTGGTAACCCCTGCTTGCATGGACAACTGTGTTTAGACTTTAGAGTTGTAAACGAAACAGTCAACAAATGGGTTTGATTTCTTTCATCTGTGGGTTTTGTAAATACTACTCTACTGTTTCTCTGTGATGTGGGTTTCGGTGAAAAGTCTCTGAATTTTCAGAGAAAGTGAGAGTATTTTGTGTTTTTGGTTTCTGTGTTTAAGAGAGTGTTGAAATGCCTAACAGTGAGACTGAGCTTGAAGAACGGCTTAAAGAGGCTGGAAATAGTCTCTTAAACCCTCCATCATCTGTTGATGACCTTCTTGACTCCCTCGATGTAATGTCTCATCACCCTTTTCATCTCTTTATATATTTATATATGTTTGCTCTGTGTGCTTGCCTTTTTTTTTTTTTATGTTTGTTGATATTGTATTAGAATGTTGAATAGGCTTAATTATTTGGTGCATGGATATAAATGTTTCGTATTTTTGGTGACGACTGCCACGGATTAATGATTTTTTGTTTGGCAATTTTGTAAAAAATTGCTGTTGCTGTTGTTGTCATCTTATATGGTCTTCATCTTCCTGATTGCTTTCTAGTCGTGTGTAAACTCACTCGGTTTTAGTATCTGTTTAAGTTTTCTTTTCCGGGATTTTCTTGTTTGGATGCCTGTTAATTGGAGTGTTGATTTTGAAATCTATCAATGTATGGTTAATGATTGTTGGATTTTGGTCGTTTTTTGGATTTCATCTCTGATTTCTACTTAGCTTTATATGTCCTCTATAAATATTAAGATAACTCTTGACTTTGCTGTTTATTGTTAGGATTGTTGATTGGGGAGTGATTAATTTATGGTGGATAATCATTTCCTGATCAATGTGTTGGGGGAATCTTCCATTTTCACTCTGTTTCTTCATAAAAAAGTATAAGGGAATACTGCATTAATCTGTAATATTATTGCGGGGTATGATGTTGTAGAATGACTATACATATACTCTTGCCAAAGGGCATGGTTGATGGCATTTTAGGATGGGTCAGCAGCCAATGAACTTGTGGTCAATCCAGTTCCAGCAGGACCTGAAACCACTGACAACATTTGGGTCTCCAATGCCTATATCTCTCCTAGACCTTGCAACTAGACAATCTTATTCTTGTTCTCTGATATTTCAGTACATGTGAAATCGTATTATCAGAGCCATGGCATTACCTCTGAATGCTCCATCTGGCACGGTTTGCTCACATATAATTTTTGCAGCCACTGGTGATTGCATATTCTTTTGGTATGATTGGAAAATAACCATTGGAATTGAACTCTTGGTTTTGCTTGGGACACTAAAAAACTTGTCTATAACTTGCATGAGGAAATATGGTTGCGTGACCATTGCTGGCCAACATGAGTTTTCTTTAATTAGTCTTCTAAGTTTGTAATTTTAAATTGCCAAAAAAGGGCATTCGAGTTGATTGTTAATAGCCACTTCAGCTTTCTGTTTGCCTAAAAATGATCTCTACCATTTTTTCTCTTCACCGAGATTGAAAACGTTTTGAGTTGCAAATATCAATCATGACATTAAAACTTTGGATATTCAGCCATGATACTTGAATCATGGCCATTGCCCTTTGCCACCTCTTCGTTAAGTATCTTTCCTTAAGTTTCCTCCCCCTCACCCCAAGTTGTTTTTGGATGATTCTACCTCTTCTAGTATAGGAGTAGCTGGGAGTGAAATATACTTACCGTTGCAAACGGGAAGTAGTATTCCTTGTGCTGTAGTTATTAGTAAATAAAAGATAGCAAGTTCTGCCCTAGATGATGTGTATGTGTTGCCTTTTCTGAGACACTAATGGTGGAAAAATCTTATTTAAGTTATTCAAATCAAAATGGTTATCCTACAAAGACATTGCTATCTGGCATGAAGTGTGTCTGGTGATGAGTTATATGAAGTCCAGCTTGTGTTAACAGATTTTGGAATTTTTTTCAGTGGGTCTTTTCCATGAAACTTACTGGCATTCATGTAATTTGAGCTTTATAGCCTGTAATGGTGTTTTTGTTTTGTTTTGTCATTTTTTTTCTTGGTTATTGGTCCTTTGATGACCTCTGTATGGCTCATATCACTTTTTTAGAGTTGTCATATTTTTTCGTTACTTTCTTTATTGCTTATGGATCGATCTGTTATTGTGTTTCATTTTGTCTTGTAGAAACTGGAGCGTTTGCTCACAAATGTGGAGCAAGCACCATCAAGATCAATGCAAGATGCTCTTTTACCACCAATGAAGGCATTAATCTCTAGTGCCATTTTGAGGCACTTGGACGAAGATGTAAGGGTTGCGGTTGCATCTTGCATGAGTGAGATTACAAGAATAACAGCACCAGATGCTCCTTACAATGATGACCTAATGAAGGTACTTATAGCAGCTGAAATCAATTTTCATGTGTGCGGGTGATCAGAATAAGATTTCTTCATTATATGCTCCTACATTTTTCTTTTCGGGCTCTTATGCTGTCTGCTTTTCGAATGATGAACAGGAAATTTTTCAATTGACTGTAGCATCTTTTGAAAAATTATCCCATGAGTCTGGCCATTGTTATACAAAGGCAGTTTCAATTCTTGAGAATGTAGCGAGGGTGAGGTCATGCTTGATGATGCTGGACCTGGAGTTGGATGAACTAATTTTAGATATGTTCCAATACTTTCTGAAATTCATCAGGTAGGACTCAGGAGCCTTGTCATTATCATTAGCTTTTGCTTCATATCTTCTCATGTTTATATGTCATTTTCTGAAAGATATAGAAATTACTGCCTATTCCATGTATTGTTCTATCCCCCATTTACAATCCCCAAACAGGCTGTATTGCTACCTTCAATAGTAGAGTTCCTTAACTAATTTGTGTTCAGAAGGATTCAAATTTGGTGAGTAATTTCAGCTCATTAGATTCTGTAACTTTCAATTTTTCTTTGTGTGTAACATTGTACTTCTAAAAACAGAGTTTTGGAGCTGCTAAAATTAAAGTGAATCAGGGTTTGAATAATTCTTTCATTCTTATATTGGAATTTCATTGTCAGAAGTTTACGGTAATAACATGACAGGAGTTTTTTTCAATTGTATTCTTGGTTCTGCAAAATTATGGAAATTCTCAAAAGTTTCGTACAAAGTTACAGGGTTTTTTTTTTGTGTGTGTGTGTGTCAGGTGGAGTTTTTTAGCATTTAAAACTCATGCTGCATTTCAATATAGCTCCCTTTAGAAAACTGTTCTTAATCTAATTTGGAATTTAGATTGCAAAGGTCTACTGTCAATCATTGTAGAAAAGAAGATCAGGAAAGTTGTTGTGCTTGTTGGAAGTTGAAGAGACCCAGAAGGGATTATTACGGATGAGAAGCAACTCAAGAGTTGTTTGTATGTGGCTATGCATCCTACCCACTTGAAGATTGGACATAGCTTGGGACTTGCTAGGGTGGAAAGTGTCAGAATTTATATGAAACTATTTTCTTGATAACTTCAAGGGATACATTGTGCTATGTATTTATAGTTTCTGTTCTAGTTTTCATAATAAAGATATGGTAGCATTTTTTTTAGGCAGTGGTAGTACATGATCATCGGAAAAGGATCCATATAGCCAACCCCAACTAGTTTGGGATTGAAGCTTGGGTGCTGTTTTGTTGTTGTCGAAGCAGTGGTAGCTTGGGGCTTTCTGTCTGCTTTTCTTTTCTTTTTTCTTTTCCTGTTTACCTTCACATAAATGCCTGGATTTTTTTTTGTCTCTCTTCAACAATTGATGGCTTTTCTTGTTCAACTTCAAGGTCCAATCATCCACAAATTGCAATCTTGGCCATGGAAACAATTATGACCCTGGTCATTGATGAAAGTGAAGAAATCTCAGTGGAGCTTCTCACTCTCCTTTTAGTGAGTGTAAAAAAGCAAAACCAGGTGTGTCATTCATCAAATGTTTCTCTTTTCCATCATGGTCTTGATAGGTTCGATTAGATTTACTCTAGAAATACTATTGTTCCAGAGTTTTTCTCCTATAGCATGGAAGCTTGGGGAAAGAGTTATCACTAATTGTGCTGCTAAAATTAAGCCCTATCTCAAGGAAGCTGTGCAGTCTACAGGCATACCTTTGGATGAATATGCTCCAATAGTTGCTTCTATATTCCAAGATGAGTCTCACACACTCGAATGTGATTATAACAATCATTCTGGGGAACCTTTGGTATGTTTCTTATCCCTGTCTATAACTGCATGAGATTTGAGTGGAGTTTTTTGTGATCTTGTCTTGCAATTGTAAAATTGTTACCTAAGATGGAAAACTGATCCAGAGTTCTCTTCTTTTGCTAAATATAATTTCTGACTTCATTTTCAAGAATAAGTTTTGGTTTCCCTTTTATCTGCTTTGTAGAATCCAAAACCCTTTTAATTTTCTGATGTGAGATGAAGCCCATTTACTGTCTTATACTGCTAGTGATTTGCTACAAATCACACGCAGCCTCCTACTTTCTTAATTTGGTTAAATCAAACCTTTTACTTCAAAATAGATCAAATCAACCTTTTTTTTCTAAGTAAAGGTGATGTCAGTCCCTTCCTCTAATTCCATTACTAGTTAAATGGCCAGCTAAATGCCACATGTTATGATGTAATCAAGTGGAGGATCTCAAATCCTTAACTGGAAGTGGAGTTGATTTGGTCCAATTTAAGGGACATGGTTGACTTGATCAAATTTGAGAAGTAGAGGAACCACATGAGATGTTTTGCCCTACTAGTTACCATTCAGTTATCAATCTATGACTAATATACTTTTCATGCAAAATGAATAAAATAAAATAAAGAGGAAAATAAACTCATGACTGTTGCATATGCTATTTAGAGAGAGATGAGATAACCTTTTTATTATTCTTCATAGAAGTGTGGTTGCGACTTGAAAGGTAGCATTTGTGGCCAGCGCTCTTTTGCTGCAATTTTGGATTTTTTCTTATTCTTAAATAGGTATCCTTTTTAATATTAATTTTTCTGTTGGTCTAATGTCCAAGGGATCATCACCAAATGCTGCTTGTCGTAAAGAAGTTTTTGAAGGTAAGGATGTGATTCCAAAGTCAATAGCAAGGAATGGAACTGCTTCAATTAGAAATGCCGGGACTGTTAAAAAGGATAATGCTTCAAAAATGCTAGAGCCTTGCTCTCATACTGAGCATTCTAAAAGCACCAATGCACAGGACAAAGCAGAACCTGAAGTCATGTTAGAAATGGAGCCAAAGGCTGTTCCAAGTAAAAGGGGCTGGAAACCTAATTCTTTGATGAATCCAGAAGAAGGCTATGATCCTTGGTTTTCAACAGGAAGAAAAACTACCAAACTTCTCCGTGAAAAGCTTCAAGATAAGGGCAACGATGATTTACCCTCAGAAACTCCAGATTCCAAGAAGGTAGCTCTGTCATTAATGCATGTGAAAGTGACAAAACCTACAAGATTTACCCCCAAAACTGTTCAAATCTCAAGGTCTTCTTCCCTAACCCCACAACAAGACATAACTGCTGGAAGTCATTTTAAAAGAGGCCGGCCAAAGAAAAAGGGAAACAGTATGAGTGAAGATGCTGATCCAAGTCCTTCATTGTTGTCAAAGCGTGAAAGCATGAGTGCTCAGGTCGAAGAGAAAGCTCCAGAATTCGATGATGCCAGTTTGAGAAAGCAGTCTAAAGAAAGAAGTGACTCAGAAGCAAAGAAACAAAAACGCTTAAGAAAAAATGAACTTCCCTCAAAGACTCCTAAGAAGATATCTCTGTCTTCTGGACGTGTAGTATCTTCAAAGAAATCAGTGGTCCTCAGTGAACCAGAGGAAAAGCCTGTCCACCAGCCAGTTGTGATTGCAGTAAGGAGATTTAATAAGCACCGCACTGCAGTCCCAACAGGCACAAAAAAGAAGTCTTTGGATGTTAATTCAGACGAGGATGTTGGGGAAGCATTTAGAGATAAGGTATTGAATGGATAAGGATCTAACTAGCATTTACCTCTGTTGTGTATAAAGCTTTTCTTTTATCCTGATGTTTGCCAATTGTACAGAAGATAAAATCATTAGACATGGATGGAAGTTACCTGGAAGAAACCCCACAACCAAAGCTCAAGAGGAAGCGTACTCCAAGGAAGGAAGTGGTATGGATTCCTTATTTCTTGTTATTAACTTGTAGCTTGTCAATGGGACTTTCCTTCTTTTCTTTTCCATGTTTTGCATTTTTATTTTTCCACTTTGTAACATTTACCTCAACTGGTTTTCCTATACATTAGTTTCTCTCTGTTCGGACTTTGCACACACTATAAAATTGCTGAAAATGTTCCCTAAAAAAAGGCTGAAAAAGTTGAATTATAGAATTTGATCTTTGCCAAATTACCTAATTTTGAGTGTAGAGAGGAGTATCACTGTATCAGGTTGATGATATGCTCTTCATTTCTCCTGATATATCTCTTTCCCCGGGGATGGGTATAGGAGTTGAAATCTGTTTTTCAGTCAGTTCAATTGCACGCACTCTCATCAATTGAGTTTAAAAAGCTGTGCTGCAATATCTAGCTGTTCCACCCAATGTTTTGCAACTTAAAAGTCCTATGAGATGCTTTATGTCACAATCTCAGAAACTGATTTGCAACTGGGAAGCCAGCTTAACCATTGTGAAGGGAGATAAATCTCTGATTGGTTTGCCTTATTGGTTTAATGCGTGAAAATAGAAATGGCTATCAGAACTGAAAGAAAAAAAAGCATAGATACATGAAGGCACAATGTTGTACTTTAGCAATCAGAATGTTTGTGCTGCGGACAAGATTTTAACTTGCTTTTGCTTTTTCGATGATCGTGAAAATATTGGACTAATAGTCAAATTTATATTTGATGTTAATGTAATTGCTAATTGCTATGTTAATTTTGGATCAGCACTCCAATTGTTTGCCTTGACTATGAATAAATGCTAGTAAATCTTTCTAAGTCTAACATTGGTGGTTTATACATGTGGTTTACAGGGATGATGTGAGCCTCCATCTGATATAGGGCATAAACCAGACAAATGCTTTAAACTTATATCGTAATTGTCAATGTAATTGGAATTTCAAATTCATCAAATAAACTCATTTCACACTCATCGAAGACTATCTTTGAGATCTAGATTTTTTTTTTTTGGGTGAGAAAGCACTGCTGAAGCTTGTTCTGGAGCTCTTGAATTGTAACAACACATCTTGGGATATGTCACATGCTTATGTTGTGTTTTTTGATTCAACTGTTTTCCTTTTAAGCATGCTTATATGTCAGGCTTTTAGATAGAGATATTTTTGCCTCCTTATTATCTTCTGTAATCTTTGTCATTTTTCAATTTATTGACATGGCTATATTCTAAAATTCAGTTTTCTGGAACTCCTGATCTTGGTGAGCAATTGGTTGGTAACAAAATAAAGGTTTGGTGGCCAATGGATAAGAGGTAAGAGTTGAATATCTGACTTCTAGTTTCAATTTTTTTTTTCTTTTAAAAAAAAATTGTTAGATGGCCAGAATTTCTCTCACTTTTCCTGTCATGTCTTGCTGGTTGTCTTGTGCTTGCTTGTCTTCAATCACCAATTCTTATTGAGCTTGTGACTTTTTGTACTCTGATGTCTCAGATTGACTTCTACAAGTTCTATGCTCACAGTGGAGACTGGAGTTATTTAATGCTGAGTATAAGGTCCTTGAATAGGCTTTTGAAAGTGGGCTGAGAGAATTTTATTCGTCATCATCATCTTGTTTGTTTTTGTCTCAAAATTAGACTTGAAATGATAATGCAAGGTTTGATAACTGCATGAATAATAGTATGGAAATAACTATTCAAAAGTTGGCCGAAGAGAGATCATGTTGTCAATTTAATGTCTGTCTCGCACCAGGATTCTAACGATTTACAGTCATAAAGTGGACAAGGTGGTTCTTTTTATGTTGATCCTTGATCTTTATATAATCTTACTAAGGGTGATTGAAAGGGATTTTGACAGTGGTCATATTCTACCAGAGAGGATCTTTGATTTCAATGTCTCTACCTATGTATGACATGCTTTAATTTCCTTTTTGACTGTATATGGTGTATCTAAATTTTTCTTTAACAGAGAAAGTTGATGTTTTTGTTTACTGTCTTTTGAGCTTTTGAACATGCTTTCTGTGGGTGCTGAACCATTACCTGCTGTCAGCTCAGCACAGAAAAAAAAAGAAAGAAAAAAACATCGATTTGTGAAAGAGCTTGACTTGCCTGTGGCTTTTTATGTTTAGTGAAAGTAGATCATGGATTTTGATATGCACTAGATATCTTTGGCTGAGATTCTGGCCCCATAAATTTGAATTAGGGCTCAGCTTATAAACCACCTATATTATTGATCCTTCCAAAGAACATCCATACTGAAGTTTCTGTGCTTGTTTTCTTGTTCTGCAGGTTCTATGAAGGAGTTGTTGATTCCTACGACCCCATCAAAAAGAAGCACAAGGTGGGTGACTCCGAGTAATCCCTCCTTATCTAGAAAAAGGAAGGAGAAGGAATTATCTTTTTGAACCTGTCTTGTACTTGGAGTTCGGTTTTTCTGTAGCAATTGTGGCAATACCCAGGGCCAAAGTTTGTGATAAATCACGAGTACTTATGTCTATGACAGAAATGACACCTTTTATTAGGCTTGCTGGAGCTTTTCTTGTAAGATCAATGGATCCAGATTATTCTGATGGAGTAATTGGTTCATTATGGATGATAAGAGTCCGAACCGTCTCACCAAACATCGATATCAATTTTTCTATTTTCATTTCTTCATATCATAGCTCTAAAATACATATTTTGATGACTTCTTGTTCAGGTCCTGTATGCTGATGGGGATGAAGAGAAGCTTAATCTCAAAAAGCAGCGATGGGAATTCATTGAAGATGGTATCTTTCCAGTTCAAGTGGGTGTTTTGCCTCATTCTATACTCCACATTTTCCCTTCTTTTATGTTCTAGAACTGTTTCCGGGAAGTAATTATCTGTCTCGCAATTGTGCTAACAATGTTTGCAGGGGCATGAGATTGATGTTCCAAAACCTGGTACTTCATCTGATATGTAAGTTCAGAGATTGTCATTTTAGTTCTTTAAATAAGACTGATATCATGGTTTTCCCATAGTTAGTAGACAGGTATTTTCTGATTCCTTGTTGCATGGTCTGATCTGTGCTTTGCTTTTGCAATATGTTACCAGACTGCAAAAAGTGAACAGTGAAACCAAGTCAGAGTCAAAAAAAAAATCGAAGGCTGTTTCATCCTCAAAAAGGTTGGCTTGCATGCTTTCATGAAGTCTGTTATGTTTTTCATGTGGTCAGCTACCGACTGAAATGTATGATGGTATGCCAGGAGCAGAGCTGCCAGCATTTCCAAAACCACCGCTAGAAGATTTGCTGGCAAATCTGCATATGGTGCTGTCCATGACGAACCAATTCGTGTTGACAAACCTGCAGATCATGACACATCTGGGCCAGGTAGTGGTTCAGAAGATGGTAAAAACACACCTGGGCCAGGCGGCAGTTCAAAAGATGATGGTGAAAATTCTACTGTCAAGTTGAAGATTCACGATCCACAACGGATTGATAACAACTCCAAGCAAGCAATGCCAGAGACTGTAAATACATCTGACAATGGAAGTCCCAAAGCTGGTACCGTGTTCTGTAGCTTCAACTCTGAGCAGACCATGCCAGTTGGTGCAACCCTATCCAAGGATGAAAGTTCCAGAGGGGGTGATGAATCTCATGGCTCAGATGGACCTAAGAGGGAACAGCAGGGGGAAGCGAGCTCTTCCCTTTCACCTGAAACTGACTAGAAACTGGTGAATCTTGCGTACTGGCACAGCAGGCGGAGAGGCATAGGAAAACTGTGAGTTTGGTTTAGTATAGAACAAGTGCCAGTTTTAGTCACTCTGTTTTAGGCGACTTAAAGGTTATCTTTTGTTTTGTGACCCTAGTATAGTGTATCCAAGCAATCCTTCGGCTTGGACCTGAACAATGGTTTGTGATTAGGCCTCTTCGGTAATGGATCTTTCCCTCACATCCCATCAAGTCTTTAGACCTCAATTTGATTGCATTCTTCAAGACTCTTGATATCATCACCAAATGCATGGAAGTGTCAAAAGGTTCTTTTGGCATGCAACTTTTCATGACATGGAGAAAAATTCCTACCTCAATTTTCACTTTTCTAGAAGATTTATTAATCTCCTGCCAATACCCCTAATCTTGAGAAACACTTTCCCTTTTCTTAGCTTTTAACTCCCTTCTGTTTGTAAATGAACAAACAATAGGAATTTCTCCATGAATTAACATGTAGACGACCTCGAATTTGTTGAATGTTGACAAGCATGGCCACCAGTTTGTTAATGGACACTCGCTACAGTCGACAAACAAGAATACATCGCTGCCAAACTCTCCATTACAACTGGATCTAAAATCCAACATGCTTATATTTTTATCCCCTTCTCTCCGTAGGATATTACACCAAAATCTCCAATGCCAGTGATCACTTCCAGTAAAAATTGAGTTAGAGGACTTTCTTCTTTAACCTTCTCCCCTCGACTCTAATCGAGTGAAATCAAAATAGAGAATCATTTGCAAGCAAACGAATCATACTAAATTCAACACAAACCAAACTGGCAACTTTATCCTTGAAGCTCCTCCAATTGTTTCTTTTGGAAGTGTTCGAAAAGTCTTCTTGTGGAGGTTGTTGATATATATATTTTTATCCAAGAATACATGAATATTTGAAATAACGATTGATGGATTTTTTTTACCAATAAAAACAGTTTATGATAAATAAATAAAAATAAAGTTAAAGGGCTAAAGCTCAATTCAACAAAAAAAAATCAAGAAAATCTTGTGTGGTCCAACCGAATAAAATCAGAAGGGTATATTTTCCTAAAAACTCAAAACAGCAGTCATCTGCCTACCCACAAAGTTACCAGTTAGGTGGGAATGAGATGGCTAGATCAAGTGTACCAATTTCGAAAGAAGGCGGACCACTGTGGAAATTCCTTCCCCCATTAAAGCTACTACTAATTTCTCGTGCAGAAGCCATAGCTTCTGATCTCAAAATTTAAAGTCTAGTTTAGAATTAAGGGATGCCTCAGTTTAGGAGCTAGAAAGAAAAATTATATATAGTTAATTCACTGTGGTAGGTTCAGATTTTTCTTGAATGGAAGAAAATATTTAAATGTTATTAATATTTTTTTGGTGGAAAAAAATTTAATCCACGCATGCGGAGGTTGATTTTACGAGTCTAAAAGCAACTTGGATTACTCCCAAAAATATAATTTGACTAAAAAAATTCAAGATAATATTTTTTTAGAAACAATATTAAGATAACAACACATGGATTGAATTGAGTCAACCCAAGTTAACATGTCAAATTACGACCCGAGTTATGATAACCTCATAGAAAGTAAATTATAAAATTTAATTTTCAATTAATCTAATTTGAAAGGATGAAATTAAAAAAATCAAATTAATATTTTTTCTGTTAATGGCTCGTGTAAGATGGCAGTTCCTGAACCAATAACTTTTAACAAAGGTTGGAGATAGAAATGGAGGAATTGGAAGGGGAATGTAAGGATTGAAATGATATTTTAATTTCAATATTGTGTTTGGAACAGTAACCTTGTTTTTAAGATGAAATTTAAAATTTTTAATACCTTGATTTTAAGACGGAAATAAATAATAATTAGAAAATTATTCATGATGATAATAATAAAAATTATAAAAGTTATTATAACGACGGTGGTGACAGTGGAGGAATAGATAATTGATAATTATAATATTATAATAATAACAATAATATGTTTTAAAAAATTATCGTCACCTCCACGGTAGAGGTAGTAGCGGTGAAAGAAAAGTGACGAGGATAGTAAAAGATTGATGATACAACAACAATAACGACTGTAACAACATGTTTTTAAAAATATCTCCACCACCACCACCATGGTGGCGACAACAATAGTGACTGAGGTAATGACGGTGGTAGAAATAATCAATATATAATAAATAAAAATAATATACTGTTCTTTGAAAAAACTCATTCACAATTCTAATTTTAATCAAACATCTATATATAAAGTGGGGAATAAAATTTTCATTTTCACTCTGCCTGTTTCATTGCCTATACTGGACAGATTTCACCTATGAGAATATCAGTCAGTCTTCGGCAACTGTAAATAAATGGTGATTTCTTCTTCTTCTTCTTGTTTTTTCCTCTCCAAGGATTGGAGATGTAAAATGGGTTGGTGGAGTCT
>Ga0307515_10008123_pt1 | contig 20557 bp, 7 predicted proteins | sample 17_EM_MG_FD_194513 | JGI IMG/M metagenome (GOLD analysis project Ga0307515, IMG submission 194513) | Populus trichocarpa ectomycorrhiza microbial communities from riparian zone in the Pacific Northwest, United States - 17_EM | ecosystem: Host-associated > Plants > Roots > Unclassified | place...
TAGGTCTATTCGCGTTAATACATTAACTTATCGCGAGCCATCAGCATTCAAACAGAATACCGGGTATACTACGCGTGGACGTGGGCGTAGACGCGGGCGCACGCGCGAGCACAGGCGCGAGCGCAGGCGTGCTCGCAGAGGCGGTTCGTAGACATCAAGCAGAGGCAGTTCGTAGACATTAAGCAAAGGCTGTTCATAAACATTAAGCAAAGGTAGCAGCACCTAAATAAGTTCACATGGCGCCTCACAGGGTACTGCGCAATTAAGGTATTATAGTTAGTTACATTTTAACAATTTAATTTTCGCGATGCAGATGCAAACAACTTAATTTCATGTGATATTCTAACTTAATCAGGAAGGAACTAAACTCAATTAGTGGGGGGTGTCCGTATATCAATTGGGGGGTGTCCGCATATCAATTAGGGGGTGTCCCGTTACCGTTACCCTTTGTTTATCCTATAACGTTTGCTCTATCTTTAATACTAAATATATATAACCTATTACTCTTAATAGTTATATAGTTCCCTAATTAATTTATCTTAGAGTCTTATATTTAATCTGCTGCTACGCGGCTAGATAATAAACTATCTATTACTTTGGCGGAACTGCGCCGTTCTTATAACGCTAAATAAAAGGCTGCTAATACTTAGCAACGGGCCCTTAAGTCTTATCTTACGGCGTCTACTTAGTTAATCCGTCTTAAGAAGGTTTATAAGAAGGTTTATTCTAAGAAGTAGAAACTTATAAAATAAGGTCTATAAGAACTTAGTAATAAAAGAACGGATTTTCCTCTAACTGAGAAGGAAATAGATCTGAGTAGCTTGGTAACTACTCCTTTTAGGTCCCCCTTAGGTAACTCCTTCTTTAGTAATCCTTTTTTGTCAATACTACCTAACCTAATCTCTTTTAATACTCTTATACCTTTCCTATAGTATTTTTTAAATTCTCTAGTAGTTCCTAGGTAGTTTTAGTATAGCCTATCCACTTTACTTTATACTATATTTTATTGTCGATGTCCTTATAGCTAACAATCCTTAAAACTTACTATTTATCTTCTTCCTATTCTCTATACGTGTTTACTTTGTAAATTAATAGCTTAATATTCCTATATACTAGCTCTAGCATTATAATATACTATATGGGGTAGATCTTAATTTTAGCTGGTAGGTTTAACTTAAATATAACTAGTAAAATTCTTTACTTAATTTTAAAAGGTCCTAATTTAACATAGTCTAACTTTTTAGTTATTAACACTTAAAATTTTTGTGTAGTAGCTATACTTTATCTCCCTCCTTAAGATCTGGTCCCTTAGATCTCTTAGTATTATAGTACCTTTTTATTCTTTATTATACTGTCTTTACTATTTTTATAAGGTTTTTATAAAGATTTATTAAAGTCTCCATTCTTTACTTAGCTATACTACTTATCTTCTTTACTTAATATAGCAATAGCGATATTCTTAGCTTATATCCGTAATTCGCCTTAAATAGTAACGTGCCTATTTTTTCTTATAGTGTTATATTATATATAAACTATATAACTAGTAATAATAATACCTAATTGTTTTATGCGTAGTTAATATAGTGTCTTAGATACTACTTTAGTGTTTAATTTAGTCTTTTTGTCTAACCGTCTATCTGTGGATAATATATAGTAGAAGTTATTACTCTAACTCCTTGCTCCGCTAAGAATACCTCTTAGAATACTACTATAAATCTTAAATCCCTATCTAATATAATCTTATTTAGTACTCCGTGCCCTGCGAATACTTCCTTAATATAGATTCTAGCGATATTTTCTACTAATATTTCTTCTATATATGCTATAAAGTATCCCTACTTTATAAGCTTATCTACTATTACTAAAATTATATTATAATCTTATTCAGTAATAGGATTTCTTAACTTTAGTAATTTAATAATAAAGTCCTATAATATAACCTCTTATAGTCTCTCTAGTATTTTAATAGGTTATAGCCCTCTATATAGCTTATACCTCATTAGTTTATTTCTTTAGTAATTTAGATATTCCTTTATAACTTTTCGCGCTAAGCCCTAAATTCCGTTAATAATATATTCCTCTTAAAGTCTTAATACTAAGCCTATAGCTCCATTATGTCCTTAAGTTATTCCCTTATAGAAATCTTCCATAAAGTGTTTTACTATACTTTTTAGGATATATATCACTTCTTAACTCTTATATATATCTATCTGTAGATCTTCTAGTTATACTTCTTAAATTCTTTATACCTAAAAGCTCTCTAGTAACTTATAAACTTTATCTAATTCTTTTTAAGTTGTTATAATTTTTGGATAATTATACCTAATTAGTCCGTCTATATTTTTTTGCAGTAAAGCCCCTAATAGCTTTTTGTTATTTTATGGTTTAGCTTTCTAACTTAGAGTATCTACTTATATATTATCTGTACCCTTAATATACTAAATTTTAAAATAGTATTCTATAAGCATCTCTACCTATCTAACCTGTCTTTAGTTAAGTTCCTTTATTATTAGGAATTTTATTAGGTTCTTATAATCTATCTTAACTATAAATAGTTTCTCTATACCTTATAAGAATGCTCTCTATTCCCTTAATACTATAACTATACCTAATAACTCCTTATTATAGATGTTATAGTTTAACTCTAGTAGTATTATCTTCTAATTATAATATGCTACTAGGTGCTATCTATTTTAATATTTCTATATAAAGCATGCCCCTAGTATATAATCTAATACATTTATTTCTATAACCGTCTCTAGACCTAGTTAATAAATTTTTAGAACTAGCTCCTAGGTAAATAATTCTTTAACTTTCTTAAAGAGTTCTTATTATTCCTCTCCTTATACCTATAGTTTTTCTTTCTTTATTAATTGTGTAAATAGTTTAATATCCTTTAACTATTATACTATAAACCTTTTATAGTAATTACAAAACCCTAGGAATAATCTTAATTGCGTAACGTTCTCTGGTTTCTACTAATTTACTATTACCTTAATCTTCTTTAGATCTATACTAAGTTGGCCTAGTTTAATAATAAATTTAATAAAATTAGTCTTCCTAGTAAAGAACTCGCATTTCTTAATTACTACCAGCATCTATTCTTCTTATAGTCTCTTTAAGACCTATTTAATATATTCTCCGTATTCTTCCTTAGTTATTAAGTAGATAATAATATCGTTAAGGTATACTATAATAAATTTATTTAAGTATTCTCCTAATATATTGTTAATACGCTTTTAGAATATTACTAATGCGTTTATAAGCCTAAATTATATAACTAATAGTTTATATAGTCCTTCCTTTAACCTAAAGGCTGCTTTCTATTCGTCGCCTTCCTTAATTTAGATCTGATAGTACGCCTATCTTAGATCTATCTTTATAAAGATTTACGCATTACCTATCCTATCTTAGATTTTACTAATTAAGGGTAAAGGATACCTATTCTTTCTAGTAATGCTATTTAACTGTCTATAGTTAATATATAGTCTTAGTTTGCTATTTTTCTTTAGTATAAATAGTACTAGATAACCTGCTAATAACTGTAATGGTCTAATATATCCTTTTCGTAGATTTTCTTAGATAAACTCTTTTAATGCTCTACCTTCCTCTTTAGTAAGCTTATAGATTAGAAAAAACCTTAAACTTATTCCTAGTTTTAACTCTATCTTATAGTCCTATACTATATACTTTAATAACTTTTCACTTTCTAGTGACTATAATTTCTTGCCATACTTATAGTATCTTTTTAGTATATAACTTAGTCCTTTTTCTATTTCTTTATAGGTTGCTCCTACTTAGTACTATACCATCTTAGCCTATCATTACATTTTGCGTTATTAAGTATCTTTAATATTAACTTAACCTATAACCTAATTAATTCTTGGATTATATTCCTATAACTAAGGCATTCCTAATACTACCTTATTATTCCCTAATGGTAATATATTAAAAGACATCTCGATTTATCTTCCTTTAATAGTTAATTAAATAGGTCCTGTTTTAAGATTAATAATGCCTCCTCTATAGGCTATTAGATCTCCTAAAATTATTACTAATAGGTAAGGGTGCTCCTTTTTCCTATATAGTAAACCCACCCTTTTAACTACTATTGGCGAGATATGGTTCCTTATTGCTCCACTATCTATTAGTGCCTTAAACTATTAATCTTACCACTTAACCTATAAATTTAGGTGTTATCCTTAAATTCCTTTAAGGGTCTAAGGCTCTACTACTAGTTCCCTCTAGTTCCGTAGGCCTCTACTTTTCCTAACTATTAGCTGTTTAATCCTATTTATACTTAGTCTATCTTTAGCTAATACTTAGTTTGCTTTTTATTTTTAATATACTAAGGATACGTGTTCTCTAGGCATTCCTACTACTATTATCCATCTAGGCATTCTTCCGTAAGGAATCTTTTTGGTTAAAGTATTAAGTCGCCTAACTTCTAAACTTTTACTAGATGCCAGCTATGTATATACTTAGCATTCCTATATTTTTACTCCTCTATTATCTAATATATTCTTATAGGATACTTATAGTGCTTATCCTTTAGTGCTTTGTATATATTATATATATTATCCATATATATAATCTATAATAGTATATAGTATGCTTAGTGTCTTAGGTTAACTCTTAGCTTATCTTTATCCTTAAGTTTAAACCTCTATTATACTAATCTTAATATTATAACTTTATTCGCGGGTACTAAGATATATTACTTACTTCTCTAGTCCTCTAAATACTCTTCTAGATCCTTTAACGTTATAATTAAGGCCCCTTTAATATAGTTTATAGCCTTTTCTATAATTGGGTGGTTTTAAATACCTTTTTCATCTAGCTATATATAAAAATCTTCCTACTTATTGTTATATTTTTATCTATACTACCTTTAGTACAGCTGCTAGAGTGTATACGGCTTATTTATAAGGAAGTATCTTTTTATTACTACGTTATAATAGCCTTTAGTATATTATTCTTTAAACCTAATTAGAATCCCTAAATCCTCTTCTTATTCTAGTTTATTAAGCCACTTAGCTCTTAGTGTACCTACTCTAGGCCTATTAGTAATTCTCTATATAGGTACTCTATCCCTTATACGTCCTAGTATACTAAATCTCTTATCTAGTTTCTAATTTTGCTATAAGGTAATTCTTACTCTAAATTCCTCTATAGTTTCTTTCTTTTCGTATCTTATAAATAGATCCTTAAAGTTATCTTACTTCCTAATCTCTTTAATAGTCCTTATTTATATCTTAAAGTTTTAGTTCCATAGGATTCTTAATCCTAAGCTTACTTTTAACTTAAGCTTTACTCCTACCTTAGTCTAACTAAGCTTTAGTATCCTTATCTTATCTTAAGAGTTTTAAATCTTACTTATCTTATCTTAAGAGTCTTATACCTTTAGGAAACTCTATCCTAAGCTTATTCGTATATCTTTAAACTAAGCTACTACCCTACTCTATCGGTTTCTATCTATTATAGGTCCTTAGGTATGCCTTATTTTATCTTAAGAATCTTAGTTATCTCTTATCTTATCTTAAGAATTTTAAGCCTTTAGCTTCTTGCCTTTATTAAGTAATAAAGTAGTACTAGTAGTTATCTGCTTACTTAATCTATATAAGATACTCTTCCTTTTATCTTATAAAGCGATAGATGCTATATCCAACGGTGTTATAATGTCCGTTACTAAACCTTACTCTATAGCGGTCTTAGTCTCTACTTTTAATATAACTTCTTTAAGGTTTATACGCTTTTAGTAAGCTACCTTTATTTCCTTATTATCTATAAATATTTCGCCTATGTTAAACTTGTCGTCTTTAATATCCGATCTACGCGATAGTTTATTAGTTCCCCTATATTCTAAGGATTCTGGCTCCTATAGCTAATAACTTACGCCATACTTAGCGTTTTTATAAATTTAGTATGCGTTATTATAATAAAACGCAAAACTTCTAATTAAATATTCTTTTATTTCTTATAGTATACTATCGTCCCTTTATATATATATATTTTCTACTAGCTTAGTTCCCTTTATTATATAGTAACTCTAACCATCTTTATAATCCCTTATAAAGTACCCTTATTTTCCGCAATTTATATAAGCTCCGTCTTTAAACCACTAACTTTGCTATAGAGTCCGCCTAAACATCTTCTACTACTAAGATCCCTAGTTTAGCCTCTACTCCTTAGTCCTATAATTACTAGATCCTTAACCTCTAGGTTTTTATAATTTCTTACTCTATCTCTTATAGGCTTCTTTAGTACCGCTTAGGTCTATTAGCTCTACGCTATACTATAGTTTTTAACTTAGCTTTAGTTATTGCGTGCTCTGCGCCTTATATAACTATAGAACTCTATCTTAGCCTCTCTTAGCCTATTCCCTTTAGTAGATCTAATTATTAATCTTAATTACCTAATCTATTAAATCCTATAGGGTGTCCGTATCTTCTATTAGGATAATTACGTCCTAGACTTTAGCCTTAAGTCCCTACTTATACTGTACCATAAGCGCCTTATTATTTTACTTAACTTATATCGCTAGCGTCTAGAACTATATTATATACTTAATTGCTAAGGTTTATTACCTAATATTTTAAAGTTTTCTTTTTACTATAGTTACTGCCTCTAGGTCTCCAAATATTTATATAATTCTCTCCGTAAACCTTTCCTAGCTTAAAAACATAAATCGCACCTCTTAATTAGTGGTTATTATTCCGTTTACCTATATCTCTATAAGGTAAGGCTTAAATTACTTAAGTGCTCTTCCTAATAGGAATAGTCCTATATAGGCTATTTAATCCATAGGTATTAGTAGCTTTACCCCTTCTTATATAACTTTAAAGTACATTTATATAAGGAATCCTTTAAGCTTTAATCTTTCTCCCAAGTACCTCTTAATTAATAGTAACTTAATCCATGCCGCTCCTATCCCATTAACCCTTTCTTCCATAGCTATATTATTAGCTATTAACTAGTTAACTATCTCTTATAGCTGTCTAACCGTTATAGGTTGCTATAAGTTAGTATCTACTATACTAGTATTACCTAACCTTAAAGTAGTTGCCGCCGTTAATAGCGTTATAGTGGCTGCTTTTAGTAGCATATTATTTAACTTTCTATATTTAATACCGCAACTAGGTAGTAATTATATAATAAAACCTTATAGCAAGTACTATAGGGGGCTTATTATTAGGCTAGGTGTATAAGTAATATAAACTAAAGTTAACAACGTAATAATAACTAGTAGAGTAGTTGCCTAATAGATTAACTCTAATTATATTCTAAGAATTACTATAAGGAAGGAACTACCTAGGTAGGGACTAAGGGTCCTTAAATATACAACCGTACTCCTATAAAATCCTTCTTATATATAATATACGTATACTCTATCTACTCTATTACAAATTATATAAATTGTATAGATTATATAGATTACCTTATATAACCTTAGTTACCATTCCCCGTTATATAGCTCTATCGGCTCTATTTTAGACTATACCTAAATTAACTAACTAGCTTCTTCCAACTCTTCTTTAAGTAGTTATAATATCGTACTTAAAGCGTCCGTAACAGTTTTAAGATGCCTCTATAAATATTAGCCCCTAAAGGAGTTTATAAAAGCCCTTTTAATTAGCTTAAAAGTTTATAGAAGTTTATAGGAGCTTATAGGAGTTTATAGGAGCTCTTTTAATTAGCCTAAGAGTTTACAGGAGATAGATATAAGAGAGTTAATATACCTCTGCCTCCTTAGTAATACTATTTATAATACAATTTGCTAAATAATAGCTATAATATAGCCTAAAGCTAGATAGCGTTTTAAACACCCTTCTTTTTACCCTAGAGCCTATAAGATAGATATCTATAAGCGAAGTAAAGAAATTAGACCGCTTCTTCGCTCTAGAAGAATAAATTATACTAGTAATAGTATACGCCCACCTAACTAAAGTGTCCTAACCCTCTGCCTTTTAACCTCCTACTTAATAACTTGCTTTATAGGCGCGCTAGTTACTAAATAGCTGTAGTAAAGTTATATACTATATTAGGGTAATATCTTATATAGTATAGAAGGCAACTTTAAAGTCTAAGTCCTTTATATTTAACGTCCTATTAAACGTATTAAAGTATAGCTCCTAGATAAGGCGGTTTAACTCTATAGTAAAAGACCCTACTAATATAACTACCCCTTAAATATAGCTAAGTTGCGGATTTTTTACAACTGCATTTAATAATACTTATTATCGTCTTTTAACGCAATTATACTAACGGTGCCTAATTATAACCCCCCTATTATCTGCATTATCTACTCTAACTTAGGTAAATAGGAATTATATAAAGCTCCAACCCTCTTATTTTAGGGTATTAACTACAGCTTATAACTTCCTTGCGTGCCTCTGCTATTATATACTTCAGTTTAATAAAAAAGGTTTAGGCTCGCTAGTATTAGGTTAGCTATTATTATCTATTTAGTTATTGCTATTAGAGGAATCTTTAGATATATTAATAAACTATTCTAGCGGGCTAGAAAGAGTAGGTTAGCTAAAGAGAGGACTTTAAGTATCCTACTTAAATAGACGCCTATTAGGGGTATAATTGGGCTTTATTATAAATATAATATATAAAGTAAGAGATAAGCTTTTAAATAGAGATATTGGCGAGCTGGGTAGTGCTATATTAGGGGGCGATATATAACGTTAAAGGCAATAGAACTGTCTTCTACTAGCGAGGCTGTATAGCCCTTATAAAAGGCGCCTATAATCTCTTAAACCCTTAAAGAGGAATCCACCTTAGCGCTTTATAATTGGCTGCTAAAGCTAGCGCAAGCGCTAACGCCTGTGGCGTATATTAGGCTGCGGCGCTAGTCGTTAATTGGCTTAGGAGTTTATAGGAGTCACAGGGGTTATAGAGGTGTGGCGATGCCAGCCGCTGATTAGCTCAGGAGTTTGCAGGAGGTAAGGTGGATTTTCTCTCCGAGGGTCTGAGTTAACTGAGATAACTCGTGATTACTTTAACCCCACCACTATGTCTCCAAACGATCTAAACTTAATGAAGAAGGATCGGCGATCTTCTTTAAAGAATTGTTATCCAGAATCAGATCCTGGCAAATTGGCTAATTAACGTTCAAGGTTTGATTATTTTTGCTAACAAGGCGAAAACTTCGTATACCCAATGTACACGACACCACGTTTGCATCACCAGCTTCACTACTCGAGCTTATTAATACTAGATATCAGTGCAATCAAAAACATGCCGTTGTTAAAATTGAATAACAGAGTGAACTGATGAGCAATCTAGTTTCCCCGTAGAGCCAAGTTTGCATTCTTTCGGCAAATGATTTTTTCATATTGCCCCGAAAGCTACTAGGATCAACATCTTATCACAAGATGTTAAATATGCAAGTTATGCCTGTGGCTCTATATAAACACCCAAATCCTCATTGATTTATAAAATAATAAACGGCAGTCCAAGCATTGCATCTGCGCTTGCACGCTCCAGCGTACGATACCCCACTCTTTAGTAGACTCAACCGTCGTAACCTCAAAATACCACTTTCGGTGCTCCTTCAACACCATGACCCAGGGTGGTTTTGGATGATGCGAATAAGCGAGCATAAAATATCCTTTATCCAATAGAAAATGCATATGATATCACAATTGATAAGGATAAAGTGCCCGTGCGGGGCTTTTCTACCCCAACCAAGTGGAATTTAGTAGAATTCGGTGGACTTGGTAGAATTTAGCAGAATTTGGTAGATATTGCAGATATTACAGATATTGCAGATATTGCGGATATTACAGATATTGCGGATATTGTGGATATTGTAGATATTACGAATATTGCGAATATTGCGGATATTGCGGATATTGCGGATATTATAGTAGGAACAGGTCCCTATATACCTCTCCCCCTAACTATATAATAGCTAAATACTTAAAGAAAAATCCCCTATCCCTCTTATAGTTCTTCTCTAATGCCAATTTTTTAAACGCTTTGTTTTTTTAAGAGTTTTAGGATCTATCTGCATTCTCTCCTATAATACCATATAATGTTCTTCTAAAAAGACTTTTTTTAGCTTATCGCTTATTGCTAGAATTAACAGAATTTTAATTGCTATAAGCGAGAGCCGTGGCCAGCGCTTTTGTTGCTGTTCTTAAGACCACTATTAAAGCGCGGTTGTTAAAATCTTATACAGTATCTTAGAGATAAAGTCCTTATACTCGTCCTAACTTTTTAGTCAAAATATTATACTATTAAGATCCTTAGCAATCTTATTAAACTTATTAAGGTCTTAAGCTAGAGCTAGCTTTTTATACAATAATATACTTTTAGGCGTAGAACTCCTATTCCAATATCTTTCCTAAAGCTCTTTAACGCTCTTAAGTATAGGCTTACGCTACTTCTTCTTCTAAACCTACTTAATATATCTTATATAATAGGCTAGATAAAGAATAAGCGCAGTAGTATAAAGGGGCGAGTTATCTGTTTTATGGTAATACCTATTAAAGGTATTTTAAGCATTTTTAATATGTTTAGAGAACTTCTTATTAGATATATACTCTTTCTAATTATATAATATTAGCTAGATTAGAAAATAAAGAGAGGAGATAAACTAACCTAGGATTTATTAAGGTGCTTAATTATAATATCTATTATAAACAGTATATTCTTAAGCGTTGCTTTATATCCTTAGTATTTTAGGGTTACCTGGTAAAATATTTAAAGAAAACTTTTTATTATATAAAGCGCCCCCTAGTTCTTTAGACTAAGATAGTCCTTTTTAAGTGTATTAAGGTTACGCTTAGTATACGTATTAATAGTAGACTTTTTCTAAATTGCTACGCTAAGTATAAAATACTAGCTATTCTATTTTATATAATTATTAAGCGGAATTCTTCTCCCTATAAGACTTTTAAACTCCCTTATATAACTAGCTAAGCTATAGGTATATATGGTAATATTATAAAGCTTTTTAAGTGCGTCAAGTTTCTAAAACGTATTACCCTTTTCTTTCTCCTCTTTTAGATCTAAACCCTTTCCTTATTCTTTATACGACTTAATATTATTAAAACTAATTAAGTTTTTAAAGAGAAAAGCCTATACGGCAAGGTTTAGAATATAACCCTAATAGCAGATCCGTTAGTAGGCGGGATTCTATTTAATTCCCTCTTTCTAAAAAAGCTAGTTACTTATTATATAATAGAGCTTATTATTTATAGTATAGTTATTAAATATAATAGCACCCAGCTTTTATATAATCCCGTAGTCTTTAAGCACTAAAAGGAGAGTATTCTATTACTTATTCTTACTATAAGAGGTTACTATATAAAGGCTAAGGAGAGCGTTTATAAGCTTTTCCTAGCTATTAATAAAATGGCCATAAATTATAAGGAGAAGGTAATTATTTAGAGAGGTTTAGATATTAACGGAGAGATAAATACTTATTAGTGTAGACTGCAGCCTCTTTTATATAATATCCTTTTACAATAACTATAAGTTATAGATCTTTTTACTAACTGCTAAATAGGCTGTAGTTATATAGCCGTCTACTTTAGGATTAATTAACTATAGAAGAACGTAAAACTCTGGCTACTTAACTATCCGAAATAGTAGGTTTTATATAATAATTAATATAATAAGGGCCTTATCAATAACTTCCTTATTTAGGACCGCTTGAAGTACTTCTAAATTTAGCTCTTCTGTCTTATTTTAAGATAACGCTTTAAGGTAAAGATCTTTTAATTAATTCCGTATTGCTTCTTTTATATAACTAGTTTTAGGCTTAACCGTAATGCTATACTTTAACGCCAAGTAGTTTCGGAAGTTAGAGGTTAACTATATAGCGTATAACTCTATGCAGCGTTTTTATTTTGTACGGGCTTATTACTGCCTGGTGGACGGGTATGCTCCCATGTCAAAAGAGCTGAGCGACCTCTTGTATTTTTTGATTCAGAGGTATCAACAGAGTCGAGAGCTTCTGATTCCACGTCTGAAGCCATATTTGTACGATAATAAGGAAGAAGAAGGCGACTGAAAATTTATTTTGGGTATGCCAAGACTTATTGCGATAAGGTTTATCCAAAACCACCCTGCCATGACCGGGCAAGTCAATCCTGACGAGAAGACCCTGGATAGCCAGTTTGTGAAGGGCATGCATCGGAAAGTGTATCCCGCTATTGACCCTACCAATCCCAACAATAGTGCAGCTGGCAGGAAGTCCTCATCACTGGCGCAAGCCGCGGTATCGGAAAGGTTCACCAGCCAAATCCGTTCCGCACTTCCGAACCTTTCTAACTTATCTCAGGCAATTGCATTGTCATGGGCCCAAGCTGGCGCCGCCGGGATCATTATCACGGGCCGTGCGGTCAAGGATCTAGAAGCCGTGGCGGCAGAACTCAGGGAAACTTCCCCAAAAACTGATGTTGTGGCTCTGACAGCCGACGTAACCTCTGAGGATGCCATTGTCGAGCTATATGCGAAATCGAAGGCTCGGTTCGGCATTATTGACGTGTTGATCCGCAATGCGGGCGTGTTCAATGGAGGCAAGACGGACTTTCCTATCATAGGGACAATGGATCCAAAAAGATGGTGGTTTGATCTGGTACGTCATTCTGCGGTTTCCACAGCGCGGTGACGATGTTGTTCGCATTAGGAAAGAGTGCTGATGTGCAATTTGGACGCTTAGGAAGTCAACGTCGGGGGTCCATACCTCATGATCCACCACTTCATCAAGCAATTTAACGGTGCTGAACCCACTGGCACGGTGATTGTGCTCACCTCCATCGCAGCTGGATTCCTCGTGCCCGGTGTTTCTACGTATTCCATCAGTAAGTTAGTTGATGTTCGTCTTGTCGAGTATCTTGATGTTGGTAAGTTGGAAGTTGACCATGAGAAAAATTTCAGAACATATGCCGTAGAGGACTAACACAGTGGTAGAGCAACCGGGCATCCGTGCCTTTGCTGTCAATCCTGGCTTCGTGCCTACGCAAATGGAGCTCGACGTTTTTGCCGCGTATACTATTGATTCGCGTAAGCTTTTGTCTCTTCATTCCCATACCACTATCCTTCATCACCCGTCTCTCTTTATCCTAGAAAGCAATGAGCTTCGTTCTTATATCTTCACTGATCTTTACTTTGTAGCCGAACTTACAGGTGGTCTCTCGCTTTATCTCTCCACTCCTCGCGCGGATCATCTTCGCGGACGATATATCAGTGTCAATTGGGATGTTGATGACATGGAAAAGCACAAAGAAGAGATCACTGAGAAGGGTTTATTGAAGACAGCGTTTCTCAATGCAAAATTGGGACCAGAGGGTCACCCTTTTGAGAAGTAAAGCGAACGCAGAGTGAGATTGTGTGCGTTGACTTTTAGGCTTCAGCATCAGCAGCCGCAAGACAAACTTCGGTTATTGAAGAAAAGAGGTTGTAACTCGATATTTCTTAAGTGGAATAAATGATGTGAGTTAATCGTAGAAGTATCTACCATAATGGAATACTGGTGATCTTGGGCAAATGAGTATGTCAACTACTCCAACGTGCCATATATGCTGCCCCAGTGGTCTACTTGGACTGGACTGGACTGGATCTAGGCTCAAATCCAGTCCACACCAGTTCTATTGCGATTTGGCTCCAGGAGCGCCATACAATCCATATACTATTTATAGTAAGTCTTGGCATCCTTTGGTGTTGCAGTAGGAAGTTATGCGGAGTACTAAATTCGGCCTAAATTATTTATATTGCTCCTTATATATTACTCCTTAAAGGCCTTAATCGTCTCAAATGCGTCCTCATCGTTACCTTTATCCTCATCGTCGCCCCCACCCTTACCGCTAGCACGCTCTATTATCGCCAGAACCTTATTATCCTCCTCCGTATCCTCTTCCTCCACCTAGGCAGCGGCGGCAGCGGCCACATCCATAGCTTAGCGCTCCTTAATATACTCCCTAAGCTGCTCCGGTGTAGGGTCATATAGAGGTAACAGCTGAGGCTCTCCTTCCACTAATCTAACGCCCTTATTATCAAATGTATTGCTTCTTAGGGGCCCGTAGCTATGGCGAAGCCACTTATTCACCTTAATTATATCTATCTTTAGGCGCGAGCGTCGGTCCTTAAGGAGTATCTTATAACTACTAAACAGGCGTTTATATTCGTCGCTTATAGGTAGAGGAGTAAGTACGTTAAGGGCGAAGCGGGCGAGGTTAGGTTAACTGTAATAGAGCCTTTGCTAATAGTTAATTATATTAAAGTCTTTATTATTGGCGACTTTAAGAGGGCCCTCTTTTAGATACTTATCTAAAGCACTATCCTTTTTTACTGCGGAGGTTTGGTGGGTGCGTTTAATACGCTTATAATTGCGAGCAGAGGTGTAGTCCTTTTCCTTTTATAGCTTCTTAATAGGGTAAATTAATAGATCTTAAGGCTGTAATCTAAAGCTCTTGCCTTTATAGTCTTTAAATATATCCTAAACCTTCTTTTTAACCTTATTAATCTAGGCCTTCTTATTCTTATCTAACCCCCATTTCTAGTAAAACCATTCCATTTTAAGCGTCGGATTTATTATAATGGCGGCGTAGTAGGTAGGTGTCTTATTAGCCTTCTTAAAGTACTTCTTATACTTCTCCCATACAGCGCTCACGCAGCTAGATAGCAGCTTATAGTTTTAATTATTAGGTTAACGTAGAGCCGCAAGCTTAAGAAACCAATCTTTAGTAGTATAGAGTTTATTAATAAGCCAATCTAGCGTCTGGAAATGATTAGTAAGGCCTATGCGATTACCCTCTACTATAATAGTCGCCTTGTAAAAAGATTCTAGGTGCGTATAAAGGTGTTTAAGCTCTTTCTATTAGTGGGGCTTAAGGTGGTCCTCCTTAGTAAGAGGCTTTAAGTTAGTAGATAGAACGTAGTTATTATAGAACTGAGTTATACGTTTACGGCAATTTAAAAACTAAGTAATTGTTATAAAGAGCGAGTTCTAGCGAGTTTAATTATTTTAAATAAACTAGTAAATTATTAGTGTCGCTTTTAGTAGAGTATAAGAAAATAGAAGATTATAACCGTAGGTAAATCTTATAACCGTAAAGGCGGCTAAATACGGTAGAACTAAATCCTAATAATCTAATTAGTCCGGTAACGGGCTAGGTGGCAAATATTACTACTTTTAAAAATATTACTTACCTCTAAGTAGTTATATTTTACCAGATCTCCTCTAATTTTAATACTCTTAAAGAACCCACGCCTTTAGGGAGTTATTTAAATATATTAAATAAGATTATAAAGTAATCTAATAGACCCCCGCTTCTTCTAGAGCTCCTAAACCCTTTTAAAGTCTATCTCACAGTATATAGAGGCCATTTCCTTGCAAATCTTCTTAGCGTTCTTTCTAATTATAAAGGCTTACGCGTAGAGGTTAATAATATAGCTAAAGTAGCGTAGCTGACGAGCTTTTTATTTCTTTGCTAATATCTTTAGGTATAGAACTTAAAGTACCGCATTAACGCACGTATTATTTAACTCTGCATTATCGCCTATAAAATAGCCAATATTGCCTTTAAATCTATATTCCTTAATTAGCTTTAGTAGAATAGCCGCTATATTCTTACTAGAGTGTTTACTAATAACCTTATAAAGCCCCAGAACTATATACCGTTGCCTTTTATATTAGTTAATAAAATAACTAACAACACCAAGAATTGCGTAGGAGTTTAGTAATATTTATAAATTAAAGGATACGGATATAGAGCTATAAGCAGAGGCCAGCTCCTTCTTTAGGTTATCCTTCTTCCGCTTAAACTTTACTATAACCTAGCCCCAGATTATCTTTCTAGCTTTTAGTAGGAATTTTAGAAGGGCCGGATAGAGGTAATAGAGAAGGCTTTAGAAGTACTTGTTTTTAAACTAAAAGAAGGCAATATAACAGTAGACGATCTACCTAATTAACAGCTACTTAAATGCCTTAAAATTTGACCTCTGCTTAAGCACCCGCTGCTTAAGATAGTCCTTAATTATTAGCTAGTTAGAGTTGCTTAGTTTAGGAGGCTTAAGGAAGCCAGTATATTAGTTTATCTAGTAATTATTAATAAGGTAATCTAAAGCAGTAGTATATCCTAATGAGATTATTATAAGCTCCTGCTAACGCCTCGCTCTCTTATAGATGTAGTAGTAGTAGTATACCTTCTTCCTATTGCTAACCTCGCCCTTAAGCTAAACGTCCTCCCCCTATTTCCATATTAGTGATATATAAGGCTTAGTATTTTTAACGCCGAGCGTGTCACGGGACTCACACGTTCTCACGTCTCTGCGCGTTTTGACGTTCTTGACCCGTGCTCACGTTCGTCCCGAGACACCTACGCACGTTCCCCTACAACCCCTATTTATACCCGTACCTGGCACACGAAGATTCTTCTTCTTCATCCAAATGTCTTTGTATCAACCACGCATAGTTACGCGTACGTAGCCTTCTTCAATTACTACCCTGTTTAGTACATTGTATTCCAGCTCGTGCCTACTTCCGTGACAGAGCGTAAGGGACTTGCACCGGATATACTGCCTACCACTATATTTAAACTTCTCTACCTCTAGGCGGCCTTTAGCTATAGAGTTAATATATTCTAGGGCAAGAATAACGTTATTAGATGGGGGTGTAGCTAAGTAATTAGGCAAGAAGCGCGTAATACTGGATTAAGTCGCTAGTAGGTAAGTTCGTTTAGCGGCCATAGTGGAAACAAAATACCAAATTAATGAGTAGTATGCGCAGTAGGAGCGACAGGAGGGTAACTCCTTATTTCTACGGGCAATTAACCGTCTTTTGAGACGGTGTAATACTACAAAAGTCACTAATTGGCCGCCACCACCTGTACTGACTCCTTAGCGTCCTGTCCTTATTAGCCTCACGTCTAAATGAGGAATGGAACTGGAGCGCCAGGAGCCTTTATAAGCTCAGATCCAGTCCAGTCCACCAATAAAATCAAGCGATCCAGCTCCAGAAGTTTAGGCGATCCATATGGCGCTCCAAGATAGCTCCAGTCCAAGTAGATCACTGTGCTGCCCAAGACTCCATAGGCCTGCTATGTTCTACCCACAGTGTCCCTCGTACGGCTCCACCTCTTATCCAGGTCTGGCAAAGAGCGTATTCTCTCCCATCACCGTAATATGAACATGGGACGTCAACTTCTATGATATGAACTTTGTCGTTGGGTGTCCAGTCTCTTGTCAGTGATGGAGGGTAATGCATGCTGGACACACCCACAACTAAGACCTTCAAATCACTCCCGCGGTATGATTCGAAAATTCGATCGATGCTTGAAGCGGTCATCCCCTCTCTAAATGTGACTAGCACCTCCGATTTTGGCGAGTGTTGGAGGAAGGAGAACTCGTCCTGAGTTAGGCCAGCGAAGTCAAAGGCAAGCCGTTTCAGATTTGGTAGCGTGGCGTCTTTGCGGTAGTTCCAGGAATTATAAGAGCACTGTAGCTCTTCGAGATTGTGAAGTTGTGAAAGGATGTTGCTGGGGTTGTCTTCACCTGGCCGAGGGGGGTTGAAGTCTCCAGTAAGAATCAGTCGTTTCAGACATGGACCGATGAAGTCGAAGAGCTCGATCGTTGCAGAAGTACGCTCGGAATCATATAGAGAGCTTCTAGAGCCAGCTTCAATCGACGGAGTTCTTATGAGTGACTTGTCCGTCCGACAATTCCTTTTCTCAGTGAGATATGAGGATCGGTGGAGTCTTATATGTATTCACCGCCGAATCGAAAGACCCTTCGACCAAGCGTAGCTGAAGGTATAAGAGAAGAACAATGAGTAAATGGGCAATAAATAATAAACAGTGAGCCTTACGTGACTGTCAAACAGCTTTCACTACTTGGATAGTAGACGTTGGTAGTAACGACGATGAAGGTGGAGACTTAACTCCAGGTCTTCAGTGCCACTTTCTAACTAAGCAGTAGCGCAGGGTTTCGTTACCTTAGCAAGCTCAGACCAAAGAATTAATGCCCCCTATTTGTTTTACGGATAATTAAACATCCGCTAAACTATTTTTAAATAGGGGGTTAATTCCTTAGTCTAAGGAGCTTTATTATTTTTATTAGGCTTACCAGCCGACTTTATATAGTAGATAGTTACTAACTTTAACAAAATTAATCTATCCTCCTATAATACCTATACCCTTAAAAATAGTACTTAATTAATTAGTAATACCTGCTATATAATCGATTAATATATTAGCCCTAACTACGTCCGTGCCGTTAAGTAGAAATCGCTGCTAAATAGTTAATAAGTCCGCGATTAAACCGCCTGCCCCTACTATAAATATAATACCAATCGACCCTTTAAGGCCTACGCTAACCCTAATAGATATATCCGCTAAGCGGATATTAAGGCCTTCTACTAAAGGGGCTAAGATTTATATTATTGTGGAGTATTTATAAAACTAATGGCAGTCTTTTACCCGGCTATATATAGAATAGCTAAAATATAATAGTAGTAAAAGATAGGGTTATAAGAGGAGAAAGGCTAGGGTATTAGGTAAAACCTAAGTAGATAGTTATATAGCTATAAGGTATAGGCGACCTAGGGGTAACCTAGGAGTAACTCGCCTATAAGGTATATATATACGCTATAGCCTTACCTATAAGTTGCCTACAAGTTACTAGTATAGCTAAATTATCTTAAAGTGTGGCTTATATAAGATGTTAATAAATTACACTTTACCCTATATATATACTGTAGTTTTTACTATAAGTGTTAACTTATTCTTTAATCCCTTAGAACGTCCTCTACTTCGCTTTTATATAAGTTATATCTTAATAGCGGCGCTTACTTTTTGCCTACGCTTTAGCTATAAGGCTAGAGTATTCTACTTATAGTACTTATCTAGTAGTTATTAATAATTTTTATTTATTATACTTATTTAGCCACCCTAGCTATTTAATAAAGTACTATAGTTATCCAGTATAATCCTAGTAAGTAATAATTACTTCTACTTCCTAACTGCCTTCTTTAAGCTCTTTTACTACTAGTAGTTAAAACCTAGGGCGTACTCTATAAGGCTTTAGTAGGGAGATATAAAAGACTAGGTGGAGCTATACTATAGTAAGTAGAAGCTCTAGCTTATATACTTACTGCCCTATACACTCTATAATCTAAAATAGTCTTATAAACTTACTATTAAGCTTTTTATAGGGACGTTTTATATAAATATCCTTAAATAAGAGTAGGACTTGTTTATTAACAGCGAAATACTTAGCTAGATAGTAACGATTATAGTATTTTACCTAAAGCCTTTAGGCGTGTATTATTAACGCCGCCACCATCTTATATATAAGGCGTAGGCGTTATACGTACATCTTTATAAGTTGGATATTTATTAACTTAGATCCTTCCCTACCTTACTAGGTGTCTTAAACGCCGTTTAGGACTCTATTTAGGGTATTTAGTAGCTAGTTATAGGCGAGCTTAATAGGGGAATACTTTATTATAGTATAGACCTTAGAGCTGTAGATAAAGGCTACTTTATTAAGTAAGGAGGCCTAATTAAACTATTTTTAGTTTATAAATATGCGTAGGTATACTTTAAGCTCTTAGTTTTAATGCTCTATCTAACTATTTATCTATAGGTAAAATATAGTGCTAAGCCTACGCTAAACGCGGAGGTAGTAGTATATAGTTTTTTAGTACTCGCTTATAAATACGCTACCCCTATTTGTTAGGTGAAACCTAAGTAGATAGTTATATAGCCGCAAGGTACGGGCGACCCTGGGGCAACCCAGGGGTGACTTGCCCGTGAGGCACGTGCTCTATACCTACCTAGGGAAAACCCTTCCTACCTTGCACACAGACTCCTCCTTTTTCCCTTAAGGATTCGTCTCTGTTTATACAATATACCTATTATTCTATTATTGGACTCCCTATCTACATCCTTACCTTACATTTAAATCCTTACTAATCTCCTTAGGAGGATAGCCGGTTTAATTTTTTTATAATGCCTCTAAAAAGAAAACCAACGCCTACACCCGACGGTAATACGCTGGCAATGTAACTGTAGAACGCCTTAGGATCTAGTGTAGATGAAACCGCTAGAAGCACACCAGTAGCATTTAAGCCATTTTCTAAATCTTAAAATAATTAGATATCTATAAACGCTGGAGACTAGTTTAACTTATATACCTAGGCTTAATAGGAGCTTAGTAAGGTTACTAGCGTTTTACCTAATACCGCTAATATAAAGGAGCTAGATAAGCTAGCTAAGAAAATAGCTAACTTATAGAGTATTATTAATTTAATAAAGCCCTCCTATTACCTCTCTAGTAAAGAGTATAAGTTATATAGCGAACGCATACGCCAAATAAATCTTAACGCCCTAGTTAAGAAGTTACTACCTAATATTAGCGGTACTACTTAACAGTATTTTAACCGGTGGATTGCCGCAGTTAAGAACTAATTTAAGGTTAATAACGCTGACTACGACTATAAGCAATGCATACGCTAGGCTATTAAAGGTCTTATAAAAGAGAAGATAATCGCCTAACTAGTTTATTGCCGGTTAGGCACTAAGGATAAAGGTCCTTT
>Ga0307515_10008124_pt1 | contig 20556 bp, 9 predicted proteins | sample 17_EM_MG_FD_194513 | JGI IMG/M metagenome (GOLD analysis project Ga0307515, IMG submission 194513) | Populus trichocarpa ectomycorrhiza microbial communities from riparian zone in the Pacific Northwest, United States - 17_EM | ecosystem: Host-associated > Plants > Roots > Unclassified | place...
GTCCTTGACACCATTGACTTTGCCCCATGCATTCATGACCCAGGCATCATTTGATGCGATGACAGCTACAATATCAACGCCCTTCTGCTTGAAGGCCTTAAGGTTCTGAATGTAAGGGGGAAGATGGCGAGCTTGGCAACCAGGAGTGAATGCACCTACGCGAATTGAGGTGTCAGTATCCATGCATATGCAGTAGAAAGCATAGAATGACGAACCTGGAACGCTGAAGAGAACAACCTTCTTGGCCTTGAATTCCTTGCTGGCGTCGTACTCTTGTGGACGGCCACATGCAGTAGGGTCGTCATCGGTAATTGGAGCCCAACTATGATAGACTTGTCAGGCAAACCTAAAATACAGCCATTTCGATGCCTGAGGACGTAGATGCCTCTGCATGTCAGCCGCCTGTTAGGCGGCCACCGGCTGAGTAACTGTGGGGAATAGCATGAGTGGAGGAACTCACTCGAACTTGACCCCATCAGGGAAAGTATCACCGACTTTAAGAGGTGCCATTTTTAATTCGTGAAATTGATTGATTGTAAGGGATATTATTCTGCTTGATTGACTGAGGTGTGAGGAGTTGAAATTGTTAGGAAAGATAAACACGGTTGATCAGTAAAGAAGTTGTTGCAGGGTGGGGTGTTTTACAAAGCTGCAAGGGGAGGGGTCTGGTGGGGCGGGAAGCTGCGTCACTTACCCGCGGCCGCGGAGATCAACGACAGCTGCACGCTCTGCGCGAAAGGTGAATAAGCTTACAGGAGGACTTCTCTTGCACGAGATTGACAAATTGATGGATTCTTGGTATGGAAAATACAATATGCTTACATAAATTTGCTAATGTATTTCTGACGTAATGGCTCGCGGTTGAGGGTACACATAAAAGATTGCATGAAGGTGTAGCATTGGTAACCAAAAATAGTTCTACAACAAAACCAGAACGCTAGCTATACCACCATGTCTCTGAATCCCCCATTCACCGCAGATACAGCGCAGCAGAAGGTTAAGAAGGCTCAAGACCTTTGGAATACACAGTCAGATATCTTCCATTCTTACTATTGCTTAAGCTGACGAACAGCAGGGACCCTAAAACCATCGCCAAAGCATACACTCCTGACAGCATCTGGCGCAACCGCTCAACTTTCCTCTCTGGAACCCAGGCAATTGAGGAGTTTCTCACCAAGAAGTGGAACAAGGAGAAGAACTACCGTCTCCGCAAGGAACTTTTCGCCTTCACAGACAACAAGATTGCTGTACAATTCTGGTACGAGTATCAGGATGCTGAAGACGGCATGAAATGGAAGCGTTGTTATGGCTTAGAAGATTGGACTTTTGCTGAAGATGGGAGGATGCGCAAGAGGCAGATGAGTGGCAATGATGTCGAGATTTCCGAGACTGAGCGTTGGTATACGGAGGGCAATGGCGTTAATGACGTAGAGATTAGTGAGGCCCACTGGTAGAGCGGCTTCCTTTGAAAAGATGTTCCCGCGCGTAGCTTTGGGTCTTTCATAACACTCCACTCAAATAATAGCTAGTTTTTACAAATGCGCCCATGTTGCTAAAAAAGCCAAAGAGCTATGTTGAGGCCTGAACATATATCTCCAACGCTTCTGGAGATGGTTTCGAACGGCAGAATTTTAGTTCGGATTAGGTCGAAGGTGTATTTCAAGGTCATAAGCCACAAGTTGACATGCTCTGAAAATCCTAGGCCCTTCTAAATATTATTCCTGAACGCCGCTTATGTAAGGGTATCTTGCAGAACGCCCAGCCGCCAAAAAAAAATCCCAATGCTACAATCTCGTCAGGCTGGAGGTGTATCATGAATGACAACGAGGAGAAATTTTGAATCTGAGATAAGAGTTAAAATTTGTTGACAAATACATGCCTAGAGCATTTATAAAATCATTCCTCTCACCTGGCACAATTACTAACTCATTTTTCTTCGTCCTCAATCTCAACAACCTTATCTCATCGTCATGGTCGAGCCCCTCTACCAACGAGCCAGCCGAGTTGACAAATGACCAAATCATTCTCGCCACATCTTCTGCGCTGTGTATCCCTCCTTCCTTTCTTCCATTACTGTAGCCTTCCGGAGCGTTGTCGAGCGCAGCGGGTAGAGTACTATTTGGGTTGGTGGAAGAGGTATTAGAGATCAAGCCCGATGTTCGCACGATGGCACCAGTTTCTCGAGATAGGACAAGGGTACTCTGCACACCGGGCTTCTGGCTTAGCCTTGTGAGGAGGGATAATGTCTCATCGGGCTGCTAAGGATTCAGTGCTTCATTTTCCGAGGCCGAGGTAATTTGAAGGTTTGCTCTTACGGCATTTTGGGTCATGATCGTGCTAAGAGACCCAGCAATTTCGTGTGAGGAGAGTTGAAGCAAGTGCAAGGCTATTCCCTGGCAGTTGGACTTCTGAAAAATCCTTCGGTAGAGGATATGGAACCAATGCTAAAAGGGAAAGTCGTGACAAACAAGCAAGCATTTGAAGATTGATGTCTTGGCGCAAATAGCCGCTAGTGCACATTTGTTAAAGCGTGTTTTCGAGAAATTCTCCACATGAATCAACGTGTGATGGCTCCTCCATTACTACCCGCCCCATGTCGCTTATCGTGAGATAGCTATCAAGTATATTATATTACCATTTATAAACCTACATGCTCTTCGCGAAGACCGAGCATTTGCAGATTCGTCGAAAGCGGTGGCTACTGGACAGCGGTTGAAGAAATGGGTTCCAGCGCGAAAAGAAAGAAGGAAAAGAAGAAGGATTTTCAGGTTCGTTGAGAGTTACTATTGTAATTTGTATGTGTTTTCTAACCATTGTACTGCAGAAACCGAAGCTTAAGGTCGGGAAAACAAAACCCAAAGCGGCCAATTTCACAGATACTAGTTTCAAGGCCAAGTGTATATGCCTCCGTTGGCCTGTCTGTTGTGCAATGCTTATAATAGTTTTAGCCATTGTTTTGACTCAGCAATCACTTTCTACTGCTGCTCCTTCATCTACCTCCCAGTTTTCTCATCATTTGTCGATGCTTACGCATAAATCTGATACTCAACGTAGAGAATCGCTGGCATATTTGACTTCAGCTGTTCTCAATACCCCGCCCGGCGCACGGCTACCACAACCAGTGGCTGTAATTTTACCTGAAGTACAGCGTTTGATTCTTGATGGTTCGAACAGCGTCCGGCAGCAGCTCCTGAAGTTGCTCCAGAGTCTGCCACCTGCAGACATCGCAGGCCATGCCGATCAAATGTTGCTGTATACGCGTGCCGGTATGACACACCTAGCTGGAGATATTCGATTATCCTCGCTTGACGTACTGGAATGGCTCCTGCGGGTTGTTCGGGACGAGGTCGTTGGCTGCGCTGGCGGATGGGTGAAGACTTTGAACTGCTTCCTTGGTCTTCTTAGCTGGCAAACTGATGCTTCAGGGAAGTGGTCCTCGTCTAAAGCAATTTTGGGAAAGGCGGGAGGCGAGAGCAAGATTGTCGTGAAGCAGATGAATGCTTTTGCCTCTTTCCTAAGAGCAGGTCTCTTGGCGCTATCGGAGGAGACTCAGATGTCTAACGCCATATCGACCAGCCTCCCCCTCTGGCATCTGGAGCAACATACGCTTCCTCAGCGCTCAAACGCTTTTGGGCATTTGAATCTTTTCGGCGCGCCACGTGACGAGGAGACAGAAATGTACCAGGACAGGGAGGAGAGGCAGCGGGTATTTCACGAAAAGGCCGAGGTAGCTATTATGGCTGGATTAGAGAACGCCAAGAAAGGCGGGGGTGAACTGGGACGCGCAGCTGCTCAGTTAAGAAAAGCCATAGTTGATGGTATGGCTGATTTTCGGGGAGAAGAAGTGGGCAATAACTGAAGGAAACATAGTTTTGCCATGTCTTCGCATGAATTATGATGTATCCGGGCCTTTGGTGACAGATAGAATGAGCGGATTGGCAAGCCACATTCGAGAAGCAAAGGCTCCATCGTGCATGAATCGTAGTTAAAATCAAGACGAAGCTCTGCGATCACATGCAATCAACCGAATCTATGAAATAAATGTAGTTATAGAGCCTGATCTACCCGGTGAAGTGATTATTACCTCCATGCGAAATATAAAGCTGGGCCTTGGCGATAAACGTCTGCATATTTAATTACTTCAAAATATATACCCCATTGCCTCATGTTCCTGTCAGATATATCGTAGATGTTCCCTTGCATCTTCCTTTGCCTTCTTGTTTAAGCTTGCGACCCGTTGGCGACCTTTGGAGGACGTCCAGTACGGATAGATTTAGGTAATAGAGTCTCTAGTAGATCGTTAAGATCTTCGTTTCCGCAGCGTCGCCCTTTAGTAAGAATATGTCGACCGGAAAATACCAGGTCAGGAACGAACTCGCACGGGTTAATTTACGAAGAATAAGAGACTGTATATACATCAGGAAGTCGTCGTCAGATCTACGGCGTATTTGGTTAATCAGTTAGAACTTCTGTTGAACGGTAGAACTCGTGTATTGATTGATCTATGAAAGAATAGAGACTATATATACATGATGTAGGTGCAGGCAACAGGAACGGGTGGTAAGCAATTCGATGGTAAGAAATAGGGTGGTGAGTCATAAGGTAATAGGCAGTAGTAAGACGATAGTTAGCAAGTCCGATTCAGGTCAACAACTTCAAGGACTGATGCGACTTCTAAAGTTCCATAGGTCGACAAAATACAACATGCAGTAGAGACTTTAATGCCCAATTCGGCTGTAATTTTATCATAGGAATTTTAATCTATTGTGTTAAGGCATATAACACACGATTTCAATTGGATAGAGATGTCCTCTGCCCCTGCGAAGCGCCCGCCGTCGTGATGTTGAGGCATTGATCTACGTATACATTATCTCATAAATTAGACGCTGCGTAGTAGAATTTAGCCCGAACTTAGTTACTCATACCTGCTCCCTACATTTTAAGATTCTACAACGAAGCGTCTAAGAGCTTATGGGCGTCGCTTTAGCAGTAGCTGAATTTTTTAAAAATCAATTTTTTGCTTTTTATAAAGTATGGGCTAACTATAATAGTTATAGCGGTAATTGATAATATAATATATTCTTTAAATAATTATCTCCCCCTTTAACTTTTTGTCAGGTGACAAAGTCACCTCGCTTTTTGTGCTGTGGCTGAGTGGTGCGGAGCTTGTCACCTCACACTTTTTATATAATATAGCTACTACGTGCAATAGATAGAGAAGCTAAGTGTGAGGCATATTGCTAGGGTGTACGGTAGAGAGCAGGCAAGCCGAGCATAAGTCACAAGAGGGTCGATGGAAGAGGACGATATAGCAGAAAGTAGAGTAGGACAATACCTCGTACAGAGACGAACCCATGAGGGGAGGAAGAGTTGCAAGCCCGAGGAGCTTATAAGGGGGTGCCAAGGCCTAGCCGAAGGCCTGGGCAGCTCTCAGCCGGAGAAAAAGGTGGCCGATATTCGTCCTTACGCCCGCACTAAAATCGCTCAATTTCTCTACCTAGCTAGTACCTAGTCATTTGCCCATCTCTTCTCTCACATTCATGTAGCTTTTAGTATACCAATTATGACTGATTTACGTACTTTAATTACCTTATAAGAAGGCATTGTGAGGTGTGAGAGTGGTAATAAGTGTCTTGTTTACATCAAAATAGTGTAGTGGGCGCACGGACGAATATCGGCCACCTTTTTCTCCGGCTGAGAGGGCAGTCCCTGAGGGCTCCCGGGATGCACCCGAGTAAGTGATAAATATCCCTTACACTAGGGAGCTTTCGTCTTATAGTATTTTTAGAGTAGTTAGACGTAGAGAATGTAGTAAGTGTTGACTAAAATTTGATCCTACTACCTTGTTACCTACCTTATAACTCATTACTCCTTATTGCCTATACCTTACTTATATATATAAGGCTCCTTAGAGCCAGTTTAAATAGATAGAGTCCTTATTTACCTTCTGATCTACCTTAATTAATAGTAAGAGTTTGCAGTAATTTAGTAGTATGGTAAGTTTAGTGGTTAATTTTACGACTGTAAGCTTTCAGGTGTTAGCGACTCAGTCAATCGAGGCACGAGCACGGTATGAGGGACGCGCAAGCCTGTACGATTGGATTGTCTATAAACGAGAATCTAAAGCTAGAGAAAGGAAAGGAGAAGAAGAGCAGCGCCGGTTCTTTTATGCGGTCCTCTAGTCACGTGACCGCGAAGTTCTGCCAAGTTCTGTCAGTGCCGTAACATCAGGACCTTTATAAAGAATTTTAGGGATACTAAGGGCTAGTACGCACGTACCCTTCCCCCAAATTCTCGAAGGGTCCTAATTTATAAGATAACGTATATACGGCTTTCTCACATTTGTTTTTCGGATTTAGGCTCACCGCTTTGTAGATCCGTGCGATCCTACTGGTGGCAGAAAACTTGGCTTATGCAACCAAGTTGATTGCAATACGAACGACGCCTTGTAAAGCTTAGTGAGGAAATAACAGGTAATTACATTTCGATTATAAAGCAGCGCCTTACTTTTCTTCAACTATTTAATGTTGGCAAGCACTTATACTTCTTTTATCTAACAATACTGACTTTGTTTAATTATACTAGTTCCTTTTAGGCTGTAACTTTCTAATTGATATAGCTTTGTCTTTGGCTCATTCACCAAGGGCTTGCTAAAAAGTGGGATAACCTTCAATTATTTGCCACCTATATCAGTCAACCAATCAATGGCACAGTTAGAACCAGTAAGCGCCAGCACCTACCACTCAAATCTCAGCATTACTCATGAGCTTCACTAAAATACCCACTTTACTCTCTCTGTAGGAGAAAGTTAAGTCAAATTCAGACGAAGCAACGCATTGTAGCCAGGATATTCTTAGTGACGACGGTGAAGATGGGTCTAGTGAAGACGAGTCTGGTAGCTTTCAACCTGCAACCAATCTGCCTAACTCACGAGTTATCAAACGAAATCTGGAAGATTTGATGCGTAAGTTATTCAAATATTTGCATTTAGGCGCAAGGTGCAAAAACTAATCCAAAAACCGAAGTTCTCGTTGAAGGGCCCTATCTAGATCTGAATCCAGAGTATCAGCGAGATGTAGTTTGGCAGCGTGAGTCTCGCAACATCCAAAAGAACTAACTTCACCTTCAGGGAAATGAAACTGACATAATACTAGCGGAGCGGATGACGGGCTTAATCAACTCTCTGATGGGTATATGGCACTTAGTACCCTTAATCCGTCGGCTTTGCTAATTTGATGCACAGAGAATTTTTATATCCCTCCAGTCATATTCAATATTCACGAAATACAAGTCGAGGATGGTATTCGATGGCAACGGGTATGCGTTGACGGCAAACAGCGAATATCATCTGTGCAAGCTTTCATGCAAGGAAGGATTCCTTGTCACGATAGATACGGAAATAAATGGTGAGTTGATTCTGATTTAAGAAATCTCAAATCCTCTAATATTTCGTAGGTATTACTCTGGCAGAACTGGAAAGGGTGGTAACCCGATCAAAGGACGTCGAGTCCTTCCAGAACATATGAAGAAAATCTTTAGACAGAAGGAATTCGTCTGTTACGAATTCAAAAATCTTTCTCCGAAGCAAGAAGAAGATCTGTTTGGAAAAGTACAGATGGGCGTTTCGCTGACACCAGCGGAGAAGATGCGGGCCACATCTGGTCCGTGGCAGGACTTCACCCGGCTATTCGAGAACGACTTCTCTTCTGTTGTGGGCCGTAAGTCTTTTTTGCTCAATTTTGTCTACCTTGCTAATGATTTGTAGTTGCTAAAACAGATCGAGGCGCAGGGTTTCGGCTGCTTCTTTGCTGTTTCAGCCAAATTCTCGAGGTTCAGCACCCAACTAATGCCAACGGCAAACCAACACTACGAACCAATTCAAAATATCTTCAGGATATATTCGTAAAGAATATCAGGGCACTAGATGACGCTACAAAGTCTCACCTAGCAAGCGTTTTCACTACTTTTAAGGAACTGGTTGGAGAAGATCTGCAGACGTTTAAAAACAATGGCTATCGAACCGTCAAAACTTTCGCACCAGTCGAGCTCATTGCCGTAGCAGTCCTTATATCTATGTACGGTGATTCAAGGAACAACGCTTTACTACTCGGGGACGTCCGAGCGATGCGACTGACCCTTCGTCAAACTCGACATGATCTGCAAATGAATCAGGGTACATGGGATGCCATTTGGGAATTCTTGGAGTCGCTCGAGTCATACAGAGGTGTTGTGGACGACTTTTGTGAAACCGTGAGGAAGACTACCACCAAAGCTCAAAGGGAGTTGAAGAGTAGCGAAAAAGCTAAACCGTCTCACAATACAACAACATCTGAGGTACCAGTCATAACCAACCCCACCGTTGGAAGCAAACTTTCGAGACCGAGGCTAGGTACGAGGCCATCCCCTTCACTTTTCCTCCACTCGTCGTCACCGGATTCCGTGCTACCTTATGGCGATGATCAGGATCATGATATGGCTGGCAATGTTGCCAGGTCACTTCCCCTCAGTAAAACTACTGTTACGCCATCAGTCCCAACGGCTCCAATCGCTCCCATGGTACCTATGGGACCGAACCTCAATATAGCGGGCTCTAAGCCGAAGTCAGCGAGCCCAATCACATCACCATTCGGAAATATAACTATTAGTGAGCAATCAACTGTGAGTTCTACTCATGGGAGCGCTCCGGATAGTGCTGTGACTGAACTCCATTCTGCTAAGAGTGCCATCACCACCCTACCTCACCTTACAGAAAATCAGGAAAGAGAGCGACAAGATCTACTCGCTCAGTTTCGCGCAAGCCGTGACCCTAGCTCTAGCTCAGACCTCGACGACCTCCCAATTAGACCTTTGAAACGGCGGGCGGAGATTGAGCTTAGGAGAGCTGGAGAAGGTGTGAGAGCTCTGGCTATGAAGCGGCGGGGCTAATATTATTGCTGTAGCTCGGTGCTGAAGGTCTAACAAGCTCATGAGTTGGTTCGAATGAGGAACGTTGGCGAACTATGGTGATTTTTATGTTTAGAGGGCTTTTGGCGGGTTGTACTCTTTAATCGTGCTCCTTTTATCTTTGGTGCATTATATACCACGGGTAGCATATGTTTTCATTTTAGGTATGCGTTTAGCATTGCATTGTATCGCAGGGCTATGGTCTGAGGTTTCGCTCATTGCATGGGTTGTGACTTGCGGCTGGGGCTTTTATGAGCTTCTTTATTGTGCAGCGGAATCTCTCAACGCCGGATATTTGGATATACATAGATACCCACGGCATTATTAGCAGATTTGCAATATTCAAAGTAGCCTCAACTTTTCGTTACCGTATACAAATCTACGGAAGGCTACCTCTTGGTATTTTTGAATCTCCCGCTCAGGTTTGGGCAGCCTTCTCCCTTTGCGCTTTATTGGCTCTTGCCCTCATCATCAGTCCTCTCAACCTTTCCGTCCCTTTGCTATACACAAACTCTATCACCCGACCGACTTTCTGCCCGGTCTCGTCCATGGCTAGAATAAAGATGTATTCTCCCCCGTATGCCCATTCCTCATTAGCAATCCTAGCGTCCTTTAAATCCTTGTGAAATTCCGCCTTACTAGTTGCCCAAATGATGACTTGGTTCTGCTCTTGGTCCTCCGAGACCTCTTTTGCTTTTACTGGGAAAGATGTCATGAGTTCTTGTAAGTGGGAGATGTGTGTCGCAAATGCAGGATTGTCCAATGCAGGTGGAGGAGAGCTGACGCGGGTGCGAATATATGACGGCATGTTGGTGTACAAATGGAGGGAGTGATTTAAATGTCTCGAGGAAGTTATCCCTTGCACCGATAATATGGTTCTCGGAGTTGTGGCACGTGCGTAGCCAATAAGATAGCTAGAATTTTGGGCGGTCGGTGTTCTGCCAGGAACACCAAAACATGCAGCTCGTAAGACTTTATAGATAGACCGAACTTCTAATATTAAATATAGCACTAAGATAGTATGGAATTGTAAGTTTAATAATAAAGACTTTATTTTATAGACTTAATACCCTAATTATATAACACAAGCAAAGAAGAAGCCTCCCCTAGCGCTATTAGTACTCCCTAATGTTACGGACGCTTTAAGTACGATGTTACGACTACTTGGAGAAGAGTCGGAAGAAGCTAGTTGGTTGACTCGAGCACGGTCCAGGATGGAGCCGATAGAACCATGTGACGAGGAATAGTAATCAAGGTCACATGACATGCTACGTATGGGACGGGAGGAATGGGAGGAACTCACGTACCTTATATATAAGACGTACATCACGTACAAGAAGGATTTCATAGGAGTATGGTTATATATTTAAGGACCCTTAGTCCCTACCTAGATAGTTCCTTTCTTGTAGTAATTCTTAGAATACAATTAGAGTTAATCTGTTAGGCAACCACTCCACTAGTTATTATTACGTTATTAACTTTAACTTGCATTACCTACACACCTAGCCTAATAACGAGCCCATTATAGTACTTGCTATAAGGTTCCGTTATATAATTACTACCTAGTTACAGTATTAAGTATAGAAAGTTAAATAACATGCTACCAAAAGCAGCTACTATAACGCTATTAACGGCGGCAACTACTTTAAGGTTAGGTGACACTAGTATAGCAGATACTAACTTACAGTAACCTATAACGGTTAGACAACTATAAGAGATAGTTAACTAACTAATAACTAATAATGCGGCGCTGGAAGAAAGGATTAACGGGATAGGCGTAGTAAAGGTTAAGTTACTATTAATTAAAAGATTTTTAGGAGAGAGATCGAAGCTTAAAGGATTCCTTATATAAATGCACTTTAAGGTCGCGCAGGAAGGAGCTAAGCTAGCAACACCTATAAATCAAATAGCGTATATAGGATTATTCTTAACAGGAAGAGCACTTAAATAGTTTAAGCCTTACCTTATAGAAATCTAGGTAAATGGAATAATAACTACGAACTAAGAGGTGTGGTTTATATTCTTAAGCTAGAATAGATTTATAGAACAACTTACGCAAATATTTGGGGACCCGAAGGCAATAACTACGGCGGAAAGAAAACTTTAGGATATTATATAATAAACCTTAGCAATTAAATATATAATATAGTTCTAGACATTAGCTATATAAGTTAAGTAGAATAATAAGGCGCTTATAGCATAGTATAAATAAGGACTTAAGGCTAAAGTTTAGGATATAATTATCCTAATAGAAGATATAAACACCCTAAGGGAGTTAATAGATTAGGCGATTAAGATTAATAATTAGATCTACTAAAGGGAATAGGCTAAAAGAGGTTAGGATAGAGTTTTATAGTTATATAAGGCGTAAAGTATATAACGACTAAAGCTAAGTTAGAAACTATGGTATAGCGTAGAGCTAATAGACCTAAGCGGTACTAAAGAAGCCTATTATTACGGCACTGGCAGAACTTAGCAGAACTTAGCAGAACTACGCACCGGCAAGTTGCTACAGATTGCCGCATATTGCGATCACGTGACGCGAAGATCTTATAAAACATTAAACGGCGCTGCTCTTCTTCTCCTTTCCTTTCCCTAGCTTTAGATTCTCGTTTATAGACAATCCAATTGTATAGGCTTGCGCGACCCTTTTGCCGTGCTTATATCTTAATTAATTAAGTCGCTAACATTATCTAAAGCTTACTCTACTCTTTCTTCCTAAGAAGGAACTTAAATATATCTATAAGAATATAGAATAGGACCCTAAGGATATTATTAGGACTATAAGGATAGGACCTAAAAGAAAAGAATAAAACCCTAAGGAAAGGACCTATAAGATATATACAGACTAGAACCCCTAAAGAAATTACCCAGAATTACCTAATACCCCTACTACTATACCACGAACTATAGTAGTAGGTAAAGCAGCTGTAGGACCCTTAAATACTTTAAATGAAGAAATAATTAACGTTTTAACCCCTTAGGCGGAGCTTACGGCTGCTAATACCGAAATTAAACAACTGCGAGAGCTGCTTAAAGCCAGAAATACCCCTATATCTAATAATAAGTTATTATTAAATAACTAAAGACTTGCTATAGTCCTTTAGGCCCTATCCTAGCGCCTTAGTGGATCTACTAAGGCCTATATAGCACTAAAGCGGTTAGTAAAGGTTGTAGATCCCCTACTACTTATAGACGGAACTAACCCTATATTTAATAATTAGAAGCTTTAATTACGGGATAAGCTTAAAGTTAATATAGACTACTTCCCTAACGCCTAAGCTAAAATGGCCTATATTTTCTGCCGTACTAGCGAAAACACCTAGACGTATTTACGCCCGTAATATACTAAAGACTTAATAAACCCCTTTATCTTTAAAGAAGAAATAATTAAATACTTATCTTTTATTTATAAAGACCCTTTTAAAGTATAGAACGCCTGCCTTAGCTATAAAAGCCTAAATATAAAAATAACGGAGACCTTTTCGGCCTTTTAAACCTGCTTTTTATACCTAGCCGGACAGGGCTAGATCCCTTAGGAAGACCTATTACCTAACCTCTTTAATAAGCTTACCCTAGACCTATAGCGGGCTGTATTACTAGCTTATACTATAGTATAGACGTTAAAGGAACTTATGGACTATTACCTAGCTATTAACTAAGGCCTTTATTAAATTAAGGTATGCGCTAACTAGCTAAAAATTAAAAACCTTATAAACTAGGCTATAAGTACTACAAGTACAGCCCGTAGTACCCCGGCATAATTAGTAACTCCTATAGTTAACCTAGCAGCTAGCTGCGCAGCTACCCCTACTACGGGCTTAGTGTATACCCGGCCTATATATAGCGACCCCCATATATAAGCCCTTAGCGATTAAGGAGCTTACTTTTCGTGCGGTTAAATAGGCTACCCTATAAGAAATTACCTAATAAAGGTAAAGATAAATAAGGTCCTATTAATTTAGGAGGATAGTATAGAGCTAAAAAAAGAGGAACCCTAAAGAAAGACTTTTCTTTAGGGTTAAAAGGGATTAATATATTATATATTAATCTAGGTCGGCTAGTTAATAGAAGAAGCTGTACTATCCCTTATACTTTATTTTATAATAAATATTAAGTTTTAACCTTTGCTTTAGCTAACTTAGAAGTAAATGCCTTTACCTTAATTAATATAAAGTGCGCTGCAAAACTAGCTAACTTTTTAAATGTACCCCTTAAAGAACTACCTAAACTAGTCCCTATTTGCGGTTATAATAGACGGATAGAACTACCTATTATAACTATCTTGCGGATCTACCTCCGTATTAACGGACGAAAGTAGTATAATATCCCCTTTCTTATTACGGACCTTAAAAGCTATAATATAATCTTAGGGAGAAAATGGCTAGCCTATTTAGGCTTATAGCTTAATATATAAAATAGGCAGCTTATTTAGCCCAAAACTATACCCCTAACGCCTTCCTTTATAAAAGAGATTAGTATTATAATAGAAAACCTTATACAGCTATAGATAAACACTATTTACTAGGCCGATGCGACGCGTAGGGACTAGGCTTTTAAGAAGGATATATAGCTTAATCCGTAATAGATCTGTATACTACACCACCCCCTAACTACCTATATTACACTACCCGCACTAAAGACTTAGGAAGTTAGTAGTAGCCTAGCTAAGTCTCTAATAGAGAACTTAGGCCCTACGTAGCTATAAAGAAAGGCTAGGGATATTAGATAATATACTAAACTAATAGATTAGAAAGATAACTTATAGAAAATAGAATATAAGCTAAGGAAGACTATAAACCCTATACCGCAAAATACAGCTTAATAAATATCCGTAAAGAAACCTATAGACCTCCCGCTAGTTAATATCTACTATATTGGCGCTATAGGATTCTACCGAAACCTAGTTTAGCCTAATACTATTGCCTTTATAACTAGCTTATATGAAATTAATTAAATAATTAAAGAGAAAGAAGCCCTAGCTTAAGAGAAAGGCGAGCTTATAGATAAGGAGCTAGTAGAACAGAAACTGCCCTATTAATACTAGAAATTTAAAGATATCTTCTTTAAAGCAGCGTCTAATGTACTCCTGCCTTACTGACCGTATAACTATAAGATTGAAATTAAGCCGGATAAGGTGGTTACCCTTAGCTATAGCCCCCTCCGATAGTAATCTACTGCCAAATTATAGGCTATAAAGTAGTATCTTATTAATAACCTGGATAAGGGCTTTATTAAGCCTAGTTAAGCCCCTTTTAACTTACCTATTCTCTTTACTAAAAAGCCAAATAGAGGACTTTGTTTCTGTATCGACTACTATAAGCTTAATAATTTAACCCTTAAAGACCGCTATATACTGCCTTTACTTAATAAGACTTTGGCCCAAATAAGTAGAGTTAAGATCTTTATAAAGCTTAATATCCGCTAGGCTTTTTACCAAATTAGGATAAACCCTAAATTAGAAGACTTTATTATATTTTAGACCCATTACGGAATATATAAATATAAAGTACTGCCTTTTAGACTAACTAACGGACCGGCTATATACTAACGATATATAAATAATATACTATTTAACTACCTTAACGACTTCTGTATAGTATACCTAAATAATATTATAATCTACTCTAAAAATAAACTAGAATATAAAGAGTATATCTATAAAGTCCTATAACGGCTTTAGAAAGCTAGCCTTTAAGCTAATATTAAGAAGTTAGAATTTAGTATTAAGCGTATAAAATACTTAGGGTTTATTATTAGTATAAATAGGGTTAAGGCAGACCTAGAAAAGACGGCTATAATTAATTAATGGGTACCCTTAAGGACCGTAAAGGGGGTGTAGTTATTCTTAGGTTCTATAACTTCTACTAACGCTTTATTAAGAACTATAGCAGGATTACCTAGCCACTAAGCCTACTTACTTATAAGGACCGGCCCTTTTACTTTAATACCGTATATAGGCAGGCCTTTAACGAGCTTAAGAATTGACTGGTCTCTACTCCCTTACTCGTCTATTTTAACCTAGAACGGCCCTTAATGCTAGAAACCGATGTCTTAGATAGTGTTATAGCTGGCGTTTACTCCCAAAAGTAGATAGACGGAGAATAACACCCTGTTGCTTACTATTTGAAGATAATAGTAGATGCTAAGCTGAACTACCTAATTTACGATAAAGAAATGCTGGCTATTATCTCTAGCTTTTAGCACTGGCGAGCCTAACTGGAAGGCACCCCTAAGTCTATTAAGGTAGTTTCCGATTATAAGGCCTTAGAATATTTTATAATAATAAAGGCCCTTACGGCCTAATAGGCGCGCTAGGCGGACACTCTATCTTAGTTTAACTTCCTAATTATATATAGGCCCGGCGCCACTAACTATGCGGACGCTTTTATAAGGCGTAAATAGGATATAAATAACTAGATAGCTATAAAGATCTTATTATAGACCTAAGCGCTATTACGACTAGAGTACCTTAACTTCTAGATACGGGCAGAACTAAATATAGACTCTTTAGATGCTAAGATATGCCCTATTAACTCTATAGAACTGGACCTTATTAATAAACTACTGTAGGTAAACTATATGGCCCCTTCTCTACAGAAGTACCGCGAAAAGGTAAGAAATGTTTCTAGTCCGTAGTCCCTTAAAAGTGGACTACTTAAGTACCGTAAATAGCTAGTGGTAGTAGAGGAATAGAACTTACGAACTTAGCTTATTACTAAAGCACACGCCTAGGTCTCTACGGCCTACCTTAAAAAAAATAAGACCTATAGAATTATTGACGACCGCTACTACTGGCCCAGAATAATTATAGATATTGACCGCTATGTACGGAACTGCAATAACTGCCGTAGGTCTATAATTCTATAAGATAAGACCCTAGGACTATTAAAACCCCTTTTAATACTTAACCGCCCCTAGTAATATATCTCTATAGACTTTTATAAGCTACCTCTAGACCGTAACGGATATGATATGGTTATAATCCTAGTTAACCGCTTTAGCAAACGCCCGTTCTTAATTCCCTGTTATAAGAATATTAATGCTAAAGAGGCAGCCTAACTGTATATCTACTATGTCTACCGAATTTACGGACTACTAGATACTATTATATCCAACCGCGGGCCGCAGTTTATATTAGCTTTTTAGAATAAGTTTACCTAAATTCTAGGCATTAAGCTAAAGCTTTCTATCACGGAACCCTACCGCAGGGGCCTCTATAGGAGAGCCCCGTGCTCTCGCGTATACCTCGCGTACAGCTTATGTCAGCTACGCGTAGGTATATTACCTCCTTACGCCCTTGACCCTTACGATCGATCGCGCAATGTCACGGAACCCTACCGCAGGGGCCTCTATAGGAGAGCCCCGTGCTCTCACGTATACCTCGCGTACAGCTTATGTCAGCTACGCGTAGGTATATCACCTCCTTACGCCCTCGACCCTTACGATCAATCGCGCAACGTCTTGTAGACTCCTCAAATACATACGCTTTGTAGCCACTGCCCCCGTCCTATAACATTACGTTGCGCCTTTTTTACCACCGACGCTCAGCCTACAACCAATTCTACGTCTCTGCAATACTACAGGCGCTACCAAAAGCAGCGTATCTATAAATTACCTTACTTTATACTTCCAAGGAACCTATAATAGTAAGACAATATCCCTTACTAGCTACTATATTAAACCCAAAGAACAATCCAATACCTACACCTAACCTACAACGCCAATTAATCCCAGGAGAATTCGATTTATCAGCCCTAGCCTTAACCCCTAAGGAGACGGACACCAATAATATCTTATCTTTTATTAACTATATAACTACAAACAAGTAAACGGAAGGGCTACTACCTATTAAAATCAAAATATAAGACGCTAAGACGTTTACAAAAATAGTAGTATAAGACCCTAATAAATACTACCGCCTTCTATAAAACTATTACCTAAAGCTTATATAAGCCGAGACGCATACTGCCTAAGATTACAATATTATCTAAGACCTATAAGCTTATAAGGCGCTCGCCGATAATACACGTTAAAAAACTAAAGATAACCTCTATATGTCTAAACGCAACGTCTAATAGTTAAAGAAGGCTAAGATTGCACTAATTACTACAGTTACTAAAAGAGAAGGCATAATTAAATACCTATAATCTTAGCTTAATAAGTACATTTATAACAACGCTAGACACCTCTCTATTATATATAACACCACCTAAGTCTCTACGCCCCCGGCAACTTTACCTACTTAATATTTAACGGAGGGCTAGCGCTAAGCAGCTTCACCTAATAGGAACCCCTACTAAAGCAGTAATAATAAAAGCTATAATAATTGGACCTAAACTGCTACCGTAGGGTCTAATACATGCTACCTTAATCCCCTAGTCTTCTAGGGAGACCGTAAGGAATACAGCTATTAAAAGATATAAATCCACAAAAAACTAACTTAAAGCGCCTACCTTTTTCCTATAGAAAACACTAAGATTAGCTACATTATTGGGCAAATAAAGGGTATACCGTTTAATAGACTCTTCGCCTAATAGGAGACTAGTAGCCCCTAAAAGTGGCAGTCCTACTAAGAAGTCCTTAACAATCTCAACCTAATATACCGTAACTATAACCTACTAGCTACCAACCGAGCTAAACTACATGCCCTAAAGATAAGCCCTACCAAATTATTTAACGAATTCTATATTAAATTCCAGAAATACACTAGAGCCCTCACCTAAGACAATACTAAAGACTAAAAGGACCTCCTTAAAAAAGTTACTTATCGCCTTAGTTACGCAGCCGCTAGCTATAACTATAACGATGTTTATAATATAGTAGCAGCTCTATAAAAAATTAAACAACAACTAAATTAGATTGCTACTGCTAACCTTTACCCAAAGACCTCCTTATAAAAGCCCCCCGGGCCTACTAAACCCATATATACTAAGCTACTAACACCTACTACCTTAAGTACTACTAGAACTAATATTAATTTCTCTATACTAACCTTCCCATAAAAACTCCTAGATAAAGAGCGCGAGCTACTCTAAAAACTAGGATGCTACTATAGATGCCGTTAAAAAGGCTATTATTATAATAACCTAAACTACCTAATAGCTAGGTTTAGTAGCTGCCGCCTAATACCTAACCTAATACCCCAAATACTAAATATATTACTACGCGCCACTACCATATAAGACAAAAACGTAGTAATAGTAGTAGAGTTAAATATAGAAACGGAAAACGCTAAGTCCTAGCCTTAAGTCACAGGTTAGAACGCCCTAATAATAAAGGGATCTATATATCGGCTTATTTAATAGATAACTTTATAAAAATAAATAAACGGAAATAGATAGTTTTACCTATAATAGGAACTACTACTAAAAAACAATATAAAAGCCGTTCTATAATTAATTACAAAGCTATTAATAAATTTATAAATACCTAATTCGTACACACTTATAACCTACCTACCTTACCCCTTACTAAAGCCTATACCCTATAACTCGCTAACGGTAATTATACCGCATAAAAGATTACCTATATAGCATAACTCCACCTAAATATAAATAGGCACTAGAAAGAACTCTAGGCCTATATAATACCACTTACTAACTACCCTATTATCCTCAGAATAAACTAGCTTAAATAACACAAACCCACTATTAACTAGAAGAAGAGAGAAGTAACCTTTAACTCTAAATACTACAGAGAGACTTGCCTAGGGCATAGCCTAGCCACCTCTATTTACTCCCCAGGATATTAACCTAAGGAACCCCTTATTACCCTACCTATAACCAACTACTACTACATAAGTACCCCGGCCTTCTACCGTATAGCACATAAAAAAGGCTAGACCGTTACTATAGCTTTCTAATTACAACTATATAAGCTTAATAAAGAATAAAACTACGTCCTCTATAGTAATAGGATAGATATAATCAACCTTCTAGAAGACAACACCCCTATAAAACTCTACGGACTTTTACCTTTAAACTTTAAGAAGTTTATAAAGCTTAAAAAAGGACTTACTAATAAAGAACTCCGTAAGCTCCTCCCTAAAAGGTACCATAACTTTACTAACATATACTTACAAAAGAGCGTAGATATACTCCCCCTATATTAACCTAATAACTATACTATTAACATTAAATAAGGAAAAATGCCACCTTATAAGAGACCCTACCTAATATTAAAAGACGAGCTTCTAGTTATAAAAAAGTATATTAATAAGCACCTTAATAAAGAATTTATTCGTCCCAGCATATCACTAGCAGCCGCCCCTATTCTTCTCACTAAAAAGCTAAAAAGAGGTATCTAATTCTACGTTAACTATAGAGGACTTAACACTATTACAATTAAAAACTAATACCCAGTACCGCTTATACGTAAGACCCTTAAGCGGCTTAGTTAAGCTAAAATCTATACTAAGCTTAATATTATCGCCGCCTTTAACCATCTCTAAATATAGGAAGGTAATAAATAGAAAACCGCATTCGCATTGCGCTTTAGCTAATTTAAATATACTATTATACCCTTTAATATATATAACGGCCCAGGTACCTTCTAAAGCTATATTAATAACGCCTTACGGAACTACCTTAATAACTTCTACTCTGCGTACCTAGACGACATACTTATTTATAATAATAACCCCTCTAAGTATACTAAACACGTTTAAAAGGTCCTATAGCGCCTTAGGGATATAGGACTTTATATCAATTTAAAGAAATATAAATTCTTAGTCACAGAAGTAAAATACCTTAGACTAATTATTACCACTAAGGGTGTCCGTATAGACCCTAAGAAGGTATATATAATTACTAAATAGCAAGCCCCTAACTATATTAAGGACGTATAAGCCTTCCTCAGTTTTACCAATTTCTATTAGAAATTCATATACAACTTCTTAGGCGTAGTAACACTACTTATAGCAATAATACGAACGAAGGGCCTTTCTATAAAAGGAAGAAAAATATACCTACGCTTTACCTAGACGCCTAAATACGAGAAGGCGTTCTAAGACCTTAAAAATGCCTTTACTAAAGCACCTATCTTAGCTTACTTTATACTAAAACGATAACTCTATTTTAAAACCGACTTCTTAAACCACGTTAACGTAGGCGTCCTCTCCTAAATAGGTGACAACGGTCTCCTTTACCTAGTCACATTCTACTCGTCTAAGCTTATACTATAAGAGTATAACTACAAAATCTATAATAAAGAACTCCTTATAATTATATAAGCGTTTAAAGAATTCTAACTAGAACTCTCCTTAGTAGAGCCTAACTAGCCAACTAAAGTCCTTACGGACTATCGCAATCTTAAGTACTTTATAACTATAAAGTAGCTAAACTAACGCCAAGTATATTAGAACGAGTTCCTCTTTAGTTTTAACTTTAAAATTATATATAGACTAGGAGTATAAGGTACTAAACCTAATAGCCTAACATACCGCTCGCAAGACCTTCCTTAGTCTAAAGATAACCCCTATAATTAGTTCCAATAATAGACAATCCTAAAAGCACGAAATTTAGCCTTAGGTATACTACCTATAATAGAGCTAACTATACCCTAGCTTTATACTACAGAACTAGAGTTACCTCCTAAAATGAGCAAGCTTAT
>Ga0307515_10008125_pt1 | contig 20555 bp, 20 predicted proteins | sample 17_EM_MG_FD_194513 | JGI IMG/M metagenome (GOLD analysis project Ga0307515, IMG submission 194513) | Populus trichocarpa ectomycorrhiza microbial communities from riparian zone in the Pacific Northwest, United States - 17_EM | ecosystem: Host-associated > Plants > Roots > Unclassified | place...
TAGCAGTTTAGAAGTTAGAAACACTCTCACATAACGATAAGCTTGAGCACAGATTGAGATTGTCTATTTAGTCCTTTGCTTCTGGTTTCTTCGGCAAAATCCATACGCCCAAAGACATACGCCCAAGACCACCTACCCAAAGTGATGTGCCCAAAGCCATGGGCTCTAAAGCCATACACTTAAAGCATGCAGCCAAAGCATAAGCCCAAAACAGACGCCCAAACATACGCCCAAAACAGACACCCAAAACACACCCCCAAAAGACATGCCCAAAACACACGCCCAAAACACAAGCCCAAAGCATACGCCCAAAACACACGCCCAAAGCATACGCCCAAAGCATACGCCCAAAACACACGCTCAAAGCATAGGCCCAAAGCATAGGCCCAAAGCATATGCCCAAAATACTCGCCCAAAGCGGTTGATGTAAAGAGGCACTCTGCGAATGTTTAATTATAATTTAGGTTCAAATATGTGAGGGAATAGCAACGCATATTCCTCTAGAGAAGTTATGCTCCCCAGTTTTCATGATAGGCTTTTATCTCAGAATCAGAATCAGAATCCACAATGGTACAATGAACAAGACCAGTGAAAACTCTGCCCCTTGTACTTCCACTACGCATCATTTCCATTGAATGCACAGTTGCATGGATATACATCCCTGCTCCTAGAGCATTAAGGTTCCCATTGTACTTTGTCTCATCACAGTCCAAGAACCCGGACAGCATCTCCTTCCGCTATAGCTTCACATTCTCAGCCTTGTCTTCATGTACCTTGGTTCCCAAAGAATACATCTGGCCCAAGACAGGGGCGTGCATCCCAGCCTTTGAATAATCCATCATGTCTACCACATAATAGTTTAAGCTAGGTTCGTGCCATTGATATGAATATTTGACTTACAGAAGAAGCGTATGACTTTATAACTCCAGGAAAGGGAGTAGAGATTCGGATGTGAAAACAAGGTTGCTTCCAGGTCGCCGCAGTTGTTTAGAGAGCTCTGGGGAAAGGCCTTCGCTTCAAAGAAGCTATGGTCGACTGGAGCATTAGCCATTAGTAGGCCTTTTTCACTGTTAAGGGGTTGGGTTAGGCCCAACCCACGCGAAAAAGGGTGTGGGTAGATTGGTTTGGTGCAACGAGGGAATCTTGTTTCCGGCTGGGAAGACACTTTGGTGTGTAGCGCTACCAACATAATCACTCTCCGGCTGGGAAGATAACGTGGATGGTCTCGCTACACACCAATTCTCTTTCCGGCTGGGAAAGGACTTTGGACAGTTGAGCTACGCACAAGTTTGCATTCCGGCTGGGAAGAGGGCTGCAGGGTCACTCTCCTCATCAATTCTCTCTCTGGCCGGGAAAGAACTTGGGAGCGTTGTGGTATCAATCAGATCTCTCTCCGACCAGGAATAGGTCTTGCAGTATCGCGCTAGCGGAAAGTTTTGTGTCCGGCTGGGAAAGGAAATTGGCGACCCACGCTATCGAGTAGATATCTGTCCAGCCGGGAACAGATCTCGCAGTGTCACACTAAGTACCAATTCTATGTGCGGCTGGAAACGTACTATAGAGTATTGGGCTAAACAGGAGTTCTCTCTCCGGCTGGGAACTGATCCTCCCTGGTCGTACTACTCACTAATTCTCTTTCAGGGTGGAAAAGGACTGGGGGGTTGTGCTACCCATTAGTTCGCTCTCCCGACAGGCACAGTTCTTGCAGTGTCACTCTACCCACCAATTCTGTCCCCGGCTGGGAAAAGACATTGGAGTCTTACGCTATCAACTAGATTTCCATCCGACCGGCAAAAGATCTTCCACTGTCATTCTACATGCCACTTATGTCTCCGGCTGGGAAAGGAAATTGGATGGTGGAGCTATCCACTAGATATCTCCCTGGCTGGGAAGATATCTTGCAGTGTCGTGCTACGGACCAATTCCTTTTCCGGCTGGGAACATACTTTCGAGAGCTGCTGTACCTATCAGTTTTCTCTCCGGATGGCAACAGACCCTGCAGGGTCAGGCTACCCAGTAATCCTCTTTCCTGCCGCAAAAGGACTTTGGAGGCCTGCGCTACCGACCATTTGGCTCTCCGGCTGGGATGAAATCTTGCAGTCTTGCTCTGCCTACCAATTCTGTTTCCGGCCGGGAAAGGACTTTGAAGTGTTGTGGTATGCAGTAGATATGTCTCTGACCGGGAAGACATCTTATAGTGTGGAGCTACCCATCAACTCTGTTTCCGGCTGGGCACATGAGTAGGAGTTTTGCACTATCCAGCAGTTCTCTCTCCGGCCTGGAACAGATCTTGTAGTGCTGTGCTACCCACTAATTCTTCTTCCTGCTGGGAAACTACTCTATAGTGGACTGCGACCAACAAGTACTCTTACCAGCGGGCAAAGGATTTCACAGCGTCGCGCTAAGACCCAATTGCTTTTCAAGCTAGGAACATACTTTCGAGCTCAGCTATACCCACCAGTTCTCTGTCCGGATGGGCCCAGACCCAGCAGGGTCTCGCTAGCCACCAATTGTCTTTCCGGCAAGAAATGGCCTTTAGAGTACAGCGCAACCCACCTTTTGGCTCTCCGGCCAGGAAGAGATCTTGCAGTGTTGCTCTACCTACAAACTTTGTCTCTGGCCAGGAAACGACTTTAGAGTGTCAGGCTATCCATGAGATATCTCTTAGGCTGGGAACAGATCTTGTAGTGTCACGCTAAGCATCAATTCTGTCTCCTTCTGGGAACCTATTTTGTGGTGCTGCGCTAGCCACAGTTGTCTCTGAGCCGGGAACAGATTCTCCAGGGTCCCCCTACCCCCAATTCTATTTCAAGTCGGAAAAGGCCTTTGGAGGCCTCCGCTACCCACCAGTTGGCTCTCCGGCTGAGAAGAGATCTTGCAGTGTTACTCTACCCACTAATTCTGTTTCAGGCTGGGAAAGGATTTTGTAGGGTCTCGGTATCAAATAGATGTCTCTCCGCTCAGGCACAGGACTTACAGTGGGGCGCTACCAACGAATTCTGTTTCCTTCTAGGAACATACTTTGGAGTACGGCACTACCCAAAGGTACTCTCCCAGGCCGGAAATGGATCTTGCAGTGTCGCGCTACTGACCAATGCTGCTTCAAACTTGTGCATTACTTTATAGTATTCCCCGACCAACTTCTACTTCCTCCAGCCGGCAAAGGATATTGTAGTGTCGTACTATCCACCACTTTTGTCTCCGGCTGGGAAAGGACTTTACAGTGTTGCCCTATCGACTAAATATCTATCAGGCTAGGAACAGATGTTATAGTGTTGTGCTACCAACCAGGTTTGTTTCTGGCTGGGAAAGTGCTTTGGAGGGTTGCCCTATCCCCTAGATATATCTCTGTCCAAGAAGGAACAGATCTTGAAGTGTTGCGCTAGCCAGCAATTGTGTCTCCAGCTGGGAAAGGAGACTTGAGCAGTGCACTAGCAACGTGATTTCTGTCCAAACGGGAAGAGATCTTGCAGTGTCCCGCTACCCACCAACTGTCTCTCCAGCATGACAAAGACTTTGGACCGTCGTGCTAGCAAGTAGATCTCTGTCCGACGGGCAACAGATCTTACAATGTAGTGCTACACACCACTTGTGTTCCTAGCCGGGAAAGGACACAGGAGCGTCTTGCAATTGACTTGATATCTGTCGGGCCGGTAACAAATGTTCCGGTGCCACACTAAGCACCATTTTCTTTTCCGGGTGGGAACCTCCTTTGGAGTTGTGCTACCCACCAGTTCTCTCTCCAGCAGAGGAACTAATCCTGAACGGGCTCTCTACTCACCAAAGTTTAGTGATGGGCACGATCATGCTCGATCATAAATTTAGGGTGTGCTCGACCACGATATATGCTCGAGTATGAGCGAAGTTTTCTGCTCGAGCATGATCTTGCCCATGACTACTACCAATTCGCTTTCGGGCCGGAAAAGGATTTTGGAGAGGCGGCGGGCAACTTGATCTCTCTGAGCGGGAACCGAGATTGCAGTATCGCATCAAGCACCAATTATATCTCCGACCGGAAAGGCCATTAGTGTAGTGTGCTATCAACTAGATATCACTCCGACTGGGAACACATCTTGCAGTGTCGCATCACCTACGAATTATGTTACCGTCTGGGATAGACTGTGAAGCATCGCACTACCCACCATATCTCTCTGCAGCCTGGAACCCATCTTGGCTACCCCTGCTACCCACCAACTTGAATTCGGTTTCCTCCGGGGAACCGTCTTTGGAGTGTTGGACTACCCAACAGTTCTCTCCCCAGCCGGAAACGGATCTTGCAGTGTCGCGCTACGCTCCAATTCTGTTTCCTGCTGGAAACCTACTGTAGAATTTTATGCTACCAACAAGTACTCGCTCCAGCAGGGAATGCATCTTCCAATGTCGCCCTTTGCACCAATTCCGTTTCCGATTGGGAAAGTCTTTGGAGTGACGCGCTATCCACTACATATCTCTCCAGCGGGGAACAGATCTTCCAGTGTTACGCTAACCACCAGTTCCTTTTCCGGCTCTAAACATACTTTGGGCCATTGGGGTACGCACCAGTTCTCTCTCCTGGCGGGAGCAGATCCAGCCGGGTCTCGCTACCTACCAATTCCTATTGCGGCCGGAAATGTACCTTCGAGAGCTGCGTTACCTACCAGTTTACTCTCCAGCCGGGAAGAGATCTTCCAGTGTCGCTCGATCTACCAATTCTCCCTCCGGCAGGCAAAGTCTTCAGAATGTCGTGCTATTCACTAGATCTCTCTCCAGCTAGAAACCAATATTCAGAGTCCCGCTACCCACCGATTCTGTTTCCAGCTGGGAACTTACCTTGGAGTGTTCCGCGACCTCCCTGTTTGCTCTCCGGCCGGAAGGAGATCCTCCGGTCTCATACTACCCACCAATTCTCTTTCCTGCTGGGAACCGACTTTTTGTGTTTTGAGACCAACTAGTACTCTCTTCAGCCGGGAAAGGATGTTGTAGTATGGCACTTTGCACCAATTCTGTTTCCCGCTTTGCAAACACTTTGCAGTGTCGCTCTATCCAGTAGATCTCTCTCTCGGCCCGGCAGAGATCTTACATTGTTGTTCTAACAACCAATCTTGTTTTCTGCTTGGAATATACTTTAAAGTGTGGCGCTACAAACTAGTCCTCTCTCCGGCCAGGAAAAGATCTTCTAGTGTCGCGCTTTCCACAAATTACATTTCCCGGTGGGAAAGGAGTTTGGAGTGGTGTACTAGTACTATCAAGTAGATCTCTCTCTGACTGGGAATAGATTTTGCAGTGTCGCGCCACCCACCAATTCTGTCTCCGGCTGGGACGGACTTTAGAGTAGTATGCTATCCACTAGATCTCTCTCCGGCTGGGGACAGATCTTGCAGTGTCACGCTACCTACCAATTCTGTTCCCGGCTGGGAACCTACTTTAGAGTGGGAACCTAGTTTAGAGTGGGAACCTAGTTTAGAGTGTGAACCTACTTTAGAGTGCGACCAACTTCTATTCTCTCTGGCTGGGAAAAGATCTTGCAATTTTGCGCTACACTCCAATTCTCCCTTCAGCTCGGTACACCCTTTGTAGTCACTAGATACACACCAATTCAGTCCCCGGCACAAATAGATTTTGCATTCTCACCCTTTCCACCAAATCTCTCTTCTTCTGGGAATAGATTTAGAGTAACCAGCTGCACATCAATTTTGTCTTCGACCAGGAACCGTATCACAGTCTTACCCTACCCACGAAATATCTCTCTGGAGGGGAAGGGATCTTTCCAATGTTATACCCCCCACTAAATCTCTCCCCTGCCTATAAGAGACTTACAGTGACTGGCTATAGAATAATTGTCTTGCTTGCTGGAAGCCGATATGATACCCAAGTGCTTTACAGCTTCTATCGCTCTAGCACGGAGCAGATCCTTAGCCACTCAGCTGACACTAAATCTGTATCCAGTAGTGTTCCCACCAGTCCTCTTGGGCAGCGCGCGCCCTCTAGTCCTTTACTACCTTTAGTCCTCGTCACCTGCGTGAATAAAATATTCCTACTCTAAATATACGCCAATATGCGAGTATATCTCATACATGATAAGGCACCTCAGCAAAAAATGCTGTGTTCTCATTCTACTCGTCTTCTAATTCGTGAGCATAAGACTGAGCAGTCAAATGAGAAGAAGTTCATCACAGTTGTGTTGGCAATCACATTCTCTTGTGCTTGGCACTTGATTTCATTTTCAAGCTGCAATTATACCTGTTGGCTCGAAACAAGTGTAGGGCAGGCCTTACATGCCTGAGCCAAGCTTAGGACGGAATGCAGTCCGCATCCATCCGGGGCAATGGCATATAATCCAGCGTCCATCCCATCCTCTGCAAAAGACAGATGGACTCGACGCTTGGGAACAATCCTCTCCTGTTGGTAACATATTTTGCAATGTCACGCCATATATCACATATAACTAAGGGAATGATGGGCTTCCATATTTTTGAAGAGCGGAGAGATGTCGATAAGACCGTCTTGCCAAGATAGATCAAAGATTTGCAAGGAAATTACTCCACGTTAAGAGGCGTCACACACTTCCCCTGTATAGCTTCTTCTGTGATTAGCTTTGAAAATAGATTTCTTTATTTAACGTATTGTTTTCAATGCATTGTACTGAAGAATTCTAGATGAGTTGGAATCGTCATGCTAGATTGGTTATGTTGGAAATGGCGAAAGTAGGTTTGGGGGTATAAAATCTTCAGGTTCACTAATCGAGTGATATTACAGGATCACGTTCGACAATACCGGTATTCCATATCACTTATCAATTCCACATCACATCCCACATGCTATCCTCTCCAGGATACTCTATCAAGTTATATCTATTGGCTTCAGCAGTCACTACATTATCGTAATTAGCAAGCAGGTTAGCAGGCTCTCAAGAGACCCGGATAGGATAGGACAGCAAATACTGTTCACCCCTGCCGTTCAAACCACCCTGCTCCAATTAATAGGGACGATTGCAGATCCGGTAAGATACGTCATTTTACCGTGGGACAACATAGACTACGGCTTCGCACTAAGAGTGACTATAACAAAATGGTGACAAAGAGCGATAGCAGGAGGCTGCAGCCTGCAGGTAACTACAGGTAACTATGTCTGAACACTATGAATATCATTTCCTGGCGCATCCCTCTTGCAGGTTCTAAAATTGATCCCATGAAATCAAAAGTGCGTAGATGCGATCTAATAGATAAATAAGTGTAAATATATCCCATGATACATATCTAGTCAGTGTTCCTAATCATCCTGTGCAGGCCCGGGGTGCTAAGGTTAAATTGTCCCTCCAGTCCCACGCAGTGTGGTTATGTACGGCCAGGGACTGTGTCCGTCTTTATGCAACGCCTATTCTTGTAGGTTGACGGGCGGCCCCCCAGTCTGTTTGGAAATCGGAACTTCCTCTTGACCCACACCCCCCACCCGGCTGTCATGCACAAGGGCAGGCTGCCCATGATGGCCGCCACCGGCAGTAACGGCCGTCTCCGCCGCTACCCGCAGTCACCTCTCGGTACTTACCAATACCTCCTGATATCTACGATCATGAGTCAGGACGGGCTTTAATTGTAGGTCCTGGCCTCTACATGCACATGCCCCAGTCATCAATTTCTGAGCTCTAAAAGCTTTGGTTGATTTATAGCAAAATGTTCTACATGATTGTAGCGCCTCTTGTTCTCTACATTAGAATAAAACGATCATTTGTTTCTTCCCAACCCAGACCTGATGCTGATGAGGTTCAAAAATGAAACATAAAGTAAAACACCAATCGGGCCCTGCCGCCTGCCCTGGGCATGGATCAGAACAGACTGTGACAGGGCGCCTGTCCCAAGCAAAGATGTCTAACTTAGCACCCTTACCTCCTCGTGGAAAGACGGAGAGACTGGACGCTTAGAAACACTGCACAGAGTATAATCTGGGGCAAACAAGGTTAACTACCAGTAGCTCACAGCCAGTGTTGGCGCGGGGAAAAAAAGCTGATATAAGCAATATCGCACTGGTGCAAGATTGCTTACTAAGTTAATTGGAGTGCATTCTCGCTCTACCTCAATGCTATCCTGTCTCGAATACCGCGTGGTGTCAAAAATCGCAAAGGCCCCTATAGGTAACAACGAAGTGCCCCCTATAATACGTAGAATAATATTTTACGCAAATTGAAGTTTGTCTAGTTCGGATCAAAGGAAATATTGTCATTGATTTTGGAGAGCGGCGCTTGGCTACTGCTTAAAGGCATTCAAGCGCGGACCGCAGCTAGGTGGCCAACGTGGTTTGCCAACTCCACATCGACTCGGTCAATTTCCGAGGCAAGCTGTAATACATGACAACACCAACTTCATGCCAACCTGTAAAAATCAGCACCTGGACAATTTCATTTCAGTTACGGTTTGCCATAGAAGCCATAACAAAGAGTTATATAGAACGCAATGCTCCTCCCCAGATGCCACTCTTTCGATTCCCTCTCCTATCTCTCAGGCTCCTATCCCTTTCCTCTCTTGGTTTCCCATCTCCACCCCCTTCCTGGTTAAAAGTGTCCTTTTATAGTTAGTATGCAGCTTGATCCTAGAAGTGCGTCACTCCGGCGCTATGACTAGCGGTAAGATCTCCATGAGTCTGCTCATGTGGCCCAGATCTGCGGCAACTTCAATTTCGCTAACCCTCCTGTCTTAAACTACGGTTACTATCAAAAGAGGAGAGCGCTCCCTCAGAGAGCTTGAACTATAGAGTACCGCCAGGGGGGAAGAGGCATTCCACCATTGTATTTATTTTGCTTGTGATCTTGCCCATGAGAATGCCGAAATAGACCAGGTACCGGGGCGCGTACCAGTCTCGCCTGATCAGTAGCGGCAAAACATCTGCCAGGATGGGCTGGATATGGATCTCACCAAAGCGCTCTTCACTGCCAACCCCGATGATGCAGTCCTATCGTCGGAAATTACTCTGAAGAATCACATTCTTTTAGCATACCTAGATGGGAAATCCCATGTCCGCTGGATTCTTCATTGCCGGAATGAACCCTAAGCAGAAAACAGTAATTTTGTCATCCCGGCCCTGCCCATCTTTAACAGTCATGAAGATTTCTGCATAGCCCGGTGCCCAGATAATCATATTATACCCATTGTCGGGATACCATGGAGGGAGCACAACATAAACTATTTTTCGGTACAACCTATATCCACCATGAGTGGACAAAGTTCTATCATATGATCGGCTGCTCACAAATCTGGGAAATGATCTGCCAAACCAGAACTACGATTCAGCGGAAATGGAGTCCGTCGATATAGGTAGGAGCATGCGAGTTCGGGATTAGAGGGCGCTCATCAACTACTTCGATCTTGCAATTGCCAATGAAACCTCAAATTTGGTATGGAGTTTACTGCGAAAAAAGCAACCCAACAGAACTCCAATTCCTCATCGAAACGCCTCTGCATGAGCCCTCCTGCCGGATCTGACTGCAGCAACCCTCGGTAGTACCCCAGTATCTTCCTCCATACCGGCACCACCACTCTCTGTCACAATCGTACCGCAAATCTTCGCGGCCCCACTGTTGCCCCCTGACAACAGGTATTCCCTCTTATCCAACAACGACCACTTCCCCAGGTGCCCATCCACTTCTGGCAGCCGGTTGGATAATCGAGTCGAATGGTGGCAGCTGGGTATTTTTGTCCGCTGAGTTTAGTCCATGCCATTTATTCAAGCCTTAGGCCTTGGGGCAATACCACAGCCCCTGCTCAGTTCCCAGCTCTACGACTGACATTGTCTGCAGTTGGGCCTAGTTCTACCTTCAGTCATGCTCCGCCTTCTTCTGGAAATGAAGAATATACTTCTTGACAAACCTGTGCGGCCTCAACTCACTCCTCACTGGCCCCCAAGCTCCCGGGCCAGCTTCCCCCATGGATTTTGCTCTACCCACCCCTCAGACCCTGCAACCAGCCAGCCCAGCCGGCCGTGATACTTGCTGCCCCCCCACCCTGATCCCCCCCTACCCTGTTCCCTCCATCAGCTGCTTCCCCCACTTTCCCGACCACCACACCAAGTTCCACTGCCGTTCCCTCTTTCCCGCCCATTACATTGCCAATGACCCCTCCGGCTTCTACACTCCGTTTCCCGGCTCCTTTAGTCGTCTCGCCTGCCCTGCCCCATAGTCCGACGGTGGCTCCAGCCACTTACAGTGATTCGACAGCCGGTGGCCAAACTTTGATGACCACTCCCGTAACCTCTCCAACACAGCTAACCAGCATCATAGGTTGCATCCCGACTATGTTGTCTCACCTAAAGATTCCACGGGATCTTGGAACCCCTCTACCTCTTTCCATCATGCTTCCCTTGCCCTCCCTAGCCTTATTAGCTTCTTCTCATCACACTTCACCTTCTCCTCCAGGTCTGGTACCAACGCCCACTCACTCGCTATGACCTCTAGTCTCAGCCTCAAGCAAGTCCTATTCGCCTTCAACCAGAGATGAGGAGACCGGATCCCTTACTGCTTCAGGAAACTGCCGCACGCCCAGGACAATTACCCAACCGCTGTATTATGCCCAGTCCAATCTAGGGACTGCGGTAACCACAAAGTCTTCTAGTAACAAGAGACCTCTAACTGATTTCAAAGTCTCCACAGATACCAACTATAAACCTAGCCGTACCAAGTTCAAACTCCCAACAATTAACATTTGGCATGACGATGATGATAATAATAATGATAGTAGTAATAACAAAGATTACGATGAGGATGTGGGTGTGGATGGAGATATATCAACCATTTCCTGGAATCATGAGGATGATGATAATCACTTTGAGATGACGGATTATATAGATGAGGAGGAGTCAGGGGCGGGGAGAGTGATGAGTAGAGTTCAGACTGGCAGAATGGAGAAGAATTCGATGAGATTGATGGGGACGAAGAATGGCAGAGCCAAAAGGATACAAAGGTTGGCCAGCAGGAAGAGGATAGGAGGCACAAGGACAATACTGCCCCGGAGGCAGAGATGGAGCAGGAGTGGGAGCAGGAGGAAGAAGACCTTGAACCACAACCTGAAATAGCAAGGCTATGCACAAGCAGGCAACATTGGTGATACCCCTGACCGCCTATTTTAGCCAAGTCACATCTCGCACATCAAGTTAGGCTCACCAAAGGGCCATGGTAATGAGACTTGCCGGGCGGGACCAGTAGGTGTCTTTACAGCAACTTCTACAATACTACAGACACAAATAATCACGCGTGGAACAATTATACAATTGCTGATGGCTGGTCTCAAATATTGACCTGGTTATCGCTGATAAAGCCTGGGCTACAACTCAGGGCTATTCAAGAGAGCCGGGTGAAAAATATAGGGGAATGGGTGATAGAGACTAAGAAGTATAGAAGCAGTAGGGGAAGATAATCTAATAAGCAAGTTTGGTTTTGCTATGGAGATCCAGGAGCTTGAAAGACTTTTATTAAGTAACGAGGATGAGCGGCGATGGCTGGAAGGAAAAAGGGCCAGTGCGGATAAGGTGTAATAGTAGCTCGTTGGCGATAGACATGCTGTGCGATTTGGCCTGAGGCCAAGAGGTCACGGCCGGAAGGGCTCTGCATGGTCATGGTGGTGTAGAGTTCACACTGCGAGTAACCCATGAGAACTGACAAACTGCTCAAGGCTCTTGGGGTGTCAATAGGGCGACTGGTTCTTGATTGCGATGCTATTACTTGAATAGGGAGATTGCTATATTGTTGTTAAGGACTGCTTACGGTAGTTAAGGAGGCTTCCATGGTCCGACTAATCTGTTTTACACTTCAGGGGCACCTATTGGTTTATCCTGACCTCCTTGGTATGGCTAATTCTACAATGCCGGAGACATGTTCAACTTATTTGAAGTCCAATCAGGTCAAGGCCATTTCAGCTGGTCCCTCGAGTGACCTTTGGCACACACTGTTTCCCGATGTTCCTTCTTTAAACAGGCAAGATATAGTTCTGGATTTGGAAGATTCTGATTCAGATAGGCAAGGTTCTCCCCAGTATTCGGGCATATGGTTTCTGGAATATGCTTCGGTGTATTGGGAACGAAACGCATAACAAGAACTTTCAGAGAGCACAAGGCCGTTCGCGCTGAAACTATTTGGTGACTAAAGCAACCACATATCGCTGGATATCTGCTTGGAGGCAGAGAAAGGTTTTTCCCTCCCGCGGTAATTTCAATACAACTTCGTTGATCAGAGATCTACACTATGCACCATTGTTTGGAATGCTTGAGATTGTAGCCTGTTCGGTAGTGCTTGAAGGCTGTGATATTAACCAAATGGATTGCATGGAGAATACAGCTCTCATATGGGCTGGTGGAAAGGAGCATGAGGGAGCGGTGCAAATACTGGGGCGGGATGATGCCAACCCGACCAAGCAAATCATGATGGCAAAACGCCGCTGTACCAGGCTTTTTGGGGTGGACACAAAGGAGTGGTGGAAATACTACTCGGAAGGGACGTTGTCAAACTTGACAGACCAGAGGCGTTCGAAGAAACACTACTATCGCATTCTAAGAATAGTGACAAGGGAATGGTGAAAATACTACTGGAGCGGGACGACGTGGACCCAACAGACCGGATATCTACGACAAAAATTGGCTCTCTTGCGCTTTTGAGAATGGGCACTAGGGAGTTGTGAAAATACTGGTCGAACAGGGCAAGATAAAGAGCTACAAACCAGATAAGCGCAGCCAAATGCCGCTCATGTGTTCTACGTGGAATGGGCACGAGGGAGTTGTGAAAAAACTACACGAAGAAACAACGTCAACCCCCAACACACCGAATAACGCTGGCTGAGCACCACTCTTGTTTGCTACTTCAAATAGACACAAGGGAGTGGTGAGGGTGGAGTACTACTCCCAAGCGCCCAGTCAGTCCTTCAATTGCCTAGGGCGGGATAGACGCCAAAGTTGCCGCCATTGGAGGAGACGGACACCAAATTGTAGTGTACACCAACCCATGCCCGGGACGACAGCCGGGCCCTACAGGTGTCTCAGTCGAACCGCTATTTTTAAATTTCTGAGCCGAGAGTTTGTGCTTCAAGAAAAGAAACATCTTTATTACAACGCTATCATGATATTTGGGTATCAGGAATCAAATTTTATCAGCAATCAACCAAGCTGTGAACTCATATCCGATCCCAGTTCTGGCCACCCGGAACATGCCCTAGTTCCCCACCTGATATTACCGCTCTGTTCTCCAAATCCCCAAACATATTTTCTTCTCTTATCAAATGTATGAAGCAACAGATAAGCGGATAGAGCAATCACACATGGTGAATACCATAAAAACTCCAGTCATTTGCTATCTCCGAATCTACTGCCTAGAAGTGTTCAAAAAGGTTAGTGCTTGTCTATGCCGTGACAAGAGCAATCACGATGTTATTAAAACGCATTAGCCGACACGCGGTTCTATTAACCTGTCAAACTAAACCTATAATAAGCTGACGGAGATAGCGAATTGAAAGTATTTTTGCGGTATTTTTATGCAATACCAATAGCTCACGCCCGGCATGACTCAGGAGGGCAAATGACGGTGGGTACGTACAGGTGACACCCGTCCTGACTCACGCTGGCCGGACCCTGCAGATGACTCCGGACAATTCCAAATAGGGCGAGGCCGTACGGGAACTTGATATGAACTGCAGGACTCTAGGTTGACGGGCGGGCCCTGCCGTCTTTCTGCAAATGGTGAGAACACACACCAGGGCCCTGCTGGTAGGACGGGACAGTTGGGAACACCGAGCGTGCTACGTGGGCTGGAGGACGACAATCTCAACATACTTAATTAGTAGGGCCGAACACCGCTATTGTATGCTGCTTCGAGAGGCGCTCTGGGGGTGAAGAAAATAGTACATGTAAGGGACGACATCAACTCCAACAAACTGGATAACGGGGGCCAAAAACCGCTCTCGTTTGCTGCTTCAAATAGGCCCAAGGAAGCGGGGGGGGTGGTACACGGGTGGGACGACGTCAACCACAACAAACCCCAACAAACTGGATATGCGCTGCTGAATAGCACGCTTGTGTGATGCTTTGAATAGGCATCAGGCAGTGGTGAAAATGGTAGTTGAATGGGACGACGTCAACCACAACAGAGCAGATAAGGGCGGGCAAACACCCCTCTTCTATGGTGCTACGAATGGGCAGGAGGAAGCGGTGAAAATACTACTGGAACTGCACGACGTCAACCCCAACAGGATAAGCACTGCTGAATACTGCTTGTGTGTGCTGCTGGGAATGGGCATGAACAAGTGGTGAAAATCATACTCAATTGAAACGACTGGAGCTTCAACTCACCAGAAAACCATGGCCAAACACCGCTCTCATGGGCTGCTTCGAATCGACAAATTGGAGTGGTGAAAATACTACTCGCATGAGACGATGCCGGGGTCGGTCAACCCCGACAAACCGGAGAAGCACAGCGGATCACCACCCTTTTGTGATCCTTGGACTGGGGACAAGAAAGTGGTGAAAATAGTAGTCGAAGGGGACATCAACCTGTGTAAACTAGATAAGTGTGGCTGAATAGTGCTCTCAGGTGCTGCTTCGAATGCGTACGAGGAAGTGGTGAAAATAGTCGTCGAACGGGACGACGTCAACATCGACAAGCCAATAAGCACGGCCAAGCAACCCTCACGGTGATGTTTCGAATGAGCCCGAGAGAGTAGTGAAAATCCTAATTGAACAAAATGATGGCAGCCCCAACGAACGGGATCACCGTAGCCTAATACCGCTCTGTATGCTGCTTGGAACGGGCAAGAGGAAGTGGTGAGGGTGCTACTCTGGCGGGACGACAGCAATCTCGACATATTAAACAAGTACAACCGTGCACTGCTCGTGCATGCTGCTTCGAATAGGCACGAGGAGTGGTTAAAATACTACTTGGGCGGGACGACAGCAATCCTGATTCTCCAAATACTACCGGCCAAGCCCTGCTCTTGATGCTGCTTATAGCGGTCGTGTGGAAACAGTGAAAATTCGGCTAGGGCGTCTTTCTGGTTCTCTTCCGACACCTTTCCCATAACTCGTCTCACAACCCAAACCTACTCAAAGCAAGCTTCCTTCCTGGTCAAAGTAGTGTGCAATTAAGGGTCTTCATATGCGGCACTGGGAGAGGTAGTCTGGAGCGGGGAAGCAAAGAGAGGGGGGCGGGCGGCTGAGTAGGTGGGTGCCGGTAGAAGTGCGGGGAATTTGACGCCCAAGGTCAGGCCAAGTTGCGGTGGTGTGAGGTGGACTCGCAATTGCTGCTTTGTGGAAAAGAATAGAGGTGAGGCAGAAGCTTTATAGGTGTAGAGGAATGTGCTGCCGCCTTAGGTTTTTTCTTTGTCTTTTTTGTTTTCTTTTTTGGGGAGATGAGAGAAGACGAATTGTGGCACCTCCGGGTCCCGGTCCACTAGTGCCTACCCTATTAGGTTAAGCCCACCCCGGCAACAAGCCCTTAGCACTCGCAATTTGTAACAAAACACTCTGTGAAGGAAGAGCTTTTTCCAGCCATGGGATAGCTTGCGGAGCCTGAGCTTCCCAGATCCCATTAACTGGCATTCCGCCTTTTGTTAACCTGCTCTGCCAAGTCTGTTATGCTTTGGTACCACTCTCCGACCGAGATCTACGATACCAAATTAAGCAAGTATTTAGGTAGATTCTCGTTCGTATCTGGGCCTTCCCTTTGACGAATATTGCTCCTTCCATTGGAGAGTGCTCTCAAAAAGATGTCTTCCAGATTGTAAAAGCCTGCTCGTGGCATAGCTATTTGGCGACTGCAGCAACCAGATCTCCCCAATGCTCTGCTTAGACGTGGAGAGACCGTATCTCCTCCAAGTTGAATGTGATAAACCTTTCTTATTGAGTGGTCTACACTGGGCATCGTTTTTTTGGGATTGTTGAGATTGCGGCTGGTTTGTTAGAGCTGGAAGGTTGTGACTTCAACCAAACACATTTGATCAATGATACATCTCTCATGTGCGGCTGCTTTGAATGGGCATGCGTGGTGAAAATAGTTCTTGAGTGGGAAGAAAGCCGACCCACCAAATTGGAATGGCAAAACACTGCTCTGCTTGGCTGCTTGGGGTGGACACGGAGGAGTGGTGAAAACACTACACCGAATGCACGATGTCAGCCATGACAAACCAGATAAGGATTGCCGAACACCGCTCTTGTATACTGCTTCAAATAGGTAATAGGGCATGGGGGGGAACATACAACACAAGGGAACCGACGTCCACCCAGACCAATGGGACAAGTGCCGCCGAAGACCGCTGTTGTATGCTGTTGCGAATAGGCTTGAGGGAGTGGTGAAAATACTATTCGCACAGGACGACGTCGGCCCAAACACACCAGATAGGTACCACAGAGTGCCCCACTTGTACGCTGCTGAGAATGGGAACGTAGTACTAGTGAAAAGAGTGCTCGAACAAAACGACGTCAACCGCACCACAGGGGATAACAGTGGCCAAATGAACCTCTTGAATACGGCTTCGAAAGGGCACGAGGAAGTACTGAAAGTCCTACTCAAAGGAAACGAGATCAACTCCTATACACCGGATAACCGTGGCCAACACCAATCTCGTATGCTGCTTCGAATGGACAAGAAGGAGTGGGGTGCGTACAACTCGGGTAGGACGACGTCAACCACAACATACTAAATAAGTACTGCCCAACACCCCTCTTGGGTAATCCTTAAAATGGGTACGAGTCAGTGGTGAAAATACTCCTTGAACGGGACGACCTCAACGCTGACGAACCCAATATCCGTGGCCAAAACCGCTCGTGTATGCTGCTTCAAATAGGCGTGACGGAGTGGGGAAAATACTACACTACTAGGACCACGGGAATCCTGATTGTGCGGATACTACCGGCTGAGCCCGGCTCTCAAATGCAGGTTGTAGGGGTCAAAAGCAAACAGTGAAAATTCTGCTCACGTGTCCTTCTTTTTCTCTTTCGCCACCTTTCCCATAGCTGTTCTCGCAACCCAAACCCACTCAAAGCAGGCTTCCTTCCTACTCAAAGTAGGGTGTAATTAAGGGTCTTGATACGCGGCATTGGGAGAGGTAGTGTGCAGGGAGAAACGAAGAGAGAGGGGGCGAGAGGAAGGGGGTGGCCCTGGGTGCGGTTTTCGGCGACAGGCGTATTGGAAGTGCTTGGAATACCAAGCTGCTTCAGCTTCCCGCTGTCCTTCCCCCTCTTCTTCTCTTTGACACCTTTCCCATAGCTGTTCTCGCAACCCAAACCCACTCAAAGCAGGCTTCCTTCCTACTCAAAGTAGGGTGTAATTAAGGGTCTTGATAAGCGGCACCGGGAGAGGTAGTCTGGAGCGGAGAAGCAAAGAGAGGGGGAGAGGGAGAGGGGGAGAGGGAGAGGGGGAGAGGGAGAGGGGCTGTGTGGGCGGGCAGCTGTCGAAGTGCTTGGAATTTGAAGTGCCATGCCAGGTGAAGTTGCGGTGCTGTGAGGTGGACTTGGAGTTGATGCTTTTTGGAAAAAAATAGGGGGGAGGCAGAAGCTTTATAGGCGCGCAGGGATGCACTGCTGCACTAGTCTTTTTCCTTTTTCTTTTTGTGGGGATGAGAGTAGGGCACATGCGGTACCTCCGGTCCGGCTAGCGCGTGCCCTATGGGGGCAGGGCTGCGGCCGGATCCGCCCTGGGCCCTTTAAGCTTCCCCTGAATTTGAGCACAACAGCAAAGCAGGGTGGCAGCCCGGCTGGTGACATGAAACTCACAGCCCACGCAGCACTCTTGGGCCAATATCTCCGTGCATGCCGGAAGGCTGCAGAAGCTCTGAGAGATTACCTCAAACTGCTATACACGCATCTTATGGAGACACTGCACCAGAGGTTTATCGGTAAGTTATATAATACTACACCGAGTCGATTTGTTTTAACTACACCGGCGATATGGAGCCATGAGGCACAGAGCCCACCTGTCCAGGGGCCAAGGATCCTGGGCTTTCAGCGACTGCTGGGGATACATTGACAATGGTTTCAGAGCCAGAGGCTGCGGCATCGTATTGTCTGAAAGAGGCTTAACTACCACAAGCACTGTGATAGCGATTGCCTGCTTGAGGTAACTTTCCTTTTGCCTAGCCATTCAGTGCTGGGCCTAATGAGGCCGGCTGGTCCCTCTCACAAACCTTCCGTCATGCACTTTCCGCAAGTCTTTTCTTTAAATCAGCGAGATTTGGATTCTGATTTGGAAGATTGCCAATCAGGTGGGATAGATTCTCGCTCATATTTGGGCATACCCTTTCTCGCATATTCTTCCCTCTATTGGTGAGTGCACATAATACGAGATCTTTCAGATTGTGCTAGCCTGCCTGCGCCGAAGCTATTTGATAACTAGAGCAACCATGTATGCCCAAAGATCCTCCTGGACTTGCAGAAACCATGTTTCCTCCCGTGAATTACGATAAACCTTCCTTGTTCAGCAGTCTACACCGTGCATCCTTCTTCGGGATTGTTGAGATTTTAGCTGATTTGGTTGAGCTTAAAGGCTGTGACATCAACAAAACAGATTGCATAGGCACAGTAAACTCTTGGTAAGCCCACCACCGGGAATCTCAACAGAAATCACAATCTAAATTCCAAATAGGCTTAGTTGGGTATGTTAACAAAATTAGGAATAGGATGTAATAAGATCCAATGGCTAATCTTAAATAGGCTATACAGAGTCTGGAAACCGCTATCTCTTCTCGAGGTGTTTTGTCTCTAACCTGGGGACCCAAGGCCGATGGGTGACAGCGGGTTTAAGCAGAGTCCACCGCAGTAGATCTCTGGTCTGGGCTGCGGTGAATGGGCACAAGGGTGCGGTGAAAGTCCCACTGGAATGGGACGGTGTCAACCCAGAAAAACAGGATAAGCGCGGCCGAGCACCACTCTTGTCTGATGTTTTCAATAAGCACAAAGGAGTAGTGAAAATACTAGTCGAAATGAAACGGCCTCAGCCCTAACACACCGGATAAGCTCCCCTCAACACCACTCTAGGGTGTCACTGACAATGGGCACCGTGACTAGGGAGTGGTGAAAATACTACTCAAACAAAACGACTTCAGCCTTAACACGCAGCATAGCCAAGGCGGAATACTGCTCTTATATGCTGCTTCGAAAGGACACAAGGGAGTGGTGAAAATACTAGGTGAACGGGACCAGGTCACCCCCGATACAGCGGATACCTGCAGCTTAGCGCCCCTCTCGAACGCTGCTGAGGATCGGCATGAGGGAGTTGGGAAAATAGTCCTCGAACAAGACGACGTCAACCCTCACAGATCAAGTCGCTGCAGCCAAACACTCCTCTTATGCACTACTAGGAATGGGGGCGAGAGAGTAGGCTCCCCTGTTTCACTCATTGGCCTATTCGCCGCTTGGCCTTATTGCCTTTTGGCCTCTTCCTTGTTTCGCTGTTTCCCACTTTCCAAGGTCCCTGTTTCTCTGTTTCTCTACTTCACCATTTCTTCTTTCTTTGTTTAGCCGTTTCTTTGCCTGTACCCCTCCAACCAGCAACCGCTTGAATACTCGCGCTGCCGTTTCAAGTTGCAAGGTGATTACCTATTGGTCAACGCGTTCTTACTTGTACAGTGAGGTGCTGTAAGTGGCAGAGTAGCCTTGTTGTTATGATTGAAGCCGACGGCTAACGGCATAAGATCACGATAAGTAGATAAGTGAGCTTTTTTTCTTCCTTTTTTTAATTGCTGCAGTGTTTATAATTACAAAATGCAAAACTCCCGGAAAGCAAAGGCTACCCATTCTGAGTCCCAGTCAAATTCTCACGGGAAGCCCGCCACCATTCCGGCATGTTCTGGAACTCCCACAGCAGCCCCCCGGTCATCTCTGCATACGCATCATGTACTGTTTGGTGCGTAAAGTGCACTACACTATATCGGTTTCCGACATAGGAGCCAATATAGTGCTCAACAGCATACGATCGCAAGAAAACAACAGAGCCCGGCGTGCAGTCAATTTTAACTCCAAGTTGTGGAAAACAAGCGTCCCCGCCCTCAAAGCCCCCTAATGCGACGATTGCGCACCACCCCTGACAAATGTCCTCCAAATCCTTGTGGTTGTTTGTGTTGGCGTTGATGACTAGTGAGCGCGACGTGAAAATTCCGAATGCTGAGTCTACCGCGTCCCGGTTTCCCTGGCCGTGAATGTTATCATATATCCCATTATAGGCCTGTGTATATTTCGCATGTTCATCGGGGAGAAAAGTTTCAAAGAGTTTCTCCACAGTTTGAGTTAATGGCCGGAGGTCTTTGCTCAACTCTTGCAATGCTGCCCTTGCTTCTTGGGAGCTACACGCTTGGGCTGGCCCTGCTCTAAGTTTGATGTCATGGGTGCGAGTACCGGTTCTGGGCACGAACGCGCGGTGTGCAATCACACACCCCTTCACCCTTGTGGCACCATCGGTCCCATTTTCGTCAGCCGAAAGCAAAGTCGTAGCATCCACATCCATATCACTAGAAGCGCTGGCCGATTTGAACCGGTCCCGTGAGCCTACAGCTCCGTGCCTGACGTGATCCGCCGTAATACCCCGCGATTTGGCGTATTTCACTATTGCCGGCTCAAGTACC
>Ga0307515_10008126_pt1 | contig 20553 bp, 16 predicted proteins | sample 17_EM_MG_FD_194513 | JGI IMG/M metagenome (GOLD analysis project Ga0307515, IMG submission 194513) | Populus trichocarpa ectomycorrhiza microbial communities from riparian zone in the Pacific Northwest, United States - 17_EM | ecosystem: Host-associated > Plants > Roots > Unclassified | place...
AGTGGTGGGGGTAGGTAGTTGACATTAAGGTTCCGAGGTCTGAGGGCTTCTCTGCTCATGGTTGTTGTGGTGTGGTAGATGGGAAGTGGGAAGGTGGTTGCTGCTGGGCTGAAGGATGGTACTCTCATAATCTCCAAAGTACTGCTATTTATACGCAACTCAGCACCACAGAACTTGTCACACTGCCACAAGAATTTGTAAATAGAAGCTTCTACCAGTTATCTTTCAATCCATAATATTCTAGGGGGGGGTTTAAGTGGGTGGATGTGTTATTATAAGCGACAAGGAGCAGTGTATGCAAAAGTGGGCCCTTTCGTGGGCCCAATACCGGCGAAGGGATAGTGGCAAACTGATTAAGGTATTTCAGTGTTATTTGCAAATTGAAAAGGATACCATGGATTCCAGATTACTAAGTACTTATAACTCTTTTTTTATAATCCAGTTGCATTGTCACACACTTTCCTCTTTACATTTCCAATTCAAATACCGTCATTTAAGCCTGTTTCATTGTGGGATCCAAGGTATACATGTGTTTAGTCTACTGAGTGCCTTCAGGTTTTTTATAGAAATCATTGTGAGTTGGTCATTTTATAGATGTGTAGACTGTGGGTAGATTATCAGAATCCTGGATTGTCAATAGCCATTCAGGTATACCACCTGCAGTCAAATCCAGACTGTTCAGTGAGATTCCAGTCAGCAGGTAGAAAAATGCCAAATTGGTAATTGACCTTCTTTCTTTGATATTGGATCATGGTGTTAATAGTGAATTTCCAGTCATTTCTTGTGATATAATGTGTGTTAGAATACAGCATTTAACCTACTTACAGGAAGTGCTGAAGATAGTCAAAAACTGTTTAGTATTCTTAATCAGACAAATCTTGATGATACTGAAAAGGGTGATGATCAGTTGTTGTGAAAGAGCCTCAGGGATATTTGGTTGAAATCATGCTGTCTTATATTAGAGTATGATATTGGAAGCTGCATTTTGCTTACCAAAATCCTGATAGATGTGTAAAATATGCTTACCTTACAATCAGTGGTGCAAAGAAGTTGACTATATTCATCATTTCGGATACAATCAATCTGTACATCTTCTGCTGCTAATAGTTACTAGAGAATTGATGGCTTCTTATATTATTACTGCAATCTATTTCTATATACAATTGATCTGCAGTTGCAGTAATCACCACTATCAGCTTGATTATATAGTACATTATTACAGCAATGTGAGTGTATACATAGTTTTGTACCTTAAGCAGCTAATAATAAAGATAGATCATCATAATACAAATCATGCATAATGTTCCTGGATGGCTTCATACATGCCTAATGATCATCAAGAACAGATTGGTTGCACGGATTTTTGACTTGCCAACAATCCTTGATCAGCAGGTGGATCCTGTTGATATAATGAAGTTTACCCTATGAGATTACTAGAAAGCAATCAGCAGAGCAACTCAACTTACAGGCCTTCTATTGAATGAATTTGCAGGTTTTACCCACACATTGTACATGTAATATCGCTTGTTGTGCTTACCACAAAACTTGACACAGTTCTAGGAAATTTCTGTACATATCATAGTTCATTATTGATAATTTGATTACAGTCATGAAGTAGACAATGGTGTGCAATAATTTGAGATTCCAGTTTTTTAACTTGGGCATCAAACAAAGAATTCTGGATTGCAAACAAGGTATGAATTCCTCAGCTGAGTTTTTGTTAGATAAAGTCTTTCTAGAGTACATTATCACATGGTTGAGGGTTAGGGCTTGCAGCTTCCATCTGGGCTATGTGTCATCTTAGACTTACACCAAAATCAAATCAACCATCTCAACAGGTTTGTCAGAACAGGTTATGAACCCAGGAAGGACCACAGTGCAGATACTATTTTCCACAACGATTGAGCTATAACAGTGTAATGGTGATTGTTCGTATGACCTAGACTACAGGTTCCCAGATGAGTTGAAATTATGTCCATGATTGGAATACCTTGAGTACCCATGATAACCACGCAACAGTATTAGTCATCCCTCCTTGCTACAGCATCTCACAAACAACTGCATTGAGCGCTGCAAGAGCTGCAAGGGCTGCAATGGCTGCAATGGCGTTATTAACTGCAACAAATCTGGTATTGGAATTTTCAGGGATTGGAGGTTACCGCAAGGGAAGAATAGTTTGGGAGAATACATTCCGGATAGGTATGCGGTGCAGTTTGGATGGAGTGCATGATGAGTTCGGGTCAATATGAGGTCAACCTGTGGCACATGATTAACAGGGATTCGCATACAATGTGGTACTTCGATACTATATTTGAATTGAGCAGGTAATGGTCCAGGTATAGTGGGGAGATGTCGGCAGACACAAACCAAACCCCCTGGGAGTGCAGAGGATGCTTCAACAGCGGAATTTGCCAGTTATGTAATTTGGGACGGACTCGAGAAGCTGGTGGTGGCAATTGTGCCCATGAACTGGTGAAGGAAGTGGACTCCTCTACAGCGAGGAGAAGGAAGCATTATCAAGAGCTGTACAGTGTGTACCTTGAACCCTAAATCTTCAATGACAAAAACCTCAATTCTCTACGCTGCAGAGCACATATGGGGATGTACAATCTATGAGGATAAATTTCCTCAGGCTAGCCAAGATGGGCAAATGACCTATGCAGAGGCATCTTCAAATTTGGCACTGACACTGACACATTGTTCACTTTGCAAGCATTAGCCACGGCACATTTGACTATGAGCCCTTCTGTTCAGAAGAGATACAATAATCAACATTTCCACATTGTTTGCAGAGGGGAAGTGAACATCGCCATGGCGAAGTGATAACAAGAGATACTTTTTCGCATAGTTACGTACATATCTAGCACCATACCACAGGAAGTGAGCACTTGTATTTAACAGGCAAACCATGATGAATACTTCCAATATATGTGTCAAGCAGAATTGAACATCATCCGGTATAAGAATCTATATATCGATACTGACAGAAAAACGCATGATTTTGACCAAGAGGCTGCCTACCGGAATGAACTATACTCTAACTTGTTTGGAACAGTTCATTTGATATGGTTTTGTTATTTGGTTCAATGCAATACCAATCGCATTCAAACAGAACTATAAGTTACCTTTGGGGGAGTAGCTCAGCAGAATTGAAGACAGCTGAAGCAGGCAGTATAATTAACTACCAAGTTGAGCGATTGGCCTATGATTGACACCTCCAATCCCATGTGTGGGACAATAGTCATTCGGGAGGAGGTCACGGGATGGTATGGCTTGGCTTCCATCATCTGTCATCCATTTGATTTCTGTCTGTTGTTTGATCGCTTAGTGTTTTACAGATGTGATAATTCCTTGGAGGAGTATCAGACTGAGTCTTTGAAGAGTATGTTATCACATGGCTGTGGGTTCAGGCTGGCAGCTACTATTTAGGCTATGTGTCATTTTAGACTTAGACTCAAATCAAATCAATCACCCTGACAGGGTCATCAAAACTGTTTCATGGATCACAGGTGGAGTACATCACCATACTTCAGCCAAGTATACAGTGATATTAGCACCCATTATTTCACCAACAGTTATCACTACCTTCACTATACTCAACTAGATTCCATTTTAGACTTTATTTCGAATTACTCCTTAATTGATTTAAGAACAATCTTGTATACAAACTATGTTCACAAAGGAATCTCCACCAAAGACTACCTATATGATTCCAATGGGTAACCACTTTGGTTCAAAAGATTATCTAGATGAAATTAAGAAATCATCAGATATTTATATTTCAAGTTCCCCCTGACTAAGACTGTACAGTTTTACCACCCACAAATTCATTATATCTACCTACTGGAGATTGTTTCCCTTCTTTACAGTAACAATTTCCATGGGTTTCCCACCTCAACAACTCTGTCGTATGTATCATGATATGTTGTTTGTTACCCAGTATTGTTGGAAGCTAACTACATCCAAGTTATGAGCCACAGTGGCACGGATAATAATTCTCTGAAGCCAGTAATAGCAGAAATCGAATGTACCCTACTCAACAGTTCCCAGGACAATGTGTGCTATCTCCAAGGGCATTTTGATTCCCCCCAGCACATCACAATTATAATCAAGTTCGATTTCCAATTTCTTCCAGCGACACTCCACCAGGATCGTGTCTCTGCACATCAAGATGATTTTCCATATGTCTGCAACGGAAAATATTCCAGCTGGCAGCTGAACTGCAGAAAACTGCTATTGCTGGCATTGCAGACTAGCTCCAATCAATGGAGCTCACTTAGAATTGAGAAGATACAACCAATGAAACTGGTAATTGGTTCGACTTGTTCAGTACCGATGGCAAAGTTGCAATCAGGTTGAGGAATATCCAACTAGCCTTGGAGCAATTTTTAAAAAAGATATGTCCAAGCTACTTCAGTGTCTTCAACAAGTGGAAGTAGAAATAGGTGGCTTAATGACTAGAGAAAAAGCATCAGGGCATAATAGTAAGACAGAACTGTATCATACAGCCACCAGATTGACCCCTGCACTGGTTATTCACAGTACCAGATATTGCAATGACATTCAAGAATCAGTTGCACTTGAGAAGTTGTAACAATACTGAATGAATTTGGTAGTAGCAGATAGAGATGTAATTAAAGAAATATTCATGGCAGGGTGGAAAGTTAAGGAAGATGAGAGGTGAAGGCAACATGTAATCAGCGACTGTTGTGGGAGTGTGTCCAGGTAAAAATGCATGTTGTAACTAATAGGAGTTGCAAAATAGAGCTTTGATAACTGTGTTTTGCTGTATGTAGAGAGATGATGCTGACTATGCTTACTACAAAGATTATTAAGTATCATTTACAGATGTGAGCAACCAGGAGGAGCTTATTAATTTCATTATAAAAAATGGCGCTCTGAAAGTGCTAAATTGTCTGACAGCAATTCTCAATTGTAGCTTTGAGCAGAACAATTTGGACAAAGAATATATGGAATTATATACACCTGGGCAAATGAAGAATAACCTTATATATAGCCACATTTTATATAACTATTACCTTTCAAATGCATTCCAGTTCAAATTGGGATACAATTTCAATGTATCATATATAGAAATACAAGTGGGTGCAGGGAAGCAGAGTATGGTGCATGTATTTAAGCCCAGCAAAGGATATTCCTACTAGTCTTGTTACTGTCAGTTATGCTCCTTGGCTAGTTAGTGTACACATACTATTCAATCCTCTGAAGAGATATAACAAGTGGTGAATGAGCATTGTGGTTGGCAAGAGAATGGGAATAGTATCAATGGCATTCCAGACAGAGAGAACAAAATTGAATATATTTCACACATTTATTCAGTTCAATGATGGTTACTGAAATACCTAACATCATGGTCAATTTTGGAAGCATTGAAGTATGAGTCCATTTATCTAGGTTAAGATGCAATAAGAGAATGTGATCTTTAAAAATTGGAACAGAACTGGCCAATGTGCATGAGAGATTCAAGAGCAACAGGATAGCCAGTCAGTCCACAATTCAGATAATCGCAGTGTGGAAGTCAGTACTGTTTCAAATGCTATGAACAACAAATTGGTATCCAAAGGTTTGGATAAGGTAGTGAAGTTGCTGAATGACCTCTGTTTTGTGTCTCAAAAGATATCAGAGTATCTGGCAAGAAATATTTAATTCCAGGCTAGTTTCAATCTAAGGTTCTGGTATACTAACTTTGTGTAATATGGTTGCTGGCAAGAAAATGGGTGTGGGATTTGAATATGCCACGAATGCTGATGGCAGATTTACTCAATCTTGGTAAGATGTTTATAACTATAGTACAGGCTATAACATGGAAATTGCAAACTGAGAAGGTTATTGTGGAGTTACCCCAATCAATTGTATGGGGAATAATACTTGAGGAATGGGTGCATATGGTTTGGGATTACTACCCCTGGAGTATGAGTAAGGAAAGTAATTGGTATCCATTTCCGAGGGTGAATTCACTATACTGCAATCTATTACTGATCCGAAAAACTGCAACTCTGAGGTAATCTTAATATACATTAAGAACTTGAATTCATCCTAATGGGTATAATACTCACATTAGTCAATATTGTCGATACTATCATGGAAGAGATGAGATATAGTGCAGACATAACACTGGGCATCTCATTAGGCCCCGAAAATGCCACTCTCACCCATGAGGATTTGGACAGCACAAATGCCAAGCTGGAAAAGAAACAAAATTCACCTTGTATTGTATCATGCTTAATATTCAGAACTAAACTACCATAAACAGCCACTTCATCTACTATTCAGTGAGCTATACAATGTTTGATTGTTCTAATGAGTATTAAATGAAACACTGTATGGGATGGCAATTTGGAATAAACCCTAGATGGGAGTAAAGTTTAAAGTGACATCAGGGGTCAGGAGAAGGTTGAGTCTTTTAGCCACCTAGCGACACGGAGGTAGATCGTGCTGGTGCTGAGTAACCTCGTCTGAGCACATCAGCCAAGTCACACAGAGCTGCACCGTATGTACACTTCTCATCCTCCCACAACTACCTCCGTTCCAAGAAAACCAGCACCAGCCTCAATATACACCACAGAAATAGAATTTACAGCTACAAATCTGTCGATTGCACCTCCAGTGTGTCACCAGCCACCAGAAGCCCCAACAACCTACATTTTAGCCTTCCAATATCCATCTATAAACCAAGAGACCCTGTTTTTCATGGTAATGTCACAGTAAATCTCTGCAGCCATCTTTCAAATTGGCCAACAGATACCAGTCTAGTTCAGGATCACAAAGTCACTTTACCTGATATTGTAGGGTTATGGCCAAAGTGCCCTGATGCTTGGAAATGGCTTCAATCATGTACTCAGGATGCTTGTTGGTCATTGAACACAACAGTGCTGAGGGAGAATGCTCTCGGCCTCAATACAAACGATCTCGTTTCAGCCGGGACACATTAAACACATTGGGCATTTTCAAGTCAGCTGTGGTATTCAACCTTGAAGCATTGGCACTGATGGCTTCAGTGATGCAAAATGGCCTACATGGAAGACTGTTGAAACTTTCTGAAACTACGATACGCAGATTGTAATTGAGTATAATTCGCATAGCTTATCGTGAGGAGCTGTGTGCTGAGAATATCGGATTCTTTGACTTTGAAATCACGTGTGCTGCCAGACATAGTAACTTCCAAAATCATCGTGGTTTGGGCTTCCTCCAACAGCTCTCATGACAAGCGGAAATTGAACATCATCTCTTCCGCGAATTTGTCTAGCTCCATGTAGGCTTTTGACTGGTGGTTGCAACCCAGCGTCAGTACCAGCATCTCAATTGGCATCCTTGGGACTCATCCCATGTTAGCCCAAATGGAGCGGTCTTTTCAGAGTCACGGTATGCTGTGTTTGAGGTGAATTCAGGCAATGGCAGTAGGTAGTCCCACTTCATTGGGCACTGAGCCACCGATGCATTCAAATGCCATTGGGCAACTGCACTTAGCTTCTTCAGGTGGCCGTCTGTTTGCAGATGATCTGCGGTACTGTGACAGCATTTGATTCCCAGTTGCGCAGTCAAGGATCCCCACAAATCTGACAGAAAAGCACATATCCCTATCAGTGATAATGTCATCTTGAATTCCCATATTTTGAACCCACATGTCATTACAATCTCTGGTGAATGCTTTTGTAATTAGATCTACTGCCCCGAGTAATGTACCATACACAGTGTTGGTTAGTGGATCGACAATCGTAATTATTCAGTCATAGCCATCTCTGGCTGCAGCTGGTAATGTGGTAATGAAATCGATATTGACCCATGAAGCCCATGTCTCTGGAGTTGGCTCCCACCGCAGCAAGCCATACGGAATACGGTCGGAATGCTGGACGTGATGGGATGTGTTGCAACATCGAAGTAATGCCTGTACTGACTGAGTTAGATGAAGCCCACAAAATCGTGATGCAATGTCCACCACCGTGTATTCAGCTCCTTGATCTCCACCACCAAGTGGAGAGTCATAAGCTATCAAGATAATGTCGCTCTGCATGTCCTGTGAGATGCAGAGTACCCCAGCATCCCTGCAATTAATATGGACATGATCAAGTCAGAGCAGTCTTGCTTGCACTATGTCTATCTGATGTTGTTTTTCTTTGAAATGCCATGAGGCCCAATTTCCCGCATTGTCAGTTACATCTGTTTACATGCAAAGAATGTTGAAAATTTGACCGAAATACCTGTCATCCATTTGTAACTCACCCACCAGTGGCTTCCAATCCTGTGCGCCAATGATGTTGAGTTCAAATCATATATATGCTGATGGTAACCGCTGGCGTTACCAAAACCAGATGGGGAAATCTGCTCAACCCATCTGCTACCAGGTTGGCCGCTACTGGGAAGTACTTGATTGAATAATTCATCTGCTGAAGTATATCCAGGTGTTGCCATTATCGGCGAGAAGGCTTCTGCCAACACGAGATTTGCTGCAGCGACATATTGTCTGTGTACACTGCTGTATGTTAGTTGCTATGGTTAGGCTGCCAGTGGATGAAATTGTTGTGGGTCGCCAATGACTTGCAGTCATACGCAGGTGAGTCAGTCTCAACATCAAGCAATGTTCGGGAGAGGAAGCCTAGCAGACATTCCACCATCCGGCCCTCCGGCCCACAGGGTTGCTTGTGAGCCAGCACTCCTCCAGCGCCATCTCTGAAGCATCTGTGCACAGGATGTAGTCGTGCTCAGTATTGTGTAGTGGCAGCACTGGCACAAATGCCAATCGCCTCCAAATATCGTCAAATTCGGCCTCATGCTTCTGACGCAAACAAGAGACGCATCTATCGGCAGTTAATGGGTATAACTTTGTTGTCTGGTGCATGAACCTGTGCACACATTTCCAATAGTTGCGTATCAACCCCAGGAACAACTGAAGCTGGGCTGCGCTCACCGGTACCTGCCCGTCATTGGTGACTGCCCAGTTCCTGTTTTTCTCATGGACTCCCGTCAAATTGACTTTGATACTGAGGAATGAAATACCAGTCGCGCCAAAAACGCATTTTCGCTCATTCAGTCCGATATGCGCCGCCCTGGTTGCCATTAGCATATTGTCGATCTGCATCTTGTGTTTGGGCAAACTGCAACTCAAATTCAGCACATTATTCAGTTATACAATTGCAATCTTGGGTGGGCCTACAATGCAATGCATGGCATGCATAAATGCCGATGGCATGTTAGCCAGACCAAACATAATCACTGTTCACTCATTGAAGCCATCCGGATGAACAATCGCTGTCATGTGCCTGTCACCTGGGCGTATACAGCACTGGTGGTACGCAGTGGCTCGGTCAAGTTTGGTAAACACCCTGGAACAATGTAGGCGATCAATGAAATCTTCTATGTATGGAAGCTGGTACCACTCTCTGGTGGTGATTGCATTTAGGCCAGTGTAATCGATGCACATCTGAAATCCAGAGCGACCTGGATCATTGATAAAGATAACTGGTGCCGCGAATCAGCAGTGGCTGTCAGTAGCCCAGCCATTGGCCAGTATCTTGGCGGGCTGGGGTTTGAACTTCAAGAGATTGAAATCTGACAGGTGATATGTATGGTAATGAGGTGGCTTCACTGTTGAGTCTGTGTCAATGCGGAAGTTGATTCACAAAGCTGGAGGAATGGCCAATGGCAGTTCGAAGAGCTCTGCAAATGCCTTGCTGAAACCTAGCTGCCATGTTACAAGATCTGCAGGCTTGTGTGGTGTGGTCTCCTCCTCTTCCTCCATTACTTTGGCGATACATTCCCAAATATTGACAATACAGATCTCTGCGGAGTTGCACTTGGTGATGAAGGATGCGGGGACTATATTGATCTCTATTCTATGGTCCACCATCCTGCAATAGGCCTGACCTTCTCTCCAGGGTTCTCAGTGAGGCCGCAGACCTACCATTGATATCATGATGATTGTTGAAAGACGGTGGGCGCCTTGCTGCCAATTAGTCCAATCAGGCACCAGGAGATGTAGAGTACTAGTTTTATGATCGATGATATGCAGATTGGCTGCCATCCAATCTTTTGCCACAATAAGGTCATAGATGTCTCCCAAGTCGAAAATTGTATACCACCCAGGGATGTTGACATGATTGCTAGTGACACATCTTATTGAAGCATTCAGACAAGATTGTCGACAATCCACTTCTGCTATCTCGTCTCCCGCGATGTGGACTCTCAGGCGCCTGCAAAGTGGATCTTTGAAGCCCATACAATTGGCATAGGCAGTATCCACAGAACAATGGGAGGTGCCACAATCAAACCAGTTATACGCAGAACGAATGTTATCATCGCACATTGAATCCGAAGTCTTGAACTAGAGTCAACCTCAATTGGGCGAAGCACGATGAACCGATGTCTCCTTATCGGTCATGCTGGTTATGTACCACTTTGCATACCATATGTGCGCTTCTTTGCCTTCCCCCAAATCCTTACTCTGCCCTGTTGTCGCTTTTCCAATAATATTCTGGGTAGTAGGACATTCCACCACTACTCCCAGCTGCCATTTCCCTCGTGGTTGTCAGTACCCCCAACCTCCTGTTTGGCAGCCAACTTCACCCCATCATCATTCACATTTGCATTCTCCGCTGTGGCTGCCTGGACACGATTGATGCTCCCAGCCGCCGATCTGGCAGAAGTTCCTGCGCTGCCACAATAAGTATCGATCAGATTACAATCACCATCCCATCTGCTTCGGTCTCCACCAGTTGTTGCATAGAATGCCTGGCCGTGCCACTGTGTATCCAGAGTCACAGAATGGTGTTCCTCATGTCCATAACCATTATAGTGGTAGCACCTCGTATTGGTGCTAGCTACACTAAGATCCATCGGCTCTTGACCAATAGGCTTTGGACTAGTGGCAGCGTCAGGCAAAACAAAATTGGTACCATGTTTCACTGGTATAGCTGTGATAGCCAGATGTGAAGTTTTACATTCACAGGATTCACTGACTATCTCCATAGCATAGGCCAACATGAAAGGGGCACTTGGCTGAAGCTACATTGGCTTCTGGGATGAGGCAATGATCTGATCTGCAAATCCTGCAGGCAGTTTCAAACAATACTTGTCGTACAGGGTATCCATTCGCACAGTACTGTCCACTTTTCACAGCATGCGGATCTGCACAGAGGAGCGCTTGCCAATAGGCACAACTTCGCACACCTCTTTGGCATTCCATCCCGGGCAGATCACCTGTCGAGAAGCAGGAATGGTGACTGCTGGGTCCAATTACTTGCAAAAAGCGAAATCCACAAGAAGCCACAACACTACTGCATATCAGCCTTCAGCATAATGAATGACCATGACACCCTGCTGACGACTCCAGTGTGCAAAACAACTCTGCCTAAGGATCGATAAATTGCCAGGCCAAATCATGGTGTTTGTCCGAGTGTGTGGTACACATTACCACACCGCCTCGGTGTACCCAATTCTCCATCATGTGAAGAAGTAGATTGACAATTTCCAGCTTCAGGTCACTGGCAAACAACGGAGGCTGATGCTGCTTACTGTGGGGTGTTGAAAAGAATACTCCTCCACCACCATGGCTACCTCCACCGAAAAAAGCTGTCATGTCAAATACAGTATCAAATCTGCCACAGGAAGTGTCCACATATGGTAGTGGGCCATCTCGTGCGGTAGTAACCGTGCCAAGCTGGGTTTACAGTGACTGTACACAATTGATACGGCATCAGAGGTCATTGATTTGGGAGTAGTAGGACTGGTCGATTGTCGCATACAAATTGGTAATTTGTTGGCAGCTAATACACATCACATCAGCATCGGCCGCTGTCTGAGGCATGCAAGCTGTTCGTTGAATATGTTTAATCAGGCTGTAATCATTGGCTAGTCCTGGGAGATGCCATCCGAAACCTTCTCCTTTCATTCTGATTAGCAAATGCTGTTACAGCAACTTCTTAAGGCTATGCTCAACAAGGCCAGAACACAGTGCTGGCCAACCAGAATACATAGCAAAATGGTTGCAGCTGTGAGACGCAAAGTCCAACTATTCATCGCAGCAGGGGTCGGATTTGAACATCACTGTGTCTTTCGAGTTATATGGGCGGAATCTTCATTATGCTGGGTGTCTTCAAACAATGCCCCACCAATATCCCGGTGTACCTCCCCTTCACAAGGTCACGGGATTTGAACGCTGCTGAGCATTGTATCACTGCAAGAAAGAGTAATGGAGAAGTTGCTACCAATTGAGTGGTTCGGAGATTGTTGAGCCTATTCGGTAGCTAGCGATGCAGAGGTCAATTGTACTAGTGCCAGGTAACGTGGTCAGTGCACTGCGGCAGAGCCGCACAGTGCCTCACCTTATGTACATGTCCGAGCCTCCCACATCACAGCTATATGAGGATTCCATTCACTCTATGATTGGTGTTAAAAGATAATGTAGCTGTTTTCAGGTGGTTTTGAAGATCACAGAAATGATACTGGAAAGGACCAGCATGGTTCCAAGGCACTGTATTTTTTGGTGAAGAGCTTCATGAATACCATCCTAACTGAAGAAGAAGAGACCCTAAAAGAACTAGTACACCAGGTGAAACAAATTTTGAAGCTGTACATAATTAGGAGAAGATTGAAATGGAAACACACCAATGAGAGACCTCTTGTTTACATACCAAAAGGTGAATATACATTTCATTAATTTTGAGTTGACTGAGGCAGAACAATCGTAACTGCAGATACTTGTAGAAAGATAAACCATTGCTTCTACTTACTAAGCATGGAGGGTGAAAAGATAGTTGCAAGAATGTTTCTCATTATTGGTGGGAAATATTGAGGATTGCAACGATCTTTCCAGACAATCAATCCATGAATGGCCCCATAATAGTTGAGTTGATTCTCTGACTTTCCAATGGCTGAGATTCACATTACTGCCAATGCAGTTCAATAAACCAGTAGAGTATCCTGTACCTGACCAGGATAAAGTATAAAGTGAGATACTACTTCAAGAACCAGAAGCAAATAAAAATCCCTTTAGCAGTATCCCTTTTCCACAAAATGAGGTGCTCAGTTTCCCTCTTTCTAGCTTGGTTTATCATTTCACGTGGTGAGCAAGCTTGATATCTGGGGATAATATCGATATGTTCTTCAAGTGTCCAGAAAAGGGCAAATAATGATCGCACTGAACCGCAGCACATATTTGAAAATTTACCAACTTTCTCCATGTTTGTAATCTAACCCAAAGTGGGTTGGTCAGTTCTTAATCTGATAGATGCCAAGAATGCAGTAACAGTTTTAATGATGTGGGTGTGAACGAATCACACCAGGTATCGTTATGTGCTGTCTAGCTGGAGTGTACAGTGTTACACATACATGGCCACTGGACTATCCATTTCAGGGGCTATGATAACTATGCAAGTGATCTGTACAAATACTCATGAGTGGCCAATCTGAATGTGCTGCATATCCTGATAAGTCAATTCGATATTACCTTCCCCTCATATGTTCCATTGTAGTGTCTCATGAAATCTGTACAACGAAGTTTGTACACACAGGAGACATCTTGCCATCATATCTGCATGATGAACTGTACTAATGGATTGTTAGGATCATACAATTAAGGTAAACCTCTTTAGACATTCAACCAACTCATGGTTATCAACAGATGCACAATAGTCAAATGGTGCTATTTGTAAGACACTGCAGTATATAAATATGTCATGTGTCTATTGTATATATATATTCATTCAGCATGGAGGTGTAAATTGTTGATTTTTGAATTAATACTAATTAAATTGAGATTTCATTGGGATTGTTAATTAGTAATAAAAACTGAGTGATTAAAGCAATGTATGAGTGCTGAATTTATAAAATGAATCAAAGTATGATTTTGACAATAAAGTTGAAATGAAGCAGAAATGCTGGTTGAATGGTGGAAAGTTCATTTTCCATATTTTGGTTGCTAACGATTGACTGATTCAAACTCTGGTGGGATATATATTGGTTATTCTCGGAATTGCCAAACTGCACCTTGGAGGTGGCTACAATCTAAAGCTGCATGCTTCCTGCACCTTAAGATTTTAACTTGTCGTCGAATGATGATATCAGACTCTGTGATAACAATCCACCTACTTCGTCAAGGGTATGATTGATGTGTACTTGAAACAAAAGGCTGGCTAAGAATTGGGATATTTATGAAAGCACAAAGATTGAATCAATTACTGTTTGGCATACCAGAGAACCCTATATACATGTCGAAATATATTATATCAGATTGAGACATGTATATTCCAATCACACTATGAAATACTGACTGTACATAACATTGAGTTCAACAGTTTGATTATACACCATGGCTCAGGTATTCAATTCTCAACTGTGTTGAACAACTGATTGCTATAAGTCTTGGATATTCTAAACTACAGCAGTTCAGATAGCGTTAAGTACAGTGCTTAATGTATACCTTGTACGTATGGTTGCACACTTCGCTTGCATCTCCAGCTCAGGCAGTTTTGACTGTGACCATTGTGAGATCATAATCCCCATCAGCCCAGCTGCCGCCCATGAGCCTTATGTTTGGTCCATATATGCAATACTCCCCTCTCTTGCTAGGCTCCAGGGAGCAAGAAATCAAACAAACAAATATCTTGTGATACCCATAGTAGCCTCCACATAACTCTGGGGGCAAGTGAGCATGGGAAGAGTGCAACTGCAGCCTGAGGATGGCCATCTATATGAACAGAGAAATCAGTATTCCCAAAAAATTAATCAACCATAAATCATCTTACATGTACCAAAACCCCAGGGCATTCATGAGTATTCCTGCAATATTATCGCCTATAAGTTAATAAAAGTAACTGACTATGCCACTGTGCTGGCGATAAATTTGACTTTGAGAATTGTCATTGTTATGAAGCTTTGCTTCTGACACTGCAAGGAGATAGCTCTATTACTAGTGAGAAACACATTGCCGGCTTGAATTTTGAAGTTTGCACTGCCACTGGCCCAATTAGAATGGGAATACCCAGGGAGACTATTACTGATGCCGATTCTGATGCTATTGGCATTAAAATGTAGTCGACTATCAGCTGTAGTTTTAGAGGTAGAGATGTCTTGCTGAGGGGTATGTGATGTGTACGTTCATGATTGCACCACTACTTATTAGTGCCGGATATCTTCCAATTTCTTCTCCCCTGATCCTTGGCCAAATCCAACCTGGCATTGGAATCCATGGGTGTCTAGACACCTTAAATGTGTTTCATGCCGAATTGTCTGAGAATTGTGGTGATGGAGTTTTAAGTAGTATCAAAATGCTGTAGCTGTGGAGATAGAGGTTGATGAGCCGGCTCCAGATGATTACTTTGTACGTAGCACTTTTCCAGTGATCACATTAAGGGCTATCCATAGCTTCTTGACTTCTTGCCACTTGACATACTATCAGTGGAGCTGAAGATGCTAGCAGTGCATTGCCGGATTTCTTGGTTACTGCTGCCAAATACTGTGTAATCTAATCCTCTCTGTGGAAGCACCAGCTGTGGGTGTCTTCTAATTCTGCTGCTGAACACTAGGCAGTCTGATCCTCTCTGTGGAGACACTGGCTGTGGAGGTTTTCTGCTTCTGCTGCAGAATGCTGGGCAGTCTGATCCACTCTGTGGAGGTGCCAGTGGCAGGCCATGCTGTCTGCATCTGTTGCAGAATGCTGTGTAGTCTAGATCTCTGTGTGGACGCGCCAGCTAAGGATGATGTTTTTCACATCTGCTGCAGAACTCTGGGCGGTCTGATCTGCTTAGTGGAGGACCCAGCTGTGGGTAATGCTTTCTGCTTGAGCTGCCGTATGCTGGATAGTCTGATCTTCTTGGCAGAGGTGCTGGCAGTGCACATTATATAACTGTGTTGGTTGATTATCTTGTCCTTGGAGAGGCTTATCTCCATTAACAATTTCCTTGACATGTCCCTCAACTTGTGGTAATCCAAACATGTTGATCTCAATGCTTTCATGTTGGCTTGGAGTGTGTGCAGTTCATCTTTTGTCAAAGGTGACATCTGAGTGGGCCTTTGCAATCTGGAATTCAGGATTGCATCTTCTCTGCAATGTTGTTGAATCTGGTGAGTATCTGACTATGCTGCAAGGTATTGGCATCATGCTGAACGTGCCCTTTAGGTATGGAACTTCAGGAATGAGTCTACTGGGGTGTAGTATCAAAAATCAACATAGGATGTTGAAAGTTGTTTGATATGACATTTTGTTGCTAGCTGCATTGTGTGTAGGTTTGGTAAATCCATGGAGCATCACATATGGCAAATCATATTGCCTATTACTGTCACCTTATACCCTTCCTGGCTATAGAATACAATTGAGGTATTCATTGGTGCCTTGCTAATCACGCTGAGAGTGTGAGAGACTTGAGAGTTGATCTGGGTATGGCAGTTGGAGGTGCCCTCAGTACAACAGAAGTAGGGGAACTTGATGGTGTGATTGTAGATGCCTCTAGAGATACAATTGCTGAGGAGCATTTTCTGTTTCGAAATAAAGTTGTTTGCACAACACATACAATTGGTTGATTGAAGAAGAGCATGCAGAAAAGTAAAAGTATGTTGAGTTTCAGCTGGGTAGCCCTGTATAATGTTGATGGAACTGTATTGGGTGGCACTGACAGAGTCGTTATGTCAAGTTCAATAACTATCCGAAATCAGCACTTGTTGAACATTCAGAGGTTTGTAGTGGCTGTGGCCGCCAGAGGATAATCAGCTAGTCAGAGGAGATTGCAGTTTTCGGCTGTAGCAAGTGCTGCTGTTGCAGTGGCTTTCTTTACTCTCCACCACTCCATTACACATTTCTAGATGACACAGCTGACCTTGATATGGTTAGGGACCCTGTCTTTTATTGCCTCCTCCACTGTTTCTGCCCTCCTCAGGGTATTTCCACTTGCTGAATCCATATGCAATACGGTTGACCAGTTTGCAATAGGACTGCTTTCTCTGTTGTCCATTTCTGTGGCAATCTCTGCTTTTACTGCACTCTCTGCATTGACTGTTTCCATTACATCATTGCTCTTTTGCTCAGCATTGTGAGGTGCCACGGTGGGTGAGATGGGTACCCCAGTGTAATGAGTCTTGAGGAAGTTATGGTGAGATTATGGAGATAGCTCATGATGGTGTTGAGTTGTACTGCTATTTAGGTGGCAATTGCACCACTGACATGGTGTAGGATACATGTAGCTTGGTTGCAGATCGTGAAAGAGATCATAGCAAGCATAATGCAGTTTTTCAGACAGTTGCAATTACCCAGCAAATACCCTATTGAAATAGTGATTCGCAGCAATCTTGTATATTCTAAACTACAGATGCTCATGTGATCTTATATATGATACTCAAAGTATGACCGGTACCCATGTATACACACATTGTTGCCATCTCCAGCTGCATCTGGAAAAACCATCATCATGGTGAGATCATGATCCCCATCAACTCAGCTGACACCCATAAGCCTTACATAAGATTCATATATACAACAAACTGAAAATTGTGCAGCTGACTATTTCTTAGCAGATAATTAATGTTTGGGTACATTTCACAACTACAATACAGTGAAGTTTGATATTTCAACACGTGGGACTGTCTGCATATTCTATTGACTCAGCCAGCTTTGACAAGCTTTGATTTCTTACTAACATATAATTACAGTCTGGACATGCCTCAGCACTACAAATCAGCCATGGATGTGATTGTACCCAGTTTGTATCATACTTGAATGTGTAATTTCACAATATAACCAACAAATTCTTTTCCACCTCAAATGCTTTTGACTTAGTGGCAGCAGTACAATCCTGTTGGTATCTATCAGACATTATACTGTTGAATATAGATATCTCATTCTGCTTGGTCTCTTCGAATATTATAATGTATCCTGTATAGGTTCATAACAGCCATTGGTAAAATATCTTGACTACTATTCTAAACCTCAACATCTTTTTGAGGTAGATTGCAACTGCCCACCCAACATTAAATGCTGTGTTCTGGTCTATTGATAATTTCACTTGGATCAATCATAACTAAGAACAATATTTAGTTCTACATATTGAAGATCTTAAAATTGCTGTAGTGGTTTGGGCTCCTTCAATAGAGCTGCAGTAAGAGAGAGAGAATTCCAATTGAAACTTTCTGCTTAGTGAATCTGCAGATAAGCAGCAACTGCCACTTACTCTATATACTGTAATTTGTCAAAGTAGTTTAAATTCACAATACTTCTCATGCAAACTCAACAGAATTATCATATCATCCTATATATGGGCCACTGTGCACTGTGCAAGGTGTGGCAGTGGCTTTGCTACCCTTTGGAGGCACCCAGGTTGATTTCCAGTCCAGCCAACCAAGAGTTGTCAGTTTTAGCAGCTCCTCTGCTTCCAGATGTATATGGCTCTAACATACTCCTAGAATTCAAATGTGTTAAATTGTCTCTTAGCTAGCTAACTGTTATCTAAGTCATGGGTGAGTCTCTATTGTTTCAGTGGTAAGAGCGAGCAGATTGGCAACTGGAAAGATACCTTCTACTGGGTAACTCCAATCAATTCAAGTTCATGTAAGTCCATGAGTTTCACTTGGATCACAAAGTGTTCTATACATGAACTATCCATAAACTGATTCACTTTCACTTCATGGTCACCAATCTACTATATCACTAATATCCATAGTGCAGCTGTAAAATAAATGCTCCAAAATGCTGTTTATTTACAATTTCTAACCCAATAGAAGAGATATCATAAATCTAAGACTAAGTAGGCAAATAAGACATAGTCTATATTTTGTGTCTAGAACACTTTGTAATCAGAGCCAAACCCTTATTAGAATCAAAAAAGTAGGTCATTTGGGCTCTGAGTTTATGTGGTGGGTTCTTGCAATGATTAGCTACTTAGTCATAGAATTATGACTAATCCAAATTAATAAAGACACATCAGATACTTTAATAATTCATATTACAATAAATTGTGTGATCAGATTGCCATTAACAGAAAACAACGTAAGGGCAATTCTGCAAGGAAGTTTCTGTTGAGTGACTTAGTAGGTAACTGGAAACAGCTGCAGACAGTGTATCCTTGAAGACTTGAGAGTATAATGAATTTTACACATAATTTTCAGATTTTGATCAACTTCTATCTGCCAAGATTGCATGAAAATCAATTTGTAATAATGACTCAAGTTAAGAAAAGACAGATTGAGAGAGTGCAAATAACTATCAAAGCTAGGTGGGTCTACACTTTCAGCAATTGAATTGAATCCTACAGACAAATTCAAAGCTCAGTGCACCTCAATTTGCCTTGTCTGAATGAAATTATTTGTCAACCCACTCACAGATATAGTCTCAGATCTGTTAATAGCTTTCCAATGTTACTCCTATGACAGTTTTTTCTTTTTCCTCTTCCTTTTCCATTTTCTGTACCGTTTCCATTGACTCATCCATGTCCTTGATTGGTGGGATTGATTGCCGAACCATGTGGAAATTTTTGGGGATGGAGATTGCTGGTGTATCCTATAGTTAGGAGGGGGTACTGATTGTGAGATTTTCTAAAGTTACTCAGTGTGATTGCAGTCATCCATGTCTGCACAATTATTTACAGGCATTTCTAACACTTAGTACCATTTTGAGTTCATCGTGTCATTGTCAAATTCTTCCTCACGAGAGGTCAGCCATCATACACCAATATTGTAGGTATCTCAATGTCCATGGATGTATATCACCAGTTGGCCTTTGCCATCTGGCTTAACTTAAGAAGGCCATTGTTATATGTGCAGTTGAGGTATCTCTTTAGCAACTAAAGTTTTCTGAATGTTTGGCTGATGGTCATACTCAATTGCGATATCTTCTCACCTCAGTTGGATTCACCTAGAATTCCCTGTTGTTAGGGATAGCGCTCCCAGTAGATACCCAGCTTCTTCATTGATTGTGTTTTACACTGCTGATTCAAGTGATTCCATTTGATCATCTGTTTAACTGTCCTGGAGCTGTCCATGGCCTGTAGATAGTTACTGAACTGTTGGTATTTCCACTTCCTCCCCTCTAGGTATCTTTCTGCAAAGTGTAATGGTGATGTAACCTGACCACTGACAGCATTGGTTATGATGCCAAAGATATTATGGTTCTTGAGTATGAAGTTGGCTTGACCTAGTGGGGTGAGTCCCAGAGTGGTAATCTCCAAAGAGTCTATTAATGCTCCAACAGATCAATTTGGGAAGAAATCATTGCTGAGTGGTCACATGGTTTTCGTAGAAATCAGCACTGGAGGAGGATGTGTAGGGATACTACAGCGTGCTGAGGGGAAGGCATATATTGTACGAGTGGTGGTAGTAGCAATGGCTGTGGTGGTAATGCCAGTGGTGGCAGTGGTAGTGGTAGCTGTGGGGGTGGTAATTGTGGTGGTGGTGGTGGTGGTGGTGGTGGTGGCAAGGGTGGTGGTGGCTGCAGTAGAGACCAGATTTCTAGCAGTGGCATCAGCAACAACTCTAGTTTCCGTCTGAAACACCCGGGTGTTCCGGACGGCTCTGACGGCTCTGACGGAACCTCGTACCCTCTGACGGAGAATTACA
>Ga0307515_10008127_pt1 | contig 20553 bp, 24 predicted proteins | sample 17_EM_MG_FD_194513 | JGI IMG/M metagenome (GOLD analysis project Ga0307515, IMG submission 194513) | Populus trichocarpa ectomycorrhiza microbial communities from riparian zone in the Pacific Northwest, United States - 17_EM | ecosystem: Host-associated > Plants > Roots > Unclassified | place...
AATAATTGATATGGAGGGGGGAGCTTACCCTTATCCACTTCGGAAGGGGGGATTTGGTTCCAACCCCCAGACTGCGGCTCAGGATAATCGCCTTCAGCTCGCTACAGTAAGGTGCATCCAAAGTCTTGGCCCTTTCAAACCATGCCTGCACCGAGCTGTCATCCAGGATTGTCTGTGGCCTTGGGAGTCGATCCAACGACTTTGAGAACCGGGGGTCAAGCGGAAGGATGTTGGATCGTAGCCATTGCTCGAGATCTGGGCATGGGAGTTCCTTCCAATCTCGGAGGCCGCAGTAGAGAGTCTGGAAAGAAATTTGGCCTCGGTTAACCTTCTTTTCGACTCTTTAGACGGCTACACTCACCATGGTTTCACAGAAAGATTCAAACTCCACGACGCCCTTGGGGAGGAGGGCAACCATGTCTTTTAACCCCATGCAGAAGACAGGACACACGGAGTTAATGTGTGTCATCCACGCCAGGACATTCTCGTTCGCCATGAGTCCCGGATCCATCTCGGGGAGCGTGGCTGGTCACTGTACGTCTGGAAACTGAATTGGAAGGCAGTCTGCTGGTCGGGTCGGTGCTCTCGAGTCCCGTGCACGGGGTTCGGATTTCAAAGGGTCCGCTGACAAGAAGGCGAGACGAGCCCTCGCGAAGCGGGCCGAAGCCGCACCGAGCGTCCAACGGAGTTGAGGGAGTGATCGGTTTCTGATTGGGCGTCTCTCCTTTCGAAGGCGAGGATATGGCCCTAAACTCGCTTGGGCGCTGGTGCACCTGTCTGGCGGGCACTCGCTTACAAGGAAGGGATACGACTGACGAAAGAATTTCTGGGCGGATCGACGACACACGGCGCTCTCCGCGCTCGCTTGACCCTCGTGTCGACAAACGCCTTGACGCCGTAGAAGAAGCCGCGTCCCGTGCGGCCGATCTCCTCCCAGAGGGACGGAGGGTTTCTGGTCTGCCGATGTTATCACATTCTTGGCAAGATGCATTATCCCAAGGGCGATACAGAGAAAGGTATTCACCATCTCGAGGTAGCCCCCGGAATCGCATCTTCTTTCGATTCGCTCGATTTGCTGCCCTGCGTTCACCCCTGGGCTTTGACGGTGCTGCATTCCGGAGGTGGATTTGGCGGCGCGCATGCGCATCGAGTTGCCTCCAATGAATTAGGTGATGACGGTGAGCTCCTTAAAACGGTCCTTTGTGCTCAGACAGGGTCACCGGATCCTCACAATGGCAGGGGCACCTGCCCCAAGTTCCCCAGACCCATCCTCCCGGAGGCCAAAACACATCGTCCCTTCATCCCGGGCGTTCCCCGTTGAGTTCTCTAACATGCACACCGTTCCAGATCCCCCCTCTTTTTGGCCACCATAAGAACGAGCTCTAAAATAAGCATAATTTCATATTGCAGTCGCTAGATTATCGTCCTGTGCTTCTCAGCTGAACAGTTAGGCCTAAAACATCTCACTGTATCATCAAATGCTATCGAATGCCCTCGCGTTTTGTTTTTTCCGGGTCGGTGGTGTCAATCTATCATAGCTCTCCTCGGTCGCAGTGAGGTGGGCCCTCTTTTCGTGGGGTCCTTGGTGGGGTTTCGAATCAGAGCTTCACGGTTACCAGCGTTTGCAAATGATTCCGGAACCTCTCGCCCTCGCACATTCACTTGGTAACGGCGTCCTCCAGTCAGAAGGGAGGCGGCCACGGAGGGAGGTGACCGTTATCCCCCGGGCCGAGCAAGCGCCCGAGGGATGGTCCGGTTACGTAATAAATTACAGAGACAGCCTCTCATGCATTTCGTCCCAAGAGGTATTGGGAGACTCTCGCCCCAGCTCCCAACGGTAAGCACGGACAGCCACTCTCGCCTTATGACGCTCAGACTGTCTAGATTTTTCACAGTCTACCTCAGAACCCATGCCGTTCTCGCATCCTCCGAGCTCGCTTCTTCCTCCGTAACAATGAGTTTCCAACTTCACATCGTTGGGCACGACATCTATCGTCGCAGACACCACCCTCACCTAATTCGCGACCGAGGCTGCAGTCACGGAAGGAGGTCTACGCGGCGCGGAATCGTTCACTTTTCATGTACACCTCCGCCGTCATAATCTTCTTCTCCGGCTTGACCTACGCGGCAGTCCCACTGTACCGCCTATTCTGTTCCTCCACCGGATTCGCTGGTACACCACAAGTCGGTATGGGCAAATTCAATCCAGAAAGACTCGTGCCCGTCGAAGAGGCTCGGAGGATCAAAGTCCACTTCAACGCGGATCGCTCCGATCAACTCCCCTGGACGTTCGTCCCCGAGCAGAAATTCGTCAGCGTACTCCCAGGAGAGACAAGTCTGGCATTTTACAAGGCGAAAAATACCTCACCGCAGGATATAATCGGGATCGCTACCTACAATGTGACTCCGGATAGGGTATGTTGGTCACTCACGGATGGAGCTCGCTCGAATACTGAAACCCCTCCCCCCTCCAGGTCGCTCCGTATTTCTCAAAAGTAGAATGTTTCTGTTTTGAGGAGCAGAAGCTTTTAGCGGGAGAGGAGGTTGATATGCCTCTCCTATTCTTCATTGATAAAGACGTCCTCGACGATCCGGCCTGCAGGAATGTCGACGATGTAGTCCTGTCCTATACATTCTTCAGGTTTGTGCTCTGTCCATCTTTTGGGTCATTGATGACCTCAATTTCTCGCCGCAGGGCCCGGAGGAACGCCAGAGGAGACCTCGAGCCCGACGCCCCAGAAGATGTCGTCCAGAACTCTCTGGGCTTTGGCGACTACGAGCTAATGTCAAAGAAAGCCTCCCCCAGCTCGGGCAACTCATCCACCTCAGACACAAAATAACTTATCGCTGTATATGACCAATGACCAATCACACCACCTCTTTTACCATTCGACCGATCTGTGGGCAACATGAATCAGCTACTAATCCAACGCAAAAACAGAACACTTTGGTTTCACCACGAGAGTCGAGTAAGCCTTATAATAATATTGCCATGAAATCGCTTGTCATACTCCATCCAACAAACCCAAAACCACGTATGTACTAGGGCCGTAAGATGTGAACGTTGTCTGAGAGGGGAGATACCAGTAGAAAAAAGTCCATAGGTGTGCCAGTGAAGGAAATAAAGAGAAATGTAACAACAAAACCAGAAGAGGGTATGGATTGTGCCGTGATCATGTTTTCGAGAGTGAGAAGTGAAACTGGTAACCACAAAAATTTGGTAGGAAAGGGATCACTTCGAAGCAGGACTGGCGTTGGCCGGCGATCTTGGAGGGGGAGGGGGGGCGTCGAGAGGGCGGGGCCCAGAAGGAGATCCATGAGTCGGGGAAGGATTCGCGCTCCCACCCAAATCGAACTGAGAAGGAGACAACCTCGGATCGAATGCGGACCCTCCGGTCATCTGCGTCGTCAACCCACCACCATTTCCTGTCCCCATACCCATACCGCCCATACCAGGCCCCATCCCATTCTGTCCGGTCATCACTGGGCTCATGGGCATCCCCATCCCCATTCCCATCCCCATCCCCATCATCGGCATACCCATCATCGACATTCTGGGGTCGAACTGACCAGTCATCATAGGACTCAGCCCCTGCTGACCGGTCCCCATCGGACTTAGCATCCCAGGACTTCCCATCCCTCCCATACCGCCCATGCCACCAAATCCCTCTCCTCCGGCCTGGCTCTGCCCCATGCTCTGCGAAAAGGTCATCATAGCCTGTTGGTAAGCCTGAGCCGCTGCCTGCTGGGCCGCGAACATCTGTTGTGAGCTGTTCATCATCGGATTGAAGCCCCATCCGCCCATCATCGGGTTCATGCCCATCATCATCGGATTCGCCATCATAGGGTTGAACCCAGGACCGAACTGAGGACCATACATCGACCCGTTTTGGACCATCTCCAGTTGCTGTTTCGTGAAATCGTCAAGCTTGCGTTGTCTCTCTTCCGCGACCCTCCTCTCGCGTTCCCGTTCCGTCAGCGCAGCTCCAATGCCGCCTTCGCGCTTCCTCTCACGCTCGTGAGCAGAGACAGCGCCAAGAAGACCAGTTTGAGGAGGGGGAGGTTTCATTGGAACATTCACAAGTGAAGCCCCCGTCTCCTTCGCAACCTCCTCCTGGCGTTTTGCCGACCGCTCCTGACGATCCTGCAAGCCGGCGGAGAGGAGACCATGGACAGCGAATGCTTTGGTCATCGTATGTGAGGGCTCGATCTGCACGAATGTCTCCCTTTGGGGACCGTTGTCTTTTGGGGTGTCCTTGTTCTCGAGCGCCTGGCTCCATATCGTCTGCCTAGCTGCTCCAGGCGTGGGGAAATCTGACTGAGCTCGAAGGTGATTGTGTCCATGCGGTTGGGGGGACGGTCTACGGTCATCGAAGTACTGACTTCGGGTAGGATCGGGGTAATGTCCGGAGGGTTGACGGTGAGTAGATGGCACAGGTCCGCCAGGCCCTTGCTGATGGTAGTAGTCGTCTTGATCGCCTGCAAGAAAAAAGGTCGGTATCGAACAGGAACTGCGAAACAGAGGCGCCATGGAGAAACACATACCAGAGCCACGACCCGGAGAAGGCGGCCTCGGTAAATGCCTCTGTGGCCTGCCTTGCCCAAGCTGGTGCAAATCGGTAGTGGAGCCGTATGGAGAGCCTCGAGCAGAAAGCTTGCCTAAGTTTTGCCCGGGTTCAGAGCCCTGACCCCGCTTTGGGGCGATGGGATCGCCATCTGAGTCCACATCCTCGTCGTCTTCGTCTTCGTCTTCCTCCTCTTCCTCGTCGCTGCTCTCTGCCCAACTACCTTGACGTACTTTCCTCTTGCCCTTTCCATTCGCACCTCCGTTCTTCCCAGGACGATGAACCGCGGCCTGGTGAGCAGCCTGCTGGGCTTGCGATTTCGCCAGCCTCTGTGTAGCTTGCTTGGATGGCGCAAACGATGACCTATACTTCCCCTCGTACGAGCCGCTGTCCCGCGAAACATCATCCCCATTATCCGAAGGTGTAACGTGTACTTGCGGTGTGTCATGTACTTCTCCCTCCGTTCCCGATGTCGGGCGTCTCCTATCTTGCGGCGGCAACTTAGAGGCGGCGTTGGCTTCATCGCGCTCGAGGAAAGTCAAGGCGGCCAAGGCATCGGCGTTCTCGTCGTAGTGCTGGCGTGGATCGACATTGGCCATGTTCGTGGGATACCTGTCAGCGGTGTCTATAGCCTGTGGAGCCTGTTGCGTTGTATTTCCCAGAGTCTGTGTGAAATTTTGACCTTGGTAGTGTGGAGGTTCTGTGTACGTAGGATAGAAGAACTGTGATGTCTGTTCGGAGAACGACTCTGGGTGAGGGGGGAGAGGATGTCGTGGTTGGGGTTGACCGTTATGACGGGGATGTGAAGAGTTGGAATCACTCGTCCCACCACGTTGCTTCAAAACAAGGTCACGTGCGCCGGAAGGGCGCGAAACCAGTCCCGACCGGCTTCCTCCCCCTTGCCCTCCACTGCCTCCGTATCCGATTATAGATGTACGCCTGGAGTCGACTACTGACGATGTAGGATCCGTGTCACCGTTCGGGTAAGGTGGATTCGGAGATCTGACGTCGCCCTCCATGGTCTTGACCGGGTTGAATGAGGATGTGACCGGTTGTTGAGGTTGCGGTGCCAACATCGGTTGCTGATCGCGACCTTGGGCGTGACCGCGATCCCGATGCTGGTTTTGAGATGGGTGAGGGGGCGACTGAGTCGGGTGCTGTGGTGTAGATGCCGATAGAGGTGGTGGAACGGAAGTGGTCTTCGCCTGAACAGACGGTCTCCTTGCTTGGAGCGGTGAGGGTTCGGGAGGCAGCCGTTGCCGCAGTTGGTGTTGAGTCTGGGTCTGTTGCGGTGGAGGTCGGGGCTCATCCTCTGTGGAAGGTTCTCCTTCATCCTCGTCGTCATCGTCACCGTCCGACCGCCCTCTCGAATTAACAGGGATGTTCTGCCCGCGCCCGACGATCTTAGGAGGTGGCACAGCAGGGGCATCCTGTGTTTCCTGAATATAGTATAGAGCTCCGGCCTCCTCGATGAGATCACGATCATACCCACTCCCTTCCTTCCCTTTCCCTGCCTGCGTGACGAGCCTCACACCCTCAGACCTCCCAGAAAAGGGGGTGGACAAGGGTTCTCCCTGGAATAATTCGTCCTGCGCCCCCCGCTGTGACTGAGAGACCGAGTGAGATTGAGATTGAGATTGGGGGCCTTGGTTCGAGTGTTTTGGTGGAGGAAACGTTCCTGACATTTGTTGTGGAGGGCTCGGCCTCACCCCACCAAAGTAGCCAGAGTATTCGCTCTTGCTCGTGGTACTTGTCGTAGTGGCGGTGTGCGTTAACGTAGGGAGCGAGTTTACCGTTGTCGGGGTTGGTGAAAATGTGGGGCTATTGGGACGTGGATCTGGGTGAGGGCTCGGCGTGGGCTCTGGCATCTTCGCTATCGTTGGGGTGGTATGGGAATTGGATGGGCTACTCGCCTCTCCCCTCTGGATGACCCCCTGGAACCGTGAAGAACCCGGCGTCGGCGATCCAGGTTCTACCCCAGGGCCTTTCCGGATAGGAGGGGTGACTGGTCGTTCAGGTCTCCTAGGGGTCGTCTTATGAATGTCCGAAAACGTTGACTGGACCGGGTGTATTGGCTGGTTCGAGTAAGGCGAAGGGAGCACAGAAAATATGGATTCCTTCCCAGGAGAGCTGAATGAAGAAGGGCCTCCAGTAGGATGAACCACATCCTTCGACGCATGTGTATCGAGCTTTGAGTCTGGCCTGGAGGGCGAGGGCACCTCCTCTCTCGAACGACGGGAGTCCGGTTTTGAGTTAAGTGATCCAGCTGAATCCGTCCGGCTGATACCAAACTCGTGAAGAGCAATATTCGAGGTGGGACTTGTAACGATGGGTTCTCCCAGGAATGACGACTCGGTGTCTACCTGAAGCTTTGGTAGGTCCTGACTTGTCTCTGATTGCTGTTTTTGAATTTGATCGGACTGAGGAGATGAACCATTGACAATGGGGGGCCCAGGCCGTTGGACCGTAGGGGGATTACCGCCGGTATCCCAAGAGTTTGACTCCCGAGTCGAACGTTCAGTGATCGGGGTCAAGGCCCTCCGATCGCTGGGATTCGGGGGAGGTCGAGTCCAGTTGTCGTTCCGTTGTTGCTGGCGTGCTTGTTCGAACGTCAAAACACCAGGTCGTGGGAGGGTTTGGTTTGACCCGAGGCTAGGTTGTTGGTTCTGGTCTGAGGACCCACCGCTAGTAGGAGGCAGCTGAGGGGCACCGTTCCCATTCTGATTTGTCTTGGGACTGGATCCACCTCGCATGCGCTCGACCATAATATTAAGGAGCTTTGAACGGACGACTGGGGTGCGTTCTTCACGTGGGTCGAGCGCTTCGGCAGCTTCACGATCCAGGAAGAGGAGCTAATAACCACCACTTTAGTTGAAGATAGCGACCACATATTATTATTTGGAACGAACCTGTTTCTCGGGACCGATAGGGTAGGCGAACATCATCGAGACCGAGTCCCTGGGATCCCACGAGTATATCTTGGGACGCCCATATAGTTCGAACGCGTCGTGAATGGCTAGGGTTAGGGTTGTAATGGTCAATAAACTTAGGACACCATACGACATGAGGCATACTCACCTATCAGCCACTTCAACATCTCACCGCTTACACTCCGGGCGCATTCCAAATCAGGCATCAGCAGCATCCAGCCTTCACGATGCTTCATGTTTGCGCACATATCTTCGTCCCCGTAGGTGCCTTCCAGCTTGATAAGGGTGCTGCTACTGATGAGCTTTGGCCGTTCTGGGTAAACTGCAAAGGCTTGTGTGACAGCGTCGAACGTGAGAAGTGGTTTCTTCTTATCTTTCCCTCGTGGGGCGCCGTAGAGGGAAACGTTTGCTCGCTCGGGAAGGTCACTGGTCTTTTCTCGTGAGAAGATACCGGAGATGCGGTATTTCTTGGGTGGTAGATAAGAGGAGTGCCGTGCGGTTTGTCCTGGGATTTGAGGCGATTTGGAACTGATGGAAGCAACATCGGTGGACGAACGAGTAGCGTTCATGGCCGTTCCCGCCGAGACACACATCCATAACTTCTTCCAACCAGTCTGTCCAGAGATCCTAACCCTGACCCAACCTTCAAGTCTGCCATGTGTAAGGGTCGAAGGGGCACTCCTGCCGTCGTTCAAGGTGATACGAATAAGGTGAGCCGTATATATCTCTTCGAGGCGTGATTTCTCCCAACACGAGAGTCGGAAGGCAGTAGCCCATGAGATGAGGTCTTGGGCGGAGGTGCAGGAGAAAAGGAGGAGATTCGTCCCAGCAGTGTTGAGAGTGATGACATTAGTGTATTTGCGAGGGGGAGATGTCGCTGTTGCAGGCTGTGTTAGAGCACCTAAGACATGCACGAACTAGGGGTGGAAATTTTGCTAAGTCGCGTAAAAGAGATAGATAAAAGGCTAACGCACGGCTTCTGTTATGTTTATGTACGAAGGAGGCACCTCCTTGCCCTGTTGGTTAGCTATTTTTACTTGCCCCATATCCCAGATACTGAGAGTTGTGCCATAGAGTTGTGCCCAGACATCACGCCAACCATCGTCCTTGTGGGGTTTCTGGCCATCCGGGTTCCTGTCGAGTTTATGAAGGAGGGGACCAGAGAAATATATCTTCTGAGTGTGTGCCATAGTAAGAGAGACGATGGAGCGAATTTCGGGGTGAAGAGGGGTTTCATAGGTCGTGGATGATTGCTGGTCTTGCGATTGTTGTGGTTGTGGTTGTGGCTGTGGTTGTGGGGACTGTTGCTGCGGGGGTGGGGGTGGGGGTAGAGGTGGGGACGCGTTCTGTTGCTGCGCCTGAGAGACCGTCCTCTGGGGAGGGGATGGGCGTTGTTGTGGTGAGTGGTGGTTGCTCATCGATGTCCGATGCAGCTTGTTCGGAGGTGCACCTGGGCTTGATGGTTTCGAGCGGAACGAGAAGAAAGAAGAGGAACGGGCCGGCGTCGGGGACGGTGTCGGCGCCGTGAGCGAGTGGCTTGTCGACGGCCGAGACATCCCAGGGCTTCCTCTCGTCGTTGTCGTTCTTAAGCAAGATGGTGTCGTCACTGCAGGCTATAGCGCGGTCGATCCGCGAGCGCTCAATATATATTCGATATTCACCCAGCCATCATGGGTGTCAAGTCCCTCTGGAAATTGCTTGCCCCAGTCGGACGACCAGTGCTGTATTTCTCCTCTATTACACTTTTCTTTGCAAGTATTCACTGATTTTCTTTCAAAAGCCTGGAGACTCTGGAGGGAAGTGTCCTCGCAATAGATTCCAGCATATGGATTTACCAATTCCAAGCCACAATGCGAGACAACGACGGGCGTGTGATCCACAATGCCCATGTCCTTGGCTTCCTGCGTCGCATCTGCAAGCTTCTCTTCTGGGGAATAAAACCTGTCTTTGTCTTCGACGGGGGTGCGCCTGTCCTCAAGCGTTCCACCATCGTGCGTCAGCCTTCGCCTGAACACCCGACCTTAGCGGGGTCACCTCGCTAAAACGTTAAGGCCTAACGTATCTACCGGTTTCCCACAGAACGATCGCAGGCGTAAAAAAGAGGGTGCTGCTACGACGCACGCGAAAGTCGCCGAACGTCTTTTGGCTGCACAGATGCGCCGCGAGGCCGTTGATCATGCACAGGGGTAAGGCGCCTTTTCTTTTTGTCACCGGATAAAACCTTGACTAAACTCGGAGCATTCTCACCAGCCGCAAATCTTCGTCTAAAGGTAAATCCGTTGCCTCCGCCAAACGGCTCGAAGTCGATGACGAAGATGCGGTCTACTTCGAGGACCTTGACCCTTCCATGCCGATCGGAAAGCCCAGATCAAAGGCGAAACCCCAGAACCCAACCAAACCACGGTTCTATGACCATGACCCTTACCACCTTCCCGACATGGATCTCGGGTCCAAGATTACCGAAGCCTCCCGATCCGCACTGGATCCCCGACTTCCCACTGCAGAAGAAATGCACTCCTTCATCTCAGAGATGGCACCGTCTGACTTTGACCTCACCTCCGAAGCATTCCGTTCCCTTCCCACTGAAGTCCAATACGAGATTATCGGAGACCTCCGCCTCAGATCTCGCCAAACATCATTCAAACGCCTGCAGAACATGCTGAAGAATTCGGAGACGCCATTGGATTTCTCAAAGGAACAGATTATGGGACTTAAGGAACGCAACCGGCTAACACACCAACTCCTGACGACAACTGATAGCATGGGAAAGGCTCACGTCGAAATTCCTATCAGGATCGTCGGAGAAAGAAACAGAGAGTACGTCCTCGTCAAGAACGAGGGAGAGGGCAAAGGCTGGATTCTTGGAATGAGGGACTTTGGTACGAGAGACCAGCCGATAGTTGTTGACGATCCCTCCCGGGATGGAGTCGAACCGAAGGAAGTTCGCGATAAGGAGAGAGAAGAAGTGGAGGCTGATGACGATAATGAGATGGAGGAAATTCAGACGTTGGTATCTGATGATCCCCACAACGCCCTCGGTCGATTTACACCTTTCCAGACCTCCAAAACAGCCACCCTCTACGACCACCGTTCCGCAAGATCAAGATCTCCGGAGGTATCAGTCTAGGATGGCTCTTGCGGCTGTGGCGAAGCGACAGAAACCGTCCAGTCGCTCTTCTCCTGTGAAAGCCAGGTCTGCTATTTTTCCGCGTAGGTCATCAGGCTCGAAGTCGGGAGCAAAAGCGGCCGAGGTACCGCTGTTCGTTCCCGACGAAGAGGAGGATGTTATTCCCCAAGTCACCAACGGAAGCGAAGGAGACGAGTGGGAAGACTTCGACGGAGAGTTGGAGGAGGATGTTCAGATGTCAATTGCTATCGCCGAGTCTCTCGAATCACAATACCAAGCCAGGAGAACCTCCGCTACTCGGCCGCCAGCACAGACATCCGCTCTAGAGACACCTATCAGAGCTCCTCGACAGACAGACATGGACAATCGTGAAAAGTCGATGACTGATGATGAGGACGAATTCGCTTCCCCGAGCCGACTTGCGACCCAATTGTCCATCGCCGGCGCGAGGAAACCACTATCTACTCGCACCCCTTCCGGCTCCGCGCACGAGGCCGCGCCGTCTGTCATGGATACATCATCCCTCTTTCAGAAGGAGCCATCGAGTTTGGTCGCGATGCCGATCTTACACCGACCTCCTGCCGACCTCAATCAAGGTGATACTGGTGACAAGGGTGAAAGCGATGAGGATGACGACATGGAAGAAGTCTCAATCCCGCAAGCCATAGAAAATCGCTTACACACTCCCGCTATAGAGCTAGCTCTGGAGCCTCCAGAACCTCCTGCGAACTCAGACTCAGCCTCTGTCACTGACCGTGTGGAAACGCCATTGGCGATCGGAGTCGAAAACGTGGTTGCAAAGGGGTTCGCCGAATTCCAGAAGATCATCGCGGAGAAGAGGAGAGCATCCAAAGTTGAGAATCTTGGAGTACAAGAGGAGATACGACAAACGCGAGAGGTGTTGAGAGCGGAGTCACCTGAACTTGAGTACGCTGATGGCCAGGTTGGGGTTATTGAAGTTCAAGAGAGAGTAAAAGAAGCAATGGAGGCGAAGTCCTCACCTCCTCCCCAATCCGACGAAGATGAGGATATGGAGGAAGTTGAAGTCATCGCTGCTCCCCTATCCGTTCTTTCCCGCGTCCCAGATCCCTCGGTCCAAAATCCTCCGTCTTCCGTACCTGCTGTCACAGAGACCCTCTCCCTTAACCCTGTCGAGGGTAACTCAGGTGAAGACGAGGGGGATGTACCAATTTCAGACTGGTCTCGTTCTCCGTCCCCGAGACCACGTCCGGCAACGGGCGGGGCGGGCCCTTCAACATCTGCGCCGACCCTCGATCCTTCGCGTGGCCTCCTTAACCCAGACGATTCATTTGACCAAGGACTCTCGGGGGAACAGGACCAAGAGCACGAGGACTTCGATGCAGCTCACGAAATGGACGCCGATGCCGAAGCAGGCGAGTTCGCTCGGTGGATGTCTCAGGTCAAAGGTAGGAATCTGGACGATGTCAGGAAGGAGATTGAACAGGAGATCAAGGGGCTACGGAAGGAGCAGAAGGCAGCCATGAGGGACTCGGAGGACATTACGAGTCAGATGACAGCACAGATCATGGTAAGCCTCAGGCATATATTATAAGCTTATCATTCTGGATTTGGGTTTGACTTTGGATTCACAGATGATGTTGAGATTATTTGGGATACCTTACATCACGGCTCCGATGGAAGCTGAAGCCCAATGCGCTGAACTTGTCCACCTGGGACTGGTCGGAGGAGTCATCACGGACGATTCGGACGTCTTCCTCTTCGGTGGGAATCGCGTGTTTCGGAACATGTTTAACCAGAGCAAGACGGTCGAATGTTTCCTCTCATCTGACCTCGTTCGCGAACTTGGACTGGATCGTGGGACCCTGATCCGGCTGGCGTATTTACTGGGGAGTGATTACACAGAGGGGGTGGCTGGGGTCGGACCCGTTGTGGCTATGGAGCTAGTGAAGGAGTTTCCGGACGAAGATGGCCTCGAGAAGTTCGCAGAGTGGTGGAGAAAAGTACAGAGCGGTCGAGACAAGAAAGACGAGAGTGCCAGCAAGTTCAGGAAGTCATTTGTGAGTGCTCCCCCGTCTTCATGCTCCCTTGTTTCCTTGCCTTTCGGAACGGGAACGTTACCCAACAATCATTATGCGGGGTCATGGACTTTCGAGCCCGGAGACAACGGAGATGTTTATCCCTCCTGTTTGCCTCCCCGGAAGTTTTTCTCCTGGGCTGGGCTCCTTTATTGCACCGTTCCCACACGACCTGTTTAGTGATTCTAGCCGCGCATCTTACGTGGTCGTGTTCCTCTTGCACGCTTCTTTCGATCATGATCCCCGTGTCCCATCCCCTTTCGTTCCCCGTTGTTCTGTTCCTCCCGTTGATTCCGCCCGTCACTTGGCGCTCTGGATCTTGTCACCTGATGATACTCACATCCTTTGGAACAACTCTGCAGAAGAAGAAATTCAAGACACTACATATCGGGGAGGAATGGCCAAATCCGGCGGTGGTATGTACATCCCCTGACTCTGTCCATCCTCGCTTCACATGGTTTCTCACACCCATTCGCTTCGCCTACAAAAAATTTTCCGCCCCGCCAATTCCCACCCCGCTGTATTATGTTTTGGCTTTCCTCGCTCGCGGCTCGCATCTGTCCGTTTGGATGCGGGTTCATATCAACGCCTTCACACCTCGATCCTTCTGATCGTCTTTTGGAACCTATTACTCCCGGTCGCCTCTTGCTACCACGACCGCCTTTGGTTTGACGTCCATGCGGATGTGTCGTCCGGTGGCGTAATGCGCCTCCCTCCCTTTTCACGTCCACGGCATCCTTGCTTCTTGCCGCCCGGACCTTTGGACGTCATGCGCATCGCTTGTCGCACATGGTCCTCATGGATCCAAATCGTCCGCATACGACTGTATAGAGGGACGCTTACTGTCACCCGACGGTTGACAGTTCGGAAGAACCGTTTAAATGGGGTTTACCGGACTTGGATGGGCTCCGTGGGTGCGTACCATTTTTCTCGCCCCGTTATCGTGCGGTAATATTCTGAAATCCCGGTGCCATCCTTTGTGATTGTTACGGTCCTCTTTCTCCTCCCGCTTTCGTATTCTGACGCCCGGCATCGCCTCTCGGCCCTGTATGATTCGCTTTGTCTTCCCCCATTTGGCTGTGACGTTTCCTTACCCCATTCCCGCGTGACTTGGGGTGGGATTTTGATTACAGGATGTTGCGGGAGGAGCTCGGGTGGAACCAACAAAAATCTGACGAGCTGCTATTGCCCGTTATCCAACGGGTCAACAAGCGCGGTGCAACCACCGCTGCCAATAAGCAATCAAACCTAGACGCTTATTTCGGCGACTCGGTTGGGGGTGTGGGGGCGTCGGCGATTCCACGTAAAAAACAATCCTACACGAGCAAAAGACTCCAGAAGGTCGTCACGGATTACAGGGAAGAGCAGAGGATGCGCTCCCGGACGACTGGAAGAAGAGGTTCCTCGATTCCCTTGGACTCGGGCCATTCAGAGGACCAATATATGGAAGAACTGGATACAGAAAGGGATCTCCCGGCAGACCTTGGAGAGGACCCCGACGTCAGCGGGTCTGATGACCGCGGGGAACGTGACCCGAGACCGGGGCCGGTAACGAGGACCGGGAAGACGTCAAACCTAACAACGACGTCCACAAAACGGAGAGCTGGGGGTGAAAAACGCAAGACTCGGGGGTCCTCAAAGATCACCTCGACCGCGTCTCGGTTGGCAAAGCGAAAGAAGCGGGCCAATGATAGTGACGACTACGGTGATGAATATGCCGACGCCGACGAGGCCTCCCCCGCTCCCGCACGCCCTCGCCCGAGGCCTGTCCGCAAGAAAGCTAATACGAATTCGGGTGCGGGATCCAAAACCGGTGACTAGGAAGCGATGGGGTAGAACACCTAACAACCCTTGATTGGGTTTAGTATTTGCGGGTTGCTGGGTTGCGGTCCTTCGTGGTGACGGAGGCTTTTAGATAGCGAGTATCGCGCTTACTGGGTGTTGGGAGCGATCATTTCATTAAGGTTACACGACATGTGGCTGTATGCGCCTTTGTGCTGCTGATTCTTGGAAGTGTTAATCTCCCGGCGGAATGGGGAACAAGACAAAGGGCTCGCAATGGGATGACACAAGCTGGCAATGGGCTGATTTGGACCAATTCAAGATGCTCAGTGCCAGATCAAAAGAAGTGGGTGATTCCTAGGAACGAGGGTGCTTAATTGCCAGGCTGGCACAGGGCCGGTGTCGGCAGTGTACATAACACTCGTTTACTCTGAGTCATCGATACCTTCTGGCCTAGCCTATGGGGAGATGAAGAGATGGAAAATAAAATAAAACGTCAATGTTAGGTTTCAAGTCGGATGAAAATCGGGTTCGGAGGGGGGCGAAACAGAAAAAGGTAAAAGGCGGAATGAATGTGGAAGTCTGATAATCATTGGAGCTTACCTGATTCTCCTCCAAGCCTCCCAGCTCGGTGACTAGACCGGAGAAGGGATACTCTCTTGGGATGGCCGGCCTATCTGCGACGAGGGCATATTTGGTCACGAAACCAAAGGAAACGAAGCTGGCGACTGCTATAGAGAACCAACGGAGGGCGATGTTCGGAGGGAGTGGGGCCGCATCCGGACCCCACATGCCGAGGATATCTTCATTTTCGTGGTACTAAAACGCAATTTTGATCATTTTTCCGAGCTGGAATTTGGTTTGCAAAGAACATACGGCGTCTCCAAAGTTGCGTCGCATCTGGGGGTCCCACCAGCCCTTAGGTGGCAACCTCTGACGCGAGACCCACGGTAATCGGGGATAATCGGCGAGTTGAGGGTCTGCTTCCTGGACCTGAGACGCGTAGGTCCTGAGGGCGACGGGGGCAGTGACTGAAGATGGAGAGGTCTTGAGGAGACGAGCAGCCGCTCTCGTTCTGGAGAGGGCGTTCATGTTTGCTTTGGACTGTTACCAGCTACTGTGGGAAGAAGGGAAGGATATAGCAGGGGTCACCACGTGACTTGTACGGTGTTGGAACTGGTGGCCGCTCGCCGTCGGCTAAAAAGAAATTAACAGAAAATGAGGTGGCGGTCGGACGCTTGAAACGGAGGCTTTCCCGCCCTGGAACCCTTATTTAAGCAGCACAAAGCGGTTAGGAAAACCTGAGCTATCCCCGCCCCATTTGACCCTTTCCGCCCGCCCATACGATGCCAGAGAGGACCGCCCTCGAGCCCACCTCCGCGGCTGGCCGCAAGATGCGTCCGCCAAAGGTCGTATACCCTCTCGACTACAACCGCCAGCTTCAAGACTTGTAAGTGCATCCCCAGAACGAGTACCGGGCCCTCCGTTTACCGTCCCCGCCCGCAGCGACAATTGGGACCACATGGTCTTCGTCAAAATGTTTGGCCGGCTGACAGTCTACGACTTTTCTACCCCTCCTGAGGCGGTTCTCGATCTTGGCTGCGGGACTGGGCTCTGGTGCATAGAAGCGGCGAGACAATGGCCAGTATGTGTTTCTCTGCGCATGTAATAGCCGTCCGGACTTGTTGCAAACCGGATTTACCTATTTCGTGATATCCCCATTTAGCGGTCAGCGTTTGTCGGTGTTGACGTCAAGAAAATCCAACCGGATCTCGCTCGTTGTGGTCATACGGACCTCTCCTCGCGGATCAAGTGGGTTCATGGGGACTTGTACGAGATTCCTTATCCTCCTCGCTTCGTTCAGCTTACCTTTCGCCAGCTTAAACCCTCTGCCATTCGCTTCCAATCTTTTTGACTTTGTGCGAATCCGGTACATCGGCCTTGCCGTCCCGGAAAACAAGGTAGAAAGTTCCATCTCCCATAATTGATCACGTTAGCCGAAACTGACTGCGTTCCCCAGTGGCAGGATCTCTTGGAGGTGGGTACGCTTACGCACTATCACGTCTTGGTCTCCTTCACACCCCGCCCGTTACGTAGGAGGTCCATCGCGTGTTAAAGCCCGGAGGCTTGTTCGAGGTAAATATTCGCATCAATTCCACGCGTTTCCATAACTGACCTGTGCAGATAACCGAGGACGATCTCACGTTCCCTTGTGGGCTGGCGCCCTACCCTGGTCTAGCCGACTCCCCTTTCCTGTTCACCTCGAGCTCATTAGAGTCTATGCCGAGCAGCAGCCAGTCGAGTTTAGCGACCCCAGTGTCGGCCCGGCCCCGCGGTCACCTGAACCTTCTTATCCCTAACCCTAGCATCGGCGACCTGGAGGCACTGTCTCCTCCATCACCCACTCAACGTGAAAACGGAATCAGCCCAAGGGATCACCAACGAATATGCGAATCCTGGAAAGACATGCTAAATCATCACTTCATTGCTCCGCCCGTTTCCATCCTCCCATTTTACCTAAACTCTATATTCGCACAGGTCGCCCCTCAACCTCCGCTGCGACTAAACCTCCCCCCAAACTCCTCCCTCAGTGGATTACCTCGACCAATCGGACAGCCAGATTCCCCAACCGGGTTCCACATTCTCAACAGTACTGATGAAAGCGTAAAAAGCCAGGGGAGCTTTTCGATCTCGTACACATTGCCCGAGTCGGTCGCGCCTCTCCAGCTGGCTCGACAGGTACATACGATCGTCGCTTGCAAGGATGCCATATGGGATCGATACGAGGCTTTGTATGGCAAGTCCTCAACAGTATCTGACGTCACGATTTCCAAGAAAGAGAGGAACATCAAATCAAACACGGCACGGGATGAGTTTGAGTTCCATTGGGATAACTGGGTGAAGTAAGCCTTCTGCAACCCTCCGCGTTTCCGGATCATGACGAAACTCGCATCGCAGTGACATGTTGGATCGAATAGACGTCCGTAACCTCGCAATGACCGCTTTCTCACTGCCTTCACCGCCTGGTAACCACACGCCGGATTACAAGGTGTGGCGAAAGCGGTGTGGGGAAATCGAACACACCGATTTAGACCAGCCAGACAGTAACGTATGTCGGCACATCCGAACGTTCTTGAGTTGGAAGGCTTCCAACCCTTCATAACGCTGCTCACGCTCACTCATTACGCCGTTACGTCTGCTGTTACCCCCTTGGGTGCCGGACACCAACGTTAACTCCCCCCACGTTCTGTATCATACCCTATGTTTTGTATCTCGTAAGCCGCACTGCCTTACTCTGCTCGATATGCTTGATACATCTATACACAACCTTACCTTTTTTATCGTCATGTCCACCTATTGTGTAGTGAACCTGCTTTATAGTATCACGTGTGAGTACACCCGAAGACCATGGTCCCCACGCGTGATTCCATGAGCGTGTGAGGGACGATGTGGCCCTTCAACGACCCGACCCTTCATATTTGGCGACAGCCGATGGAATATCCGCACAACCCCACGGCGACAAAAACATGCCGATGAAACCTTACAAGTGGTTTCGCAGTTCCCGACGCATCGTACCTCATATATCATGTGGTTTTAGAAGGTTCTCGGCAGGAATATCCCGGAATATCAGTACAGGTGGAACTGGGTTAGGTCCGCGAGTAGTGAACGTTGAACGTTTGAACGTTCTGGGGGTGATAAGTGGTTCCTCCGTTGAACGGACGCAGTGTACATCGCTTCAGCTTCCCTTGATATTCATATTCACCGCGGAACGCATCCTGCTTGTTTTGCACTGAAACGGAAGCTGTTTGGCGCGGAGATCCGCACGCAGCTTGTCCGTAGTTTTCGCTAAAAATTCACCCAATCTGCCTTCATCCAGTGTTCCTTAGCACTTGTCGAAGTTCAGCTCAATTCCCTCATTCTTAGTTCTACGCTTAGCCAAGCACTTGGTCGAATTGCCCCTCACGGATTGGGTTGATCGGCCATTGCCGCTGACTTGATCTCGACTCCTTGACGGACCCGATCTCGAGTTTATCAAAATCTACCTACAACTATCATCTCCTCACCTCCCATTTCCCCTCCCTCTGTGATGTCTGAACCTCCTAAACCCGCTGAACCCTCCAAGCCCACCGATTCTCCCGCCAAAGCAACAGATGATTTCGTCACCAAGTACAAGGTGCGTCTGACCCCCAGGGGATGCGAATCCACCTGGCTCTCCAGCGGTGGAAAAATTATTGACTTCCTTGTTAAACCGTCCGGGATGTGCAACGCCATCGCTGCACTTTTGTTTCCCTTATTGGCATGTAGTTGGCTGCGGAAATCGTCAACAATGCCGTGAAGAAGATCGTCCCTCTATGCGTCGAGGGTGCTAAAATTCTTGACATCTGTCTCGAGGGAGACAAGTTCATCGAGCAAGGCACCGGAGCTGTGTGGAATAAATCGGTCAAGGGCGTCAAGGTACTGAAAGGTGAGTTTCCAGAGCACTCTGTGCTTCTGTTTGAATTTTCTGAAGAGATCTCATCTCGATCAAAGGTCTTGCTTTCCCCACATCAATCAGCGTGAACAACTGCGTTTCCCACTTTTCTCCCCTCGCGTGAGTATGCTATCATTGCTCCCTTTTGTCAGGGAGTTTAAGCCTCGGGAACTGCTGAGCGTGGAAAAATAGCTCTGATCCATTATCATCGCAAACCTTGGCGAAGGATGACGTCGTAAAGATCCACATCGGTGCACACATCGATGGCTTCGCTGCCGTGACAGCAGAGACGATCGTTGTCGGTGCAAATTCAGAAAACCCGGTCACTGGTCGACGAGCAGATGCGCTGAAGGCTGCCTATACAGCCGCCGAGGTTGCGATGAGGTTAGTCAAGGTTGGGAACAAGAACTGGGCCGTCACAGATGCGGTGAACAAGGTCACCGCCGCTTGGGGGTGCAAGGCTGTCGAAGGTCGGTCATGTGATGGACACGGTTTCTATTCCCTTTGTTCACTCCTGGTTCCGTAGGGATGTTGTCATGTCAGCAAGAACAAAATGTCATCGATGGAAAAAAGAGGATTGTCCTGAACCCATCGGAGGCCCAGAAGCGAGAGTTCGAAGCGGCCACATTCGCTGAGGGTGAAGTCTGGGGGGTCGATATCCTCGTAAGCTCTGGAGAGGATGGCAAGGTACGGGAAAACCCTTCAAGGGCCCCATCGGCGCCTACGATGCATTCCCTGATCTTACAGTTTAAAAGGCTCGATTGGAGGAGTCCCGAACAACGATCTATCAGAAGGATTCTACAGTTACATATCAACTCAAGATGAAGACGTCCCGTGCCGTCTTTTCCGAGGTGCAGAAGAAGGCTGGCGCTTTCCCCTTCAACATCCGAGTTTTGGAAGACGAAAAGAAGGCAAGGCTCGGACTGCAAGAGGCCGTACAACACGGGCTTGTCAAGCCATACGAGGTCATGTTGGTTCACTGTTTCCTCTTATACGGCTATGTCACACCCTGACACTTCTCGAACCAGCTACACACCATCAAACACGTTTGTCGCTGGCTTCCACTTCACGATCGCCCTGCTCCCTGCCGGCCCTCTTCTCCTTACTTCCCCTCCATTATGGTACAAGCCCGAGCTCGTCAAGACTGAGAAGGAGCTTGAGGACGGAGAGCTCAAAGAACTGTTGACGAAGCCGCTGCGGGAGAAGAAGGTGAAGAAGAAGAGGGCCGCCACTGAGGGCGAAGCCTGAGACTTCCTTTATTTCCCAGATTTTTGCTGGGGATAACCGTGTCTGTGGGATCGAAGAAGTGAAGTGACAATCTTCGTGTAAGACCATATATAATGTTTCCCGTCTCTACTCCAAACCAAACCGAATCGACCCGTATCTAAAGTGCTTTTCTTGTGCCCCTTATGGCTTGGTCTTTTTGTCAGACCGTTGGTTCGTTCGCCGACCCGGTGTGGATCATCATACATCATACATCATACATCATACATCACTAGAGGCTACCCGCCTCAGGTTTCGGCATGAGATTTAACACGTAACCAACTTGAACTCGTGGATAATGTGAGCAGGTTTAGATTTAATCAAGGTTCATCCCAGTTTCCCGCCGTCTTGGGCCATA
>Ga0307515_10008128_pt1 | contig 20552 bp, 4 predicted proteins | sample 17_EM_MG_FD_194513 | JGI IMG/M metagenome (GOLD analysis project Ga0307515, IMG submission 194513) | Populus trichocarpa ectomycorrhiza microbial communities from riparian zone in the Pacific Northwest, United States - 17_EM | ecosystem: Host-associated > Plants > Roots > Unclassified | place...
GCCTACAACCACCACAGGTCCTGTCCGCACGCTGTGCGACGTCTCTGCGTTGGCTCTGGATCTGAACTTCGAAGACCAGGTTCGTAGCCGTCACCACGTACAGGTGCAGAGTCCGATTTCGACGGCCGCTTTATAAAATATTATACTTTTACTAAGTAGTTAAGCGTCTCTTAAAGTAGGGGGATTAGATATTGGTTTTAAATTATAATTATATTTAAGTCTTAATAATTAATATAGAATCTTAAGCCTCCTTTTAGCTTTTTAATAAATAGTACGGGTAAGGCGAATGGAGATTAACTAGGGCGAATAAATCCTTTTTCTAGATGCTTATTAAGGTATTATTATATTATAAGCAGTTCTTCTTATAATATACTATATAGCGGACCAAACTTTAGTGTTATACTAGGCTTAAGTTATATCTTAAAATCGTGCTTATCTTAGTATAGGGGTAGTTAGTCTATAAATCGCTTTTTAAACTTGTTAATTAGATTATAATATTCTTTAGATATAAAAGGTTAAGGGTTAATATATTATTTCGGTTCCAGCGCCTTCTTAGTATTTTCTATTATTATAGCGAAAATTTTATAATCTTATCTTCTTACTAATAAGATAAAGGGTGCGGCTTATATTATATAATTTTTAAGGGGTTTTAATATATTATCTTTACATTCTTTACCATAATTGGCAGTTATGGCTTTATTATATTAGTTTAGGTTTTATAGTAAGGATAATTTATATTTTATTAAATTTAAATAGTTATATACATGTTTATAGAGTAAGTAGTATTTTAAGTAATAACTTTAGCAGTAGGTTATACAGAACTTTAGCGTTTTTTTAACCTAGCTAATTAAGGGGTTATATTGTTTTAGCTATTTATATCCAAGTATTACCTTATAATGCTTTAAGGGTATTATAAATAGGGAAATGTATTTAAGGTATTTGCCTATCCGCATCTTTATAAGAGTATAGTGCGTTAGTTTATTATATATTAAAGCCTTACTATTAAAGCCTCGTAGGCCTTAAGGCTTATTAAGTTTCTTTAAATTTAAACGTTAAGTTTTTATATAGTTTATATTAATAAAGCCTATACTAGTAGCTTCACTATCTATAAGGATTTATACTTCCTTCTATTTTCTAAGTATTTAAATTTCGCTAAGTATATTAAGGGAGTTGAGTTATATATTTAGCGCTAAAAGAGCCTAGACACTTATACTCTTCTATTTCTTATTTTAAGGCGTAACTTAGCCCTAGGATAATTTGTTTTCTAAATTAATTAAAGGTAAGATGCTTTATAGCGACTAAGTATAATTTAAGGACTAAAAGGAACTACGTTAGACCTTTTTAAAAGAGTAAGTTTGGTAATTTCTTTAAATATATCCCCTTTTACTATATCTAAAGCATTCTCTATTTGCGGCTTATGTTCTTTATTTATTGGTTCCTAAGGGTATATAGGATTAAGTAGTATTAAGGTTTATAGGGTTATATATAAGGCTTTTTAGTTTTAAAGACGGATCGCGCTTTAGGGTATATACCAGTTTTATAAAGTTTTAAATATAAGGTGTAGTTAGCTTTAGGGAATAAGTCTATTTATTATATTAAAGGTCCTTATTAATTCGTTAATATATTATAGCAAATTCGGGTAAATTCTTTAGTAGTTTTTTGCCTACTAACTATGCTCTAATTTTATCTAAAATAGCTTAATAGAGAGTAGTAACTTTAGCGGCTTTATTCTAATTTAGTTTACTAATAAGGCCTAAAAATTCCAAAAAGAAGCTAGTAAAGTCTCGGTTCCATTATTATAGATTTTTAAATTTAGTAACAGCTATATATTCGCGGCTAGCGTTATTATATATTCGTTCTAATGGAGAGATAAAGATTTTAAAATTAATAAAGGTGCTATTATAGAAGAATGGGTCTATAGTTTGTGCAGCGTTTTTGCTTAAATAAGTTATTCTATAGCTAATCTTGCTAGCTTTAGTAGGGTATTAGTTATAGTTTATTAAAAGTTTAAGACGGAGCTTAGTTATAAAGGGACGTAGGTTATTTTAATTTCTATTAAATATTAGAGGGTTAAGAAGCTTTTTAGATTTCGCGGTAGGTACTAAGTTTATTATAAGTATAGGTTAAGCTACTATTACTAGTTTAGGGTTTGTATTTAACGGGCCTGGTATATATATAGTTATTTTAATTTCGTTTATAGGTATTACTATTAGGGTTTTTAATATAAGTACTTTAAGGTTACGGAGTTCTTTATAAATTGCTCCCATTAATTGCTAATATTAAGCTTTTAACATCGCTTGCTATTAGGCCAAAGCATCTATAAAGGACTATTGCATTATAGTTAACTGCTCCCTAACTAGGGCTATAATGCTTATAGTTAACGCAGTAGGTTTAAGTTCGTTTACTATTTTAATAGTAGTTATTTTAACGTAATGTAATATAAGGGCGCGAAGAGGCTTTAGGGAAGATTTAAAGAAATAATATAAATTCTATCTAAATTTAAGGGTATATAGCTCTTACTAAGAATAAGACATTATATAAAGAAAAGAAAGGAATAACGCAAGAATCTTATAATTAAAATGGTTAGGGGTCTTAGTGGTTAGTGCGTATATATACAGTCCTTAATAGACTTTAGTAGAATCTGGCAGAACTTAGCAGAAGTTAATTAAGCTAGCAGAATTCGGCAGAATTTGGTTAAGCATTGATTTTACTAAAGCGTTTATTTTGGCAGAATTTAATAAAGTTTAATTAAGTTAGTAGAACTTGGCAGAATTTATCTATTAAGTGTTTCACTAAGACATTCTTACTATAACTGGGCTAGTCCTGTTATAGATTTAACTTCTACCTCTATTATAACTTCTTTAAGGTCTATATACTCCTAATAAGCTACCTTTATTACCTTATTATCGCCAAATATTTTACCTATATTAAATTAATTGTCCTTAATGTCTAATCTATATAATAGTTTATTAGTTCCTCTAAACTCTAATAATTTATCTTCTATAGCTAATAGCTTGCGCTATACTTAGTATGCGTTATTATAATAAAACGTAAAACTTTTAATTAAACACTCTTCGGTTCCTTAGAGTATACTATTATTCCTTTATATATATATGTCGTCTACTAGCCTAGTTCCCTTTACTATATAGTTATTCTAACTATCTTTACAGTTTCTAGCAAAATGGCCCTATTTCCCGCAATTTATATAAGCTTCTTTTCTAAACTATTTTTCTTATTATAGAGTCCGCCTAAACGTCTTCTCTTACTAAGATCTCTGGTTTGGCCTCTGCTCCTTAAACCTATAATTACTTAATTCTTATTCTATAGGTTTCTATAGTCGTTTATTTTTACGTTTTTTAGTACCGCTTAGGTCTATTAGGTCTAGTCTACTATTTTATAGTTTTTAACTTAGTTAATATATGCTCTACGCCTTATATAACTATAAAACTCTATCTTAACCCTTTTTGGTCTATTCTTATTAGTAAATTCTATCATTAATCTTAATTGCTTAATCTATTAGTTCCCTAAGTATATCTATATCTTCTATTAGGATAATTATATCCTAGACTTTTGCCTTAAGTCCCTGTTTATACTATGCTATAGGCGCCTTATTATTTTATTTAACCTATATAGCTAGCGTTTAGAACTGCGTTATATACTTAATTGCTAAGGTTTGTTATACTAGGTTTTAAAGCCTCCGTTTTGCGATAGTTATTACTTTTAGGTCTCTAAATATTTATGTTAGTTAGCTTATAAACCCATCTTAACTTAAAAACATATATTTAACTTCTAGGTTAGTAGTTATATCCCTATACGCCTATACCTTAGTAAGGTAGAGTTTAAACTAATTAAGTGCTCTTCCTAATAAGAATAGTCCCGTATAGACTACTTAGTCTATAGGTGTAGCGAGTTTTACACCTTCTTATATTACCTTAAAGCGTATTTATATAAGAAACCCTTTAAGCCTTAACTTTTCTTCTAAGAATTGCTTAACTGATAGTGACTTAACCTTTGCTGCTCTGATTCTGTTAATTTATTATTTTAATTATTTAGTTGTTATCTATTAATTAATTAACTAACGTGGGTGACGGGGTTTTAACGGTTTTAAACATCAAAATACTGCCGCATACTAATTCGCAAGCAGAATATTAGTAAAAGGCATCACGTAGTATTATTTAATTATATAAAAAATATAAAGCCGTAAATATATACTATAGAGGCTTTATTACGATATTTTATAGTAGTAAAAGCTATTTAATTATTAAGCTATATAGCCAGGCCTTCTTCTGCAATCTTATCGTCGCTTAAATTAAGCAGTTTATTAATTAATTTATCTTCCTAAGTCTCCTCTATTTGTGTAGCCTGATCTTCTGTCTTCTTTAAGGCCTTAAGTAGTTCTTTATAGTAAGCAGAAGCTACAGCAGCCGCAGCTAAAGAGGCATCTACAACAGCCTTCTTTAATATTGCTTCCGCTGCAGCTGCAGTAGCTATAGCGGCAGCTGTAGTGGCAACTTTAATAGACGCCTCTTGTGCTTTAATTGTACGCTTCTTCTTCTTTGTAACATTGGCAGCAGCTTCTGCAACCTTTTGCTCTCTTTTTACTGCCAGCGCTGCCACCTGAGCGTCCTTATAGTGTTGCGCTGTAAGCGTCTTAGTAGTAGTAGAAGTAACATATACATCCTTTTAAGCCTCTAGCTGTTTTTTTATAAGCGCTACTACCTCCTCTCTATTCTTCTTATTCTGCTCTCTTTATAATCTAGCTTCCCCCTTAGTTTAATTAGTGGCCTCCTACTTAGTAATAATTGCCTGCATTAATTTGGAAGTAAGTATTAACCTAGTAAAAAGTACCTACCGCTTATAAGCCTTCCTTACTCTCCTTTCTGCAGTAGCCAGTTAAAGATTATTATTTTCTACCTATAGAAGCTCCTTTTAATCCTCTATTAATTATAGGTGCTCTATAAGCTTATTTACTACTACCTCAGCTGCCTTAGGTGTAGTTTTAGGGTGGAGGATTGTATGGGCGTACCGCGCGCGATTGTCACGGCTTTTGGGCGTATGTGGATGTAAAGGCGAGGATAGAAGCATTGCTTGCTAATTGGAAGATAAAGGTGTAGAAGGCTAGGTAGATGTAAAAGGATTTATATAGCGCTTAAGCGCTTTATTTGGATTATAAGGAAGAAGGCCTGCAGCTTAAAAGGCGCTATTAATTAGTCTTGGTGTATATATCTAAGGGTAGATCTCCCCTAAAATCCTTAAAAAATATTCTTTATTAATTTTAGTAATACCGCGCGTTGCATATTCATTGACTTTAGATAAGTAGAGGCGCTTAAGCTATGGAAATATTATAAGATCTAAAGGCTGCAGAAGGTGTATTAAATAAGGTGGTAGGTAAATTAGTATAATCTTATAGTCTTCGCAAAACTGCACGAACTTAAGATTAATATAACTACTATGGCCGTCTATAATAAGTATTCGATAGCCGCAAATAGAGTTATTATTGTTGTTATTATCTCTATTAAAGTGCTCTAGTGATCTAGTGCGTTAAGTATAACGCTTAAAATAGCGCAGCTACTCTATGCCGACTTCTTAATTTGACTACCTATTTTCTAACATTCTAATAGAACACTCGCCTATAGCGCGTATAGCTTCCTGCCATAGTAAATCTGTATACTAGCGTCCCTTAAAAATGATAAATAATGGCATAGTCTGCCTATGTATACCAATTGTATTAATCTAACTTACCCACTCCTTTAAGCCATTAATTGTCTTAAAGTTGCTTGTATTGCCACGTAGTATAACTACTTTGGCACTATAAGTAAAGCCTATAGCGTAGCCCGTCTTATCTATATTCTAAATATTAATATCCTTAATATTATACCGCGCCTTAGCTTTAAAGTAGTTAGTAAAAAAGCGCATTACTAGAGTAGAAGAGTTGCTAGCTATAGCTCGTTCTTAATTAATTAACCGTATATAGTAAGTACGTAACTCTTTCTGGCGCTTTAGAAAGTAATATACCCATCTTTAGCCTAAAGGGGGGGGTGGCTGAAGGCGTGGGATCCTCTAGTACTCGCGTTAGTAGATTATCGTCGCTATCGTTTAAACCTTGTAGATTCGATATAGAAATCTGGCCTTGCTAAGATATATATAATGTTAAACAATTATAGCTTCGCTAGCTGCCGAAATACGTTATTAGTTAGTATGGACGATTTTATAGGACTAGTATACCCCAGCAAGCCTTTATTGAAATGAATTTGGGTTAATCTTATACGCTTTTATATAAGCTTCCTAACTTATATATAAGCCAGAATTGAAGGCAATAGTAGCAATAGCTATCTTCTCGTCTGTATTAGGTTTGCGAGGCCAGCGGGGCATAGTGGCGTTAGTGGTGAATTTTTAAGTTAGGTAGCAGCCATCAAAAAGCAGGTTAAAAAGAGGAGATTTTGGATTAGCGACTGGTAGTATACTGGATTTGGCAAGCTCTAAACCTAATTTGGCAGGCGGTGTTCAAAACCGTCAAAACCCCATCACCCACGTTACCTTAAAATGGAATAGTTTAAATATCTAAGTATATTTTCTTACTATATGCAGCTGTTTTTATGCATCTTTGCTGCTAATATATATAAAGCCAGCCTTATTTAAGTAGAGATAAGTATTAATAGTTTATGTACCTAATAAAGTCTACTTTCCTTAGCTCTGTTTTATACTAATAGCTTTAAAAAAACATTACTCTATAAAAGGCTATAAAACTATAAATTCCTATAAAAGAAGAGCTAGTATTCTGCCTTAAATGTATATAATTGTTTCTTATTATCTATAGAAAGCAGCTAACTCGGTTTTAAAGGTGTACTATATATATTTGGGAAACACTCTTATATAGTTATGGTTACTTTTACTCTAATAAATGCACGCGTAAGTGTAATACAGCTAGATAAAACGACCTATAGTGTACGGGAAATAATTTAAATAATGTCTGGAATATAAGGAAATTGTAGAGTATATATAGCTATAATTTAGAGTATAGGATGCCTGAATTGATGGGGTAAGCTTTTTAGGGTTAGAAGTGCCCAATATAGTACTTTTTATTTATAGTTATAAATATAGCTAAGTTAAATAAAACCTTGGTTTCTTTCTAAATTCCTCTAGCCTTAGATAGAAAAACTTAAGAATATTATTTCTTAACTTTATCTCTTAAATTACTATATATCTATAATTAACGCTTTATTATATTATTCCGGTTAATATCTCCTGCCTTTAATAGATATCTCCCCTTCTTAGACTTTAAATGGCTTTTTTAAACTTAGTATTATTAGCTGAATGTCTATTAGAGAAGCCTTTAATTAAAAGTACTTATAGTGGCTTTAAATTCTTATTAGACATCCTGTAAGGTACTAGCGTTTACTATTTATATATAAATAGGGTAATCTCTAGGTTTATATCTATGTCAGTCTTTAATATATCTAAAAGAAACCTCTAGCTTTAATTAGTATTTATAGATTGCTTTTAGTTGATCGTTTATATATCCTAAAAGTTTTGTATCTTTAAGAGTATATACTATAAGTATGCTACTTTAGAGGCGTAGTTATAGAAGTTAGAGATATATATCTTTACCGAGCTTAAAGTAATTAAGTAGTATTATAATATTTACAAGACTATACGTTATAGCAAAATGGCGAGGCTTGTTCCCTTTCTTATTAAATATAGTAGTTAGACTAGAAATAAGGCCGCTAAGCGCTATATTAAGGTTAGGGCTAATATAAATAAGAGTAACTGGAGTAAGCGTAAAGATAAGACAAGAATGCCCATTAAGAAGACATTCTAGATTTATTTAGACTTAAGATACTATAAAAGCAATTAGGCGGAGCGGAGAGTTATTAATAGAATTTCTATAAGCTTTGCAGTATGGGTATTAAACAAGCGACTTGATTATAAATGTAGCTCTAAAGTCTCTATATATACGGGAGGTAGGTAGCAAGACGATAACGACGGTAATCTACAATTGTCACTGTAGACAACACCACTTAGTTGGTAATAGGTAATAGAAATAGGTAATGGAAACAAGTAGTAAGACATACGATAATAAGAAGTAGGGTAGTAAGTTATAAGGTAGCGTAAGCTTTAGTACCAGTAGTCGATTATATACCCTCCTAGATTTAATAGTATAGTTAAAGCTGTAGAAGATAAAAATAAAGATAAAGACTATACCAAAATAGGAAATTTAAATACAATTTAGGAGTAGTAAAGGGGTAGGGTGATTATAACAGCATATTGCAAATATTACCATTTGCTAGATAGAATAATAATTTAATTAGTTTATCTATGCTTCGTGCTTTTAATAGGGTAAGATTTTAGTATGGTCATTAGTAGGCATTTTGGTTATAAGAACCCACTAAACGTTAGTCTTTTTGTCTTAGACCTCCTACCTAAGCTAGTGCTAATAGACGTCGATATATTAGAGTTGGGTGTCGAGTTTTAGTATATCCTGTCTTAGTAGTTATACTGTTTACATATTATCGCAGAGTAGGGTAAATTCGTGCTCTAAATCAAAGCCGATTGCTTTAAAGAATTATTACCACTAGATAATTTTAACAGCAGCAGTAGATAGGGAAAGAGGTTCTACTTTAGTGGTTAAACGAGTTACTAATTGCTGTAGGGTCGCCTTCTAATTAATTAGTCCTCCAAATAGCATAAATAAGTATCCTTAAAAACCCCGTCTAGTCTCTTTATAGTCCGCAAATACTATATTAAATACTCCGTAAAAGGTAACGTCTTCTCCTTTAAGGGTTTTAAAGTATATATATGTTTTAAATACTTCGCTAGAGTATTTAATAGCTATAGATTTTGTTTTAAGGCAATAGGCAATAGCTTAATTTACTATATTAAGGTGCCTTTAACTTAGATTAGTAAGGAATTCAGCTAGCTTAGAATACGTTTTAGTAATATTAGGTCTTTTAAATACGGTAAGATATATAAGCAAACCAACCCGTTGCTAGTAAGCTAGTATACTTATAAGCTCTTTATACTATAGTAGTGGTGATATTTTTAATATATATAGCGCTATAAGTAGCTTTAGGATATATCCGTTTTAATTAAATCCTTTTAAGTAGTAGTAGTAAACTGGTTTACTAAACTTAGTGTTTATAAATATGTTTACAGCGTTATACTATTAAATTTCTAAATTAAATACGGCTGCTATAGCTATAAGGGTACGGAATATTTAAGCAGCTAGGGTTGCAGTTTAGGTCTTTTCTTTAGTAATATATAGGTCTCCGCAGACACGTAGTTAAGCTTTTAGCTTTTAAAGATAACCGTTGCTATTAAGCTTATATTTAAAGACCCATTTTAGTAAAAGGATTTGCTTATTACTTACCTCTCCCTATAGTATGTTTTTAAATATCCCTTAGCATTTCAGGTTATTATATTCTTTTTCTATAGCTATTTAGAAGTTAGTAGTTAATAGGTACTTTTTAGTTCTTTAAGATTCTTTAGTTTAGGAGGAAGATTGTTATAATATAGGGATAAAGATCTAGTTCGGTTAATGTCCTTTACTAATCCTATAGCAAATCTAGCGTAGTAACTAAATAGGGTAGATATATTAGCTAGTACTGTCGCATATACTTAACGTTAAATTCTTTTTAACCCTTTTAGTAGGATAAGATTAGTAAAAGGTATAGCTAAGACTTTATTAGCTTGTGGAGCGGTATTTAACGGTTTTAGTAAACTACTTAACTAAGTAGGAATTACTTTAATTATATTTAAGATATTGTCTTAAAGTCTTCCCGGTATAGTATTTATTCCAAGTAGATTTAGAGATACTATTCTACTAAGAGTTGGTAACTGCTTAGTAGCGTAGTTAATTAAGCGGCTAATCTGTAGTCTAACTAACGTCTAATTAATCGCCCTATTTTTAGCTGCCTAATCCAGTTAGTCTATAAGGTTATTTATCTTAATCTAAATTGCATCTAATTAAGGCCGGATATTAGGTGTAGAAGTGGGTATTAGTAGTAGTATTAGAAGTAGCTAATAAAGATTTAGGCCTAGGAGGAAATAAGCTTTAAGATAGATTTAAGAGTTAGTTTATAAGCCCTAAATTAACTTAATTTAATAATAATACACGCTATTAGAAGCTATTATATTAAAGGTACAGACAGAAGGCCTTCTAGTAAAGCTATTATAGTAAGATATTACGGAGTAAGTATAAGCGGCGATAATATATAGTAAGGTAGATATTATTAAGCTATATAGATAAACTATATAAGAAGTCAAAACGTTATATAAGAAAAGAAGGTAGGAAAATGGGGAGAAAGGGTATATATTGTGGACTTAGTTGCTTAGTTAATATATATACGGAGTAAAATAGGATTTAAGTGGCGGTCTTAGCAGAACTTAGCAGAATTTAGTAAAACTTAGTGGAATTTAGTGGAATATAGTAAAATGCGGCAGATTACCGTTAGATTGCTATAGATTGCGGCAAATTATAGTCTTATAGTTGGTCTCTAGTTGCTAAGTTAGTAAAAATAGGTAGATGTATATAAGGTGTTACGGGGTGTCCTGTAATAGTACCCCCCCTTTAAACTTAAGCTTCTGCGAGATAGGGCTATAGTAGTTCTAAGTAGAGTTTGTAAAAGTCTTCTACGGCTTATATAAGTCCTATAGAGTTAACGGGTTCCTATAAGGGCTTAGTAAAGCCTCTCTATTTCGTAAGATATATATATTAGCGTTTCCGTTTATTATACTTATTTTTTTTAAATTTTTTTTAATAAAGTACTTATTCTCACCATCTACTTTAACTAGTAGGGGAGGGTCTTATATCTATTTAGGCAGGGCATTTAATATGGGAGTAGTAGGGTAAAGGACTGACGTGTAAAATATAGGGTAGATTTTAACCGTATTAGGGAGCTTTAGTTAATAGGCGTAGGAGGAGATAACCTTCTTAACCTTATAAGGGCCAGCGTTCCTCCAATTAAGCTTCTTAGCAGGTTATTTTATGTTTAGATTTCTTATATCTAGCTAAATAAAGTTACTAATTTAATAGACTAGTGCTAGGGTTCGTTTTTTATTCGCTGTGGCTTTATAAACAGATTAAGCCTATATTATTTTATTAGTAAGAAACTATTATAGTTCCTCTATCTTCTCTATAAATTTATTTACTTTTATAACTTATAAGGCGTAATAAGTAGGGCGAGGAACAATACTAAAGGGTTTAAAACCTATTTATAGATACTAGCCATAGTTAGCTAGAAATAGGGAGACCTTTATAGTTTCTAAGACGGAATTATTTATAGTAAACTCGGTAAATATAAGCCAGTTAATCTAGTTATCTTATAAGTATAACGTATATATTTAAATATACTATTCTATTATAGCATTTACACGTTCCATTTAACCATCCGTTTTTAGGTAGTATGCTATAAATAATAGTACTTTAATATAGAGTTAGGTAATTAGTTTTTTCTAAAATATAAAGATAAACTGGCTACCTTTATTAGAGATAATTATTTTAGGGAGTCCGTAGAGTTTCTATACGTAATTTAGAAATAGTTAGGCAACGGTAAGTATTAACATATTAGGGTAGGCAATTAAGTGTCTTATTTTAGATAGTTAGTTTATAACTACTATAATATTTATACAGCCCTTACTTATAAGGAGGTTAATAATAAAGTTAATTAAGATGTCCTTTTATCTTTGGTCTAGAACAGGTAGTAGCTTTAAAAGGCTATTATACGTCTTATATAAAGCTTTAGCTCGTCGGTAAATATAGCAGCTAAAGACGTACCTTTATATTATATTATATATATTCGGCTAATAGTATTCTTATTAGAGCAGTTTTAGGGTTTTTCCTTAGCCTAGGTGGCTAGCTACTAGTAGGTTATATATATGTTTAAGGAGCTTAAGCTCAAGTTTATCGTAATTAGGGATAACTAGACGGTTTTAGTAATATAAGCGGTTTCCGCGAGCTTTATATTTACTTAAAGAGATCTTCTTAAAGCGTTTAACGCCGTTATGGATTAGGTTAAGCGTCTCTTAGATAAACTTGTTATTTAAATATTTATTAATTATAATCTATTTAATTAATTAATTAGTTATTTTAAGGACGTATACCATAAGGTCTTTAGTAAAAGGGTTAAATAGTTTAGGATAAAGTAGGGTCTAGTTTTAGTAAGAGCGTACTTTTTTTAGTACTAGTATATCTTACAAACGTTAGGTTAGAGTATTAGGCTTCTAACCTTAAATACTAGGGTAGTATATAATTAAGAATTGGAAATAAAATAGATATTCTAACTAGCGGGCCTAATAATGGCTTAGCTGTTTTATGGTTATAAAGTATTATAGATTCTTATAGTTGCTAAGGACCTTAATTAAAAATCCGGCGCCTTCTAGTTTGGGTTGCTATTATTTAAAATATCTAATAATAGCCAGTAACTCTTTATCGTAAATCTTATAGTTATATTTAGCTAGGCTTAATTATTTTAAGTAGTATGCTACAGGGTATAATACTCTATTTTTATTATACTAAGATAAAATGCCTCTAGTAATATAGTTAGATAAGTTAGCTTCTATAATACTTATTCGGTTTAGGTTAAAGTGTTAGATTATAAGCGTGGTAGTAAATATAACCTTTAGATAAATAAAGGCCTTCTTATATTCCTTATTAAAGATAAAGGCTTTATTCTTTTAAGTTAGAGCTATAAGAGGTAAAACTAAGGCGGAGAAGTTATTAATAAACTATTAGTAGAAATTAGTAAATTCTATAAAGGCTCTTATATCCTTAACACTCTTAGGTTCTTACTAGTTTATAATTACTTTAACCTTCTTTAGGTCTATTTATATACCGCTTATAAAAATAAGAAGCCTAAGGTATAGGACTTTTATTTTATAGAATTTGTATTTATTTATATCTAATTATAAACTAGCTTCGTGTAGGGCTTATAAGATAAGGTTAATGTATTTCCGATATTTAGTCAGGCCATTACTATATATTAGGATGTTATTAATATAAGCAGTATAGAAGATGTCTAGGTAGGGACGTAGGGTATTATTTATATAATGTTAAAACGAGCTTAGAGCATTTACGAGGCCGAATAGCGTTATTAAGTATTTAAATAATCTATACCGAGTACGAAATGCAGTAAGCTATTTATCTCCTTTTACTATATAAAAGCAGTTAAATGCAGAGATAATATTAAGCTTTATATAGTAGCGAGCCTTACTTAGTTAGTTTAGTGTTTTCTATATTAACGGGATCGGATATTAGTTCTTAATAGTAACGGCGTAAGAGCTTAGTAGTCTATATAAAAGCGCAAACTGCCGCTAGGTTTCTTAACGAAGATTACTAGGTAACGAGCTTACTTTAATAAATCCTTTACTTAGGTTCTTATCTAAATACTTTTATAGTACTTAGAGTTCGTTTTAGAACATCCTATATAGGGGTCTAAACCTAGGCTGCTTTCCTTCTTTAAGTATAATCTTATGGTTATACAATCGGTATTTTAGTAGCTTATTAGCTTTCTTCTATAAGAATACCTCTAGGCAGTTATAATATTCTACTAGTACCTTTATAGTAGGGTTGGTGTGCTTCTTTAGTGCTAAGGCCTTTTTAATATTAGCTATAGTAACAGCGAAGATTATATATTTGGGTTTTTTAGCAAGTCGCGCTAGTAGGGTAGCTTTAATTATGCGGATATCTAAGGTGCCGAGCTCGCTTAGATTGTCTATAGTTTCTTATTTAGGTTTAGGTTTAGTATTAGATTTGGGTTTAGGTTCTTTAAGAATTCTTTTTATAGTAGAATACTAGTCCTTCTAGTATTTTTGTATATTAAGCCTAAGCTTCTACTTAGCTTAGGGCGGTATAGTACTTAGTAATAACTTATAGAATTTAGTAGAGTTTTTAGATCCTTAGTGGATATTAGTAAAATTCTCATATTAGTAGAATCTGGTAGATTCCTTAGGCGTAAAGTGGACATTAGTAGAAATCTTACGTTAGTAAAATTTAGTGGAATTCCTAAGTTAGTGGAATTTAGTAGATTCCTTAGGTATAGGGTAAATAGTTATAGAAATTTTAGATTGGTAGATCCTAGTGGATTTTTTAGATTTTAGTTTTAGGTCTAAGTAGTAAGTTATAAGGTAAGAGCATGGAGCATAAAGACTGCATATAGGGAAATTTTGCTAGGCGAGAACTTCAAAATTTTAAGTCGTTTTGCGAGGCGTCCTGGTCACATCTGCGTACACAAGGTACCGCCATAGTAGGACTTAGCGAAAATCGCGAAAATCAAAGTTCCCTATATGCAGTCTTTATGCTCCATAGTCTTACTTCTGCTTATAACGGGAGGCGGTAAATAGAAGCTTAAGGTTGTTTTAATTAATAGTTACCTTATATAGCTTTATCTAGGGTTATATAAGAATTATTAAGTAACCTAAAGTAGTAATAAAAAGCTTAATCAGTTTTTTATAGTTTAGGTATTAGAGTCTTAGGGCTACTACATAGGTAATATAGTCTAAGACGGTGCGTTTACTATTAAATCTATTACGGCACTAACCTAACGCATACTGTTTTATACTGTCTCGTACTATCTTATACTATCTCCTACTATTATCTGGCCCATCACTAGCGCCTTGGCGGCTGGCCCTACTATTTATATACAATACCCCCTTTTACGTTCTTCTCCTCTTTATACTACAATGTAGTTATTTAGTCTACTTTATTGCAGCACCATAACAGTTTATGGTATCCCTAATTGCGCCCCGTCACAACCTTTGTTTTTTCCTAGTCTATTATTTCCATTTTCCTAGTATAATTGCGACCTAGCGTAACTAATAATACCATACTATAAGTCCTAGATAACCCTAGCATAGTTATAAATAATCTTAGTACCACAGCTAGCCTTATAGACTTTAATTACCTTATATAAATCCCTTAAAATAGGCGACTATAATATAGATAATACCCCATTGACGAACACACGCAAAGCACTTGCCTGCCTTTTTAATACTTCCTATACCCACATTGCCTGGGCAATTAGGAGTAGCCTAGAGTACTCTAAGGACCTTAACGTAGTAGGAACCTTCTAGTACCTCTCTATATGTATAACTTTCCTAACTAGTATTAAGAGTGGTCTCTAAGCCGTCTATAATAAAGGCCGAACTATAAAGTCCTAACTTAAAGAAGCTTAGTACAGAATTAACTCCCTTAAAACTCTTAAACTACGTATATAATAATATAAATAGCAAGCCTTTATAAATACTTAGACTATATAAAGTCTAAGCCTTTAGATTACTATACTTACCTAAACTATTACCGATAAGAACACCGCTACTAGCTCTCCTTTTCTGACTAAGCCCTATAGAAAAAAGCATAAAGTAAAAAATCCAACCCCATTTAATAGCAAGGGATCACTAACTAAAAAGTAAGAATTTTTTAAAATATAGGAAATAAAGATCTAAGGCGTTTTCTAAAGGGATATAAAGTGCTTTAAAACCCTAATGGACGAAGTCCTCTATATATTAGATATGCTAACAGATAAAGCTTATAACTATATTAAGTATGGCCTTAATATATTACGCATACACCTAAACGACTTAAGTAAATAGACCTTCTCTAACTAAGAATTTATGTTTATATATATAAGGAAGCACTATAAGACTATAGATATAACCTAAGTAGTTAAAAACAAGCTAGATACCTTAAGCTAAGGTAAGTGTAACTGCTAGTCCTAGAAAGCAGAGCTTAATAAGTTAATAATTAAAGTAAACAAAACTAAGGAACAAAAAGTGGACCTATTTAAAAAGAATATTTCCTCTAAGATAAAGGACCTAGCCCTTACTCTTAGCTATAAAATTAGTAATGCTAACTATAAAGGCTAAAGCAAGTAGATGGATATATTCGCTTATAACCTATAGAACTATACCTACTATACTAAGCTAAGTACCGCTAGCGGCTATTAACCTATATTACTATAGAATGACCTAATAGACCTTAACGCCGTTAAGTTTAATAGCAGTAGTAATAGTCTCCCTAATAACGTCTAAAGATATTATATGGATAATAGACTTTATATAGTATATAGTTAACCTAGCTACTAAAAAGATGCTTACGACCCCTAAAAGAACCTAAATCCCCTTTTAATGCTACTACGCTAACCCCTTTCTAGCCGCGGCGGATTCTTTAACAGAGGGGATGGTAATTAAGGCAGTAACTATAGATAAGGACGTAGGTTCGGACACAGAGACCTACCCCTATAATTCCCTTCCCTAATATAACCTTAGCTAATAGTCCCGTACGCAAACTACGGATAAGTACTTTATGCTACTACCAATTATAAGACCAGCCGTATTATTGGTAAAGTACCCTCTAGTATATATACACCGTTAGAGACTAATATATTAGGATATACTAGCTAAGACTATAGCCACTAGCTAAGCCCTATAATTTAGCTATTAAAAGGCCAACCCTTAGACTAAGTTACCTCTAAGGGTTAGAACTATATAGGGAGGAGGATAAAAAGATTAGATTTATACTACTAGATTAGTTAGACCTTATTTTAAGCTAGCTACTACTTAACCTTAAAATAGTAAATAGCGATAAAAATGCCATCCTTATTTAGACCTACCTCTCCTTACTATATAACCTACTCCTATAAGTTCTTATTAACATAGTAAGCCTTATTAATACTAGTAGTATAGCACCAGCGTTTATAGATAAAGACTTGCTTATAAAAAAGCATAATATTATAACAAAAAGACTCCTAGTCCTAAAACTACTCTGCCTTACTAATAGACTCCCATCTGGGTTTATTACCTACTACTTTACAGTAATAATAATAATTGGCTACTATATAGAATCTATACTCTTCTACGTTATAAAGTTATTACCCTCTATACTAGTAATTCTTAGAATGCCCTAGCTTAAAAAGCACAACCTAAGGGCAGACTTCTCCGCCCTAGAGCTTAAGTTTAACTCTAATTACTATACCTATAACTATCTCCTATAGCATATTCCTAACTATAACTAAGTAATACTACACGGACGCATCGCACAGCTAATACTTAGATACTGTTAGCTAATAGTAAAAATGGTGCCTAATACTAATAAGCTAATATACGCAGTAAACTAAGCAGAGATTCTAGAAGACTAGACCACCGCCCTATCCCCTAAAAAATAAACACTACTAAAACTATAAGTCCCCTATATATACCTGCTTAACCTAAATTAGCTAAGAAGATACCTAACCCTAAGTTATTTGCTATACGTATATATAACCACACGTATAATAGCTAAAGGCGTTATAGCTAAGACTAAAACTAGAGTAATTAAGACCTCCCCCCTATAACGCCTAACCTTATACCTGTCTCCCACGCGTACTATATAGGGCCGCCGCCTTATTTCCGCCCCCCTAGGCCAACTAAGCTATGCTAGCCTAGCTATAGCACCAGAAAACTAAACACGCCCTAACCTAGATAATATTAGATATATTTATGCCGTTAATTTTACTTAGTTTTATAAACAAAAAGATATAAAGGTGATAAGGATTTATATAGCGGAGCTAGTAAAACTGGTTAAATAAGAAGAGCATTAATAGCTGCTTAAGGAGCTACCTATAGGCCTAATAAAAGTACTAAACCTATTAGAAAGGTCTTTCCGCTAGCTAGTAGAAGGCGACTATATAATAAACAAAGCCCATAAAGCGCTACCCCCTTATTTTTATAACTTTCTTAAAATAAACCTAAAAATAAAGTCTAAGTCTCTACGCCGAAAGATAGTTAATATTAATATTAAGAAATTTCTAAAAGGCAAACTAGGATTAACCCGCGAAGATATTTTATAACGCTTACTAAAAGAGTTTCGCGAATATATTAAATACTTCCTCCCTAAGAACATAGATAAGCTGCCCCCTTACTAACTATAAGACTATAAAATTAAGATTATACCCAAAAAGTAGGCCCTATATTATAAAAACAGACCACTTTTACCCACTAAACTTAGTTATATAAAGATGTGGATTAACAAAATGCTAAATAAGGGTTTTATTCGCGAATCGACCTTACCAGCCGCTATACTATTTCTCCTTACTACGAAACCTAGTGGCGGTGTATAAATTTACTATAACTACCAAGGCCTAAATATAGTTACTATTAAGAATTGGTATCTATTACTACTAGTCTATAAAATACTTAATGCACTCTATAGTGCTAAGTACTTTACTAAGCTTAATATAATTGCTACGTTTAACCGAATCCGGATCGCGGAAGGCTATAAGTAGCTTACAGCATTTATTACCCGGTTTAGGCTCTATAAAATATTAGTTATATCGTTTAATCTCTATAACGCACCCGCTATATTTTAAAACTATATTAACTATATTCTATATAACGCCCTCAACAACTACTACACTGTGTATCTTAATAATGTCCTTATCTTCTTAAAAACACGCGCTAAGCATATAAAATATATAAATGAAATTATCTAGAGACTTAGTAATGCTAGACTCCAGATTAATATTAATAAGTCTAAGTTTTATGCTACTAAAATAAAATACCTTAGCTTAATTATCTTAACTAATAGCATAACTATAGACCCTAAGAAGGTACAGGCCTTACAGAAATAAAAGGACCCGACGTTAGTTAAGGAACTATAACAATTTCTTAGCTTCGCAAACTTCTACTAATAATTTATCTAAGGCTACTCTAAGGTAGTTAAGCCTATAACTAGGCTACTAAAAAAGAGCATTAGCTAGTTATAGGGCTCTAACTAAACACAGGCGTTCTAGACCCTAAAAATAGCGTTTACTATAGCATCGGTCCTAGCGTATTACGACTATATAAAGAAGACTATAGTAAAGACAGACGCCTTAAACTAGGCTTTAGGTAAAGTGCTCTATTAAGCCAAGAAAAGTAATAAGCTTAAGCTAGTCGCATTCTTCTCTACTAAGTATTTAGCCCCTAAATATAACTATAAAATATACAACAAGGAGCTCCTAGTAATTATTAAGGCACTAAAAAAAATAGCGCCCCAAACTATAAGGAACTAAGCAGCTGTTTAAAATTATTACGGACTATAAGAACCTCTAGACCTTTATAATAACAAAATAATTAAACTAGCGCTAAGTCCGCTAGGCTAAGTTCCTTTTCTAATTTAACTTTATTATTACCTATAGGCCCAGCACTAAAGCTATAATCCTAGATGCTCTTAGCCACCTCCTAGGCGTTATACCTACTAATACTAATAATAAATGTCTATAACACCAAGACCGCGTTATCTTACTACTAAAGAAAGTTAACCCTACTATCCTAGAAGAGCTACTAAGCGAATCATAAGACCAAAACATTAAAGACTTTATTACAGTAATAGACCCAGAGCCTAAGAAAAAACCCCTTAAGGAGCTTATTAAGAATGCCTATATAGAGAATAAACTCGCTAGGAATATATTGGCTGCGCTATATAAATGGGACAACTATAAAGTACGCCGTTAGCGTAAGTAGATTAGGAAGCTGCTCCGCTGTAATAAATCTAAATATTTAATTATTGACGGCCTAATCTACTACAGGAATTAAGTATTTGTCCCTAATTTACCTAAACTCTAACTAGAAGTTATATACCGCATATATAGTTTAGGCCCTGCGAGTTACCTAGGCCGCGTTAAAACATTAAACCTCCTTAATTAAACGTATTAGTAGCTAGATATTTTATAGTTTATGGCTACCTTTATAAGAGACTGCGCTCTTTACTTCTGTATAAAGACCTTATACTTAGCACCGCCCAGTTTCCTAAAACTACTAAAACTATTAGTCCGCCCATAGACCGATATCTCTATTAACTACATTATTAACCTACCTAAGTGCCTTTATAACGGCAAAACATATAGATATATTTTTATTATTGTTAACTGCCTAATAAAGATAAGATACTTTATTTTTGTTACTAGCTTAGATACTAAGGAGCTCTTTAAAGCATTTATCTATACTATTTATAAGCTATATAGCGCTCTAAATACCATCGTTTCTAATAGAGGCTCTTTATTTATTTTTAACTTCTAGCGTCGCCTAAACTAGCGCCTAAAGGTAACCCTAAGCCCTAGCTTTATATAGCACCTTAAAATAAATAGTTAAACTAAGATTGTTAACGCAGTAATAAATAAGTACCTATACGCCTTTATAAGCTTCACCTAAAGATAACTAGGTAGATTAGCTCCCCCTTATTAAGTTTGCTATAAATAACTAGGTTAATAAAACTACGGGAATCTTACTGTTCTTTACTAACTATAGCTATAACCTACGTCTGGGTATTAAACTAGTAGGCCCCTAGCCATTAGCCCTGTCTATATATATAAAAAAGGAGTACCTATAAGCTAATACTATCGCTAACCGCTTTAAGCGTATTCTAACCCAGCTTAAAGTCCTAGCTTATATCTCCTAGCGACGCTATAAAGATAACGCTAATATAAAACGAGACGAGGGTATAATATTTAAAAAGGATAATATAGTTATAGTTAGCCTTAAAAATATAAAGACTAACCGGCCTAAAAGGAAATAGGATAATAATTAAGATGGACCCTAGCCCG
>Ga0307515_10008129_pt1 | contig 20551 bp, 25 predicted proteins | sample 17_EM_MG_FD_194513 | JGI IMG/M metagenome (GOLD analysis project Ga0307515, IMG submission 194513) | Populus trichocarpa ectomycorrhiza microbial communities from riparian zone in the Pacific Northwest, United States - 17_EM | ecosystem: Host-associated > Plants > Roots > Unclassified | place...
CTGAGAAAGGGATGAAAAAACCACTAGCTATTTCTTCTCGGCGGGGATCCCGCTTATCGGACTGGGGTTGGTGCGGTGGGGGAACTGGAATATTTGGTGAAGAGGGGTTTGCTCCGGATGAGTTGGAGGGCACAGGTGTGGATGACATAGGAGACGGATCCCTGAGGTTGAGAGTCTCAGTGGGAGGCGTCGACACGGATGGCATAGGGGGTTTGCCTTGGCCCATTGGGTGCAAGTTAACTTGAGAGTAGACGTCAAGGGGGTGTTATCCCGTGACGTCCGGTGACGCCTGTGTTTAAAGTACCCCAGGGGTCGGAAAACATCGCTGCCGAACCGTGGCCGCTGCTTTCCTACCCCTAGGGTATCAAAAGTACGTCTGGTGCCAGGATGCAAATTGGTCTCGTAGGCTGGAATCTAGCCTCAAGTTTAGAGGCGGGGAGGTCACAGTTCTGGGAGAGTGCCCCTGAATTTAGTCTTGAGCTGGTCGAGATGGTTTGGGATGCACGGTCTGGCACGATTGGCTTAAGGTTCACAATCACGTATGGGAGTTGGGATCGATAAAACGCCTGGTCGGTCACCTCAATAGTTAAGAACAATGTCGCAGGTGCAGACATCGATGCAGTAATTGTCTTCAGCGACAGGCGAGAGTCGGAATAGATGCCAACTCCATGGTCAGGGTCCGACTTCGCCGAGACTTTGCGGTAGCTGCGACACCTACAAAAAACAATGGATTGTCGACTCGCCACAGAAAATCTACAAGAGACTAATATGTGAAACACGCGGACATAGCAAAGGGTACGGAGACGAGGAAAAGAAAGGACGTTCTTGATGGAGCAAGACATGGGAGCGTCAGGGTCTGCGGACATCGTAGCTTAATCTTGGCTTAATCCTGGACAAAGAAGAGCTTGAGCTTGGCATCAAACCCTAAGAACGAAAATCATCAAAAGTTGTGGGATACACAGCTGTGTCGATCTTGTGTCGATCACTAACCAAAGAGTCAATCGGAGCAATTCACGAATCTCCTGCTCTTTATCTCCAGATGTCATTATGCCCTTCAAGTCGTCCTGGACAACCTCCTCTCCTGCCAACCCACGATTCAGAAACCACCCGCGGATCCTTTGCATATGTTGAAATCTAGCACGGCTAGATGGGATCCTCACGATGGGGAGAGAAAGAACTAGTATTCGAAAAACGCGGCGTGTCGCGATGTATGTACACCGAGTTCTGTACAGTACGTAAATATGAACAAACAACTTATTGATCGAGCGTCAAAGACTGATAACGAGAACGTCAATTTCAACTGCATAACGAACAAGAGGTCCGTTACTTCAGGATTGACTTCAAAGCCACCAGTATAACCATGGTCGATTAAGATTTCCAGCAAGCCCATCAAAATGGTGACGTCTTCAGTGCCATCCTTGGAGAGTTCCATGTCATATTGATCCAAGAATTACCCTCTGAAAAAGGGACGAAAAGGCCACCAGCTATCTGTTCTCGATGGCGCTCGGGTTCATTGGACTGGGATTGAGGTGTGGGAGGAAGATATGGCGTGGAGGACGGATCCCTGAGGTTGGGAGTCTGAGCGGGAGGCATTGACATGGATGGCATAGGGGACGTTGACATCTTGTGACATGTGATCGGAGCCAGGAGTAGGTGCGGGGGGGTTGACAGTCGCTGTCAGCCCCACAACGACGTCGAGTAGGTTTACAATTTGTTGGAACCCTCCAGCGAAAAACAAGGTAGGTTTTCGAGCAGGGCTGGCTCTGGATCTCGTTCCAGCGAGGATGGTGGGGGTTAGTGAGGCACCGTCGGAGGAGGCCGAGAAGAAGAGGGAGCGCGTCCACGCCCTGGGATCTTCGCCTCGAAGTCACTATTATTTACACCATCTACGACAAAAGAGGCACGCAAAAAGCACATCTCACCCTGGCCCTTTCCAGCCGTTCGTGATTTCATCGCACTTTCCTGTAGGATCGCTTGCCTCGGAGATCATAGATTTGCTTGGAGGTCGCATATCCCAGCTGCCAAGTTGAATGCCAATACCTTCTAGGCCTCCAAGCTGGAGGGTTCGGACTTAACGTTTCCTCCCCGGGTCTAACATTTCACCGCACATTTGCTAGTTATTGTATCTGCACCTGCAACGCTCTGAGCAGGTCACCCGTTGCATAAGCTTAGGGTTCTCTGAGCGGGAACGGAGATGCCGGAGGCGAGGATCCTTTAGGCACCATCATCGTCGTCAATATTTGCGTCGCAGATCGCATACAGTTTTCTTCGGTTTGAATCCCTCGAGTTCTCCTGGCTCACCACCTCGAATATGTACTACTCCAGTAGACCCTTCCACAGTTGGCTTCTATCCGATGGCTCATCCTGCGGCGATAGACATGGATCGGCCAACAAATTGGGTAAGTCGTGTTTGCTTGCCTTCAATCGCTTCGGCGGTGGTAACTGGTCCGCCGAACCCGGTGGTGGGGAGAGTGCGGAAAGTAGAGGATCGATCAGGTTGGCTCGGATCTGTTCGTATGTCACTTTATTCTGGGTTTTGGCAGCGACTGTCAGGAAAGGCGCGAGGACGGGTTTTGGGCGGTAGCGATTGCGGGTCGAGGCTCTTCCGAGTTTTGTAAGCCAGATTTCACTCAGGCGATAGGATCGACCCGGTGGCACCCTAAGATCTAATAGACTGTGTGGTCAGCAGGGGGAGTTTGTCAGCGATTTTGTATGTGCTCCTTATCATCGGCTGAAGCTAAGAAGGCGTCCCGACATGCCATAAAGGACTGCCGGTGCGGACGGAGAATAGCATTGTGTTTCCCAAAGGGGTGAAGACCATGCATTCCAGAACGAATGAGGCGTTCAGGAAACGTCGAGACAACATATCTCACCTGTACATCCTGTGCTCCACAATGGCTCGGATGAAACGGTCTGCGGCCAATCCACCTGAAACGACCGATGCAATGCCACTCACGGACGGTTTGCCAGAAACCTCCGAGGCAGAGGAGGGGTCAGGAATCTTGAGGAGGACGTCTGCAAGTTCCGTAGCCGAGGCCTGCTGAACGAGCGGCCGGCTTATCGGACATCTGGTAACCGCCTTCCCCCAAAGCACGATGAGCGTCTTTGTGGGTAACTCAAAGGCGCTCGGCGCCTAAACGCACAATAGAATATTACCCTCCACAATTTGGCCAGCTCTAAATTATTAGACAGGACGCGTTCGGCGGGTTGAGAGAGGAATTGGCCGCGATGCTTTACGGCCTTATCCCTCGTCGCCTTTTCTTCACGAAAAATCGAGAAAAAGAAACACCCCACCTGACTGTCTTCGGTAGAGAAGCTGAGCGAGTACTGTCAGCCGAACCGATGAGCACGGATCAATGGTTCGGATCGAGCCTGATATCCCCGGCGCTCGATATCAACGAGCTCTCAGTAAATCCTCTCGAATGCTGTGACTCTGTAAAGGGCGCTTAGTTACTCTCATGTCTGAGATGGCTTCGATAAGTAACCAAACGCCGGTCACAGCATCACAGCATTCGATGGGTTTTGTTAATGCGGCATGCAGGTATCCAGGATCTCTGCGCGAGGAATGAATGTCGTCGTAATTCCCTGAGGCCTTATAAGCCCAGACCTACCCTTTTCCATCTCTATCGACATCCCCAGATATGACCCCCCTTACTCTCCTCTGTCAGTCCCCCACCTCCGCAAAAGGACCTACCTTCAATCCACTTTCGGGAACACGCTCCGCTCGTCCCTCTCGCAACCACCCGCGCAACTGGGTCCCCACTCCTGATAGCCGGGAGCGCACTCTGGTCCTCTGCTTCGATGGTACTGGTGAATCGTTCGACGTGGATGTGAGTCAACTCGACCCTATCATCTCGGAACATGACTAAACGTATCTGCAGAATTCAAACGTCACGAAATTCCTGGCAATGTTGAAGAAAGACGATCCCACCCAGCAGGTCGTCTATTATCAGGTAGCTTCTCTCGGTCAAATAGCGTTTGAAGCCAGCAATCCTGATGTACTTTCATCAGGCCGGGATCGGAACTTACACCAGCAACGGTGTGCTCAAGACGGGGGTCTTCGAAGGCATCTCCAAATCGTTGGACCTCATGTTTGCTTCCAGCATCGAGAACCACATCAGAGGTCCTTCCTCGCCTTCCATCATGCTCGCCGTGACTAACCAATCGCTGCAGAGGGGTATCGATTTTTGATGCAAAATTGTGAGTCGAATGTTCACGCTCACGCTGGGTCTCAGGGAAGCTCAGTGCATCCGATTAGATCGCGCCGGGGACCAGATCTGTATCTTTGGCTTCTCTCGCGGTGCTATGACGGCCCGGGCTCTGGCCGGTATGCTCCAGAAAGTCGGACTTCTCCCTGCATGGAACCTTGAACAACTGCCGTTCGCGTACGCCATGTATCTGAAGGATGACTACGACGGTCAGCAGTTAAGCGCACAATTCAAGCAAACCTTCTGTTTCGACGTAGAAATCAAGTTCCTTGGGATATGGTATGTCGTTCGACCTGTCCATCGATCACGCACCTCATATCCTCCTGCAGGGACACCGTGCACTCCGTCGGGTTGGTCGAGAAACACATGCCGTTCACGGGCACGAACAATGCTATTCTGCACACCCGTCATGCGTTGTCTCTCGACGAGCGCCGTGTCAAGTTCAGACCATTTTTCTGCACCTGCAGGAAAACCGGGGACGGTGGGAGAGATGCTGGGGCTCTTGGACATAGCAAGGAAGATAGCGAGGATACCCTTGATACGACTGAAGGAGAGGAGAGCTCTGTAGACTCGGAGGCTCTCGATTATGAAACGCGAGTGAACTCCGAGAATGGGTCTGAGACTGACGTCAAGGAGGTGTTCTTCGCTGGCGCTCACTGTGGTACGTTCCGGTCGATTCACGTACAACAAACCCGTGATTTATAGTTTCCCTTTCAGATGTCGGCGGTGGATCCGTGAAGAATGACGAACCCTATAGTCTAGCTCGCATTCCCCTTCGGTGGATGATCAGGGAATGTTTCAAGACTGGAACTGGAATCGTTTTCGATGCGCGCATGCTCCGGGATGATGTCGGACTGGACATCGACGAGGGTATCGGTCCCACCGCTGTGATACCTCAACAGCTCTCGCCTGGCGCCCTTCGCAAGCCCACCGGTGGCGAACTTGAGGGTTTCTCCCCACGCCATATCCCGGATGCTGTCATGTCCGAGCTCAGCTCCCCATATCGCTGGGTCCGGGGAAAGCTATCGAGCCTTCGATTACGCAACTCGAAGAAACCTAAAGATACCTCGCGGCAACCTGGGCACGTCTCGTCAAAAGAGTCCGACGAAGATTTCAACGATGCGCTGTCCCCGATCGTTGATCAAATCGAGATGCATCTTGCTTGGAACATCGTTGAATGGATGCCTTGTAAGTTGTCTCCCCTAACGCTTCTCAACATCAGTGGTAACGAGCTCATGCGCTACCCAAGGGATCGTCAAGAAGCAGGAAGTCGAGGAGGCTGATGACCTCTGGGCGTACAAGTGGACGTAAGTCTCTTCATCTTGTAGCCATCACCAATGTCATTGATGATGTTGGTTGTCAGCTGGAACCGAGGCAAGGGCCGCGAAGTGTACAAGGAGGTGATGGATCGCGGTATCAAGGTCCACAGGTCCGTAAGGACTCGGATGATAGCTTCCCCCATGGACAAGAGTAAGAAACAATACGTGCCAAAAATTCGTTTCCTGATCGACGGCAAACTGCGACGTTTGACGGGGGAGGAATGGTTGAAAGAAACGCCAGAGCATTTTGAGTGGGTGGATTGATCGATGAAATGAGGTTTCACAAATACGGTGGATTGGAGTGTACTGACATTCACGAACATGTACATGAGCTGGAAGACGGACTCTGGACGCGATAATGTAAATAATGTAGGACCTGCTCGTGTCGGACGCGCGAGCAGCGGCCGATCTCAACTTTGTCAGCGAACATTGACTCGAGGAATTGTCGGCAGATACCTTATAATACGGATACAAACATTAATACTATATTCCGCCATCTCCGGCAGCCAAATTCCGAGGTTGAGCGACCTCCTGGAAGCCCTACTACCAATTCCCCATCGTGCGATTGATCGCGTGTCTGATCACCCGCCGCTATCCGAGCAGGTTCGCGAGGAAACGGCCAGATGTATTGCTACGGTGAGCGCCGTGCATGAAAACAATAATAATTCGGTAGAACCACAGTCCGCTCCATCCGCTTCCAAGCGATTCGGAGCGATTCCACCGGAGCACTTTTTTTTACAAATGCGCTTCCGTCGAAATGTCCGGTCCATGGAAGCACACTGATGTGCTCCCTTAAGGCTTTTTATAGTGTACTTTTGAATAGAATAATGCTTATTCCGAATACGAGCATTGTCAACTCTGTCTAAATCTGGTGCTCGCGGAACAGGTAAGTGAGAAAAAATGTACTTGGTCACGATTCTATGAGCTTCGATGTACTTGGAACTGACTGTCAATTGCCGGGGGCGCTTCGAAGCGCTTGTATGGCGCTCCCATCTTGTCCCCATCGTTCCAAGCGCTTCCAATTTTGTGGAAGCTGACTCGGGATTTTCCTGATCAAGTTCGCAAGAAAAGCCACGGGTTTATGACCTTCCATGTGCACAAAAAATAAAACCCATCACACATGTTAGTTCACGTATGTCACGCGCGGCGCGTACCCCATCTCGCACGTTACACGCACCTCCCTCCCCTCACATGTATACCTAGATTTCTCCCGGGGGAGGTTCCCCGCCTCAGCCTGGACAGAGCTGATAGTAGGGGGTCCATATCGTTAATTTTTGTACTATTTAGAGGTAGTTTCGAGGGTAATACTGCCATTTTTCTGGCAGTCGGAAGGGCCGCGGAATTATCCGAGGTCCGTGATCCGATCACTCCCGTAGGTTTCCGGCAGGCCCGGCGACCTACCGATGCCAAGTGTCAACTCGAAGGGCCATACATAACCATCGTTCTGACGTTCGACATCCTTCAACGAGAGTACCCGACAAAACTTGAACGTTGAAATATTGATCAATGGTTATTGCGGTTTTCACTAAAGTTGGCCACGGCACTTTTTCGCTTATTATTATTATGTATTATTATTATTATTTTTATATTTCCAACCTCAACCTCGTCAACTCGCTCGGCGTCCAGCACCCCAAGTACTCAACCGATTCGCTTGAAAACTATAGCGCTGTGGTCGTAGAGGGGTCTACTTTCGAGTGACGTTGAGTTTTTTTCTGAAAATCCAACTTTGAATTTTCGCCGACTTCCGACCTTGGCCAGCGTTCAGCACCCCAGGGAACGCCCCGTTCTGTTTAGTTCCTTCTGTAACAGTATTCAGTCGGTCAGTACTTCGCACTAACGATGAGTTTTTGGCGGTCAGAACTGTTCGTGCATGTTTCAAGTTGTGATCGAGGTTCCCTTCTTTGAATCCGTGGTATATCAATCGTTCGCGCGTTACACCCGTGGTTATTCCAATATTGAGAATTTTATTACTTGAGGAGTCTGCTCATAGCAATTGAGTAGTATCTACTTCTCAGGAGATAACTGTGTTTAGTAATTAGTCATACCGAGCTCGCTTCGGAGGGCGGGGTATGTTTGCTCTGATCTCCTGGATGTCCTCCATCGCAAAGCGGGCAAGCCTCTTTGCAGAGTCATCAGAGATGCCAGTCATGGCAGCAAGGTATTCTGCAGTAATCCCTTCAAGGTGGAGTAAGGTCATGAAACGTTCAATTTCAAACCGGGCGGTGAAATGGGAAAAGTTGTCCCCCCACCGGTTGCGATCCGGGTCTTGATCAACGTCCTCGAGCCATTGCGCTAACTCTGGGAAAACCAAAGGATCATCGGGGTAGAACGTTGGGCTAGGATCTGGGTGGTGATATGACGAACGGCGCGGGCGTTCGACGTTGGAGCCGGTTGGCTGGTATAGACTCCTGGGTCGTTGCCGGGCCGTCTGTGAATGGCGGGGTTGTGGAGGTCGCCTGTTGAACCCCAGGTGTGGTGCGGTGTATGGGTGAGGAGGATACGATGGATGAGGGAAGGGTGGATAGAATCCTGCCACTGGGGGGCCGGTGTACTGAGGTGGGACCGGAGGAGGGAGGTAAGAATTCAAATTTCAGGAACTAAAAGAAGGCGCAACTGTGTTATTGAGGCATGTCACAATTGGAACGCGATAGTGGGTGACAGTCCCCAGGACTAGGGATATATATATCCGTTGTACAAGGGTGCCACTAGCCGAGGTCTATTGCTCAGTATCTGAGAACTTCCCCCTCGTGTGGACCAACGAAAACAGAGAATTGAGGGTCGAGGTGATACCAGCATGTGGTGCGGCTGAAGTAGGTGAGTTTGCCACCCTTCCCGCCCTCCGTAGTTTTGGGGGCTGGCTGGGATTCGAGCGAAAAGGCTAAGGCGCCGGATTCCAGATGCGCGGTTTGGAGATAATATCCACGCCCCGACGCAACGGTCGGGGTCCCGACAGTTCCCTTAAAAGGCTATTGATATTCATCTAGACTCGTGTGTAGCACTGTTTAGTCCTGGGGACTGTCACCCAGTTACTCACCTCGATATGCTCACGCTCCAGAATCCTTGAACGCGTCCGCCTACCACAATCCAAAGTTTGGGTTGTGACCCTATGTCCCTTAGAGGTGATTCGCCGTATCTGCCTTTTGCTCACCCTGGTAACCGCTTCGATGATAGTGTGGTCAAACCCAAGCTTAGCAGCGCATGAGAGACTGATTCCCGTATGTCCTTCGAGAATCGGTGTCCACGCATATCCTGAACCGAGATGACACGTCAACATATCTATTCATCAAAAGCTCATCGTTAGTGGGAGGTAGTGACTCACTGAATACTGTTACAGAAGGAACTAAACAGAACGGGGCGTTCCCTGGGGTGCTGAACGCTGGCCAAGGTCGGAAGTCGGCGAAAATTCAAAGTTGGATTTTCAGAAAAAAACTCAACGTCACTCGAAAGTAGACCCCTCTACGACCACAGCGCTATAGTTTTCAAGCGAATCGGTTGAGTACTTGGGGTGCTGGACGCCGAGCGAGTTGACGAGATTGAGGTTGGAAATATATAAAAAATAATAATAATAATAAGCGAAAAAGTGCCGTGGCCAACTTTAGTGAACACCGCAATAATGACCGGTGACCGCCCGGTCCCAAATACCCTGTGTGTTCGGTAACTAAGTTAGTAGCTATGTCTCAACTGAGCATAATCGACGTTGCGGCTGGACAAATATTTACTTTCACGGAAGAGGCCTGGAAATTGGAAGTGCCGCGAGAGCCGGTGCCGACAATGTTTATTCCGGGGTAGGTTTAGTAGGTGGGTCCAGCCTGGGTGGGAAATATTTAAGCGCTAGTCCCGGGTAATCCCGTGGCCCTTCCGACCGCCAGAAAAATGGCAGTAGTGCTACCCTCGAAACTATCTCTAAATAGTAAAAAAAGATCAACACTACGAACCCCATACTCCCAGCTCTGTCCAGGCCGAGGCGGGGAACCTCCCCCGGGAGAAATCTAGGTATACCTGTGAGGGGAGGAGGTGTATGTAACGTGCGAGATGGGGTACGCGCGTGTGACTTGCGTGGCTGACGTGTGTGCGATGGGTTTTCTTTTTTGTGCACATGGAGCGTCATATATTTGCGCACATCAAACGGCATAAGTTAGCAGAACCGATGTGCACGGATCAACGATCGAGGTCACATCTGTTTTTTCTCACTACGACGCGCTACGCCACTACGCCGGGCTTGTCAAAGACCAATGAGCGCACACCCATATGGGATCTCATCGCGAACTATGAGCGCTGTCATTATCCCCCGAAGTCTTATAAGCCTCGACATACCATTTTCCACCCCCGTCCTCGAATATGACCCCCCTCCCCCCCCTCGATCCAGCCCCCATCCCCGTAGATGGACGTGCCCCCAATCCACTCCCGGGAACGGATCCCGCTCACCCCCCTGATGACCAACTGCCCAAATGGACCACTGGTCCTGATAAACGGCAGCGCACTCTGGTCCTTTGCTTCGACGGTACCGGTGAATCGTTCGACGTGGATGTGAGCCAACTCGACCCTATTGTCTTGGATCACGACTAAATGTGAGGGCGGTATCTGCAGAATTCAAACGTCACGAAATTCCTGGCAATGTTGAAGAAAGACGATCCCACGGAACAGGCCGTCTATTATCAGGTGGCTTCTCTCGGTTAACGTTTAAAGTTGGCAATCCTCACGCGCTTTCGTCAGGCCGGGATCGGCACCTACACAAGCAGTGTGGTAAAGACGCCGGTTCTCGAAAGCATCTCCAAAACATTGGACCTCATGTTTGCTTCCGAAGTCGGGAACCACATCAAAGGTCTTTCCTCACCTCCCATCATGTTCGCCGTGCCTGACCAATCGTTGCAGAGGGATATCAGTTTTTGATGCAAAATTGTGAGTCAACTGTGCACGTCTACGCTAGGTCTCAGGGAAGCTCAGCGTATCCAATCAGATCGGACCCATGACCAAATCTGTATCTTTGGTTTCTCTCGCGGTGCTATAACGGCCCGCGCCCTCGCCGGTATGCTCCAGAAAATCGGACTCCTCCCTGCATGGAACCTCGAACAATTGCCGTTTGCGTATGCCATGTACGTGAGGGAAGACCACGCCGGTCATGCGTTGAGCGCACAATTCAAGCGAACCTTCTGTACCGAGGTAGAAATCAAATTCCTTGGGATATGGTATGTTGTTGGACCTGTCCATCGATCACGCACCTCATATCTTCCTGCAGGGACACCGTGCACTCTGTTGGGTTGATCGAGAGGCACATGCCGTTTTCCGGCACGAACAATGCCATTCTGTACACCCGTCATGCGTTGTCTCTCGACGAGCGCCGTGTCAAGTTCAGACCATTTTTCTGCACTTGCAGGAAAGACGGGGAGGATGGGAAAGACACCAGAACTTCTGGACATAACAGGGACGACAGCGAGAATACCCTTCATACGATTCAAGCTGAGGTCCGCGATTACGAAACGCAAGTGAATTCCCGGAATATGTCACAGACTAACGTTAAGGAGGTATTCTTCGCTGGCGCTCACTCTGGTACGTTCCAGTCTACTCACGTCAATAGACCAGTTATTTATAGCTATCATTCCAGATGTCGGTGGTGGATCGGTGAAGAATAGCGAACGTCATAGTCTTGCCCGCATTACCCTTCGGTGGATGATAAGGGAATGTTTCGAGACTGGAACTGGAATCATTTTCGATGTGCACATGCTTCAGCATGAGGTCGGACTGGATATCGTTGATACGCGCACGCTTCAGCACGAGGCCGGACTGGACATCGTCAAGGGCAGAATCGGCCCCACTCCTAAGCCACCCAAGCGACTTCCGCCTGGCGTTCTCCACTTGCGCAGGCCCGACGGTGCCGAACTCGAGGGTTTCTCTTTCCGCCATATCCCGGTTGCCGTTGTTTCCGGGCTTGCTTTTCCAATTCGTTGGGCTGTGGGCAAGCTATCGAACCTTCGCATACGCAGCTCCAAGGAATACAAACATATCCCTGAGCCACCTGACCCCGTCTCCCTAGGCGAGTCCCGAGAAGAACTCATTGATACGCTGTCCCCGATCGTCGATCAAATCGGGATGCATCCTGGGTGGAACATTGTCGAATGGATACCTTGTAAGTTGCCTCCCCTAACTCGTCAGCATTGGTGGTAATGAGCTTATGTGCCACCCAAGGGCTCGTCAAGAGGCAGGAAGCAGAGGAGGCTGATAACCTCTGGGCGTACAAGTGGATGTGAGTCCCTTCCTATCATGGCCATCACCAGCGACGGACAGTATCATTGATAACGTTGGTTGTCAGCTGGAACCGCGGCGAGGGCCGCGAGGTGTACGAAGAGGTGATGAAGCGTGGTGTCAAGGTCCATGGGTCGGTGAGGGCTCGCATGATGACATCCCCCATGGACGGGAGCGACGAACTATACTTGCCAAAAATCCGTTTCCCGATTGACGGTGAACTGCGATGCCTGACGAGGGAGGAATGGTTGGAAGGAAAGTATTTCGAGTGGGTGGACTGATCGATAAAAACAAGGTTTCACAAATACGGTGGACTGGTGTGTATTGACACTCAGTGACATGTCCATGGGCTGGAAGAAGGATTCGGGACGCGATAATGTAAACAATGTAGGACCTACTTGGCATCAGTCGGACGCGTGAGCAGCCAATCTCAACTCCGGTCAGCGACCACCGACTCATGGGTCGATCACCCTATTTGAAAACAAGAACGAGCAATAGCCAGCTGAGAACTGAGAAATCCGCAGGCTGCGCCGCCGCGGAGCCGTATATGTGTGTTAGGATTGGTGCAATCCTGGCAAAGCCACTATGAATACCATTACACGAGTTCCTGACATTAAGCTACTATGAACACGATTACGAAAGACTGTGCTGTCGGAGGCTTTGTTGCCGAAAGAGCTCGGTGACGGGAAAGATGATTGTCTATGTTTCCCAGTTGGGTTTGAGGACCCCCCACGGTACTCGTCCCGGGAAATGCCTATGGATAAGGTAAGAAAGCAGCGGTCGAAGAACGATGACGGGTTACCTTTGTTTTGCAGCCACTCACGAATAATTTCCTGAAGCTCTCCCTCAACAGCCTCAGGAGGTGGGGAACCGCCCAGAGCGTAACCACCCTGGGTAGCGATGATGGTTTCCAAGCGCTCTTCCGAACCAAAAAGCTTGGCATCCACTTTGAACCTCGACCTCTTGCTCCCGAGGTCCCTTCGGATCCATTTCTGGATGTACACCGTAGAGGGGTAGAGGACCCCACCGAATTGCCAAACAGGGATGTCGGTGTCAGACAGAGCGTGTCTCAACTTGAGAGTGACTTCGTTATTGAGGACATAACCCGCCAAGTAATAGCAGGGACGCTTAATCCGTTTGTTCAGAGGAACCATGGATGGGCTCGGCATCTTGGAGTAGTGGGTGAGTTCGTTCGGTCGGTCGGTCGTTCGCGGTGGGGGAAGATATAGCACACTCGGTGAAGAGGGGTTTACTTCGGATAGGTTGGAGGGCACAGGTGTGGATAACATAGAGGATGGATCCCTGAGGTTGAGAGTCTCGATGAGAGGCGTCGACATGAATGGCACAGGGGGCTTTGCATTAACTTGAGAAAGCTAAAGGCATTATCTTGTGACGTCGTACATGGGGGATCGGGATACGCATTGGATATTTGAATGTTGATCCCCCTTGGATCCCCCTCAGCTTCGTCAATTTACGTCTGTTTGTCATTCCGCCACTTCCGAGCGTTTTAGAGTGTGCATACACTCAAACCATGAACGAGGACTCCGTCGCATGTTAGACAAATTCGCTCTCGGAAATCTTCGGTCCTCTTCTTCATCAACCATGACCAGCTGCCAACTCCGGATCTTTACCTTCAATTGCTGGTGACTATTCTCGCCCGTCGGCCCTCCCCCGCCACACCGACACTGACAAAAATATTCGTTGTTTCTTTCGAAGGGGACTGGCCATCGTATCGAAGGATAGGAAGGAGAGGATTGCCGCGATAGCCCAAGCTCTCAGCGACTCGTCGTACGATATCGTGGCCCTGCAAGAGTTGTGGATGTATTCCGACTATGAACTCATCAAGGCCAAGGTCGCGGACAATTTCCAGTATGCCAAGTTTTTTCGTGGGTAAGTGTACCTTGAATGTCGAGAAACCTCAGAAGCATTTGACTGTACTTCAGAGGAGTTCTCGGAGCGGGCCTTGCATTTTTCTCCCGCCTCCCGATCATGGGTGCGACCTCCCATCCTTACTTGCTGGCCGGGTCACCTCTGGATGTCACCGAGGGTGACTGGTTCGCTGGTAAATCGGCGGTCAGTGTGCTGCTCGGGCATCCTATCCTCGGTCAACTACAGGTCTTCAACACGCACGTAAGTCGCACGTGAACCTCACCTTCGCCTGCAAGAGATTAATATAACCTCCCAAGCTATTTGCAAAGGGTGGAGAGACCGGGCCCGAATATCCGAGGGCACATAGGCTCGTTAACGCGTGGCAATTGGCCAAGCTCGTTCGACAATCGGCCGAAGCAGGAAGATACGTGATCACTGTAGGTTACGCCCCCAGAGTCTACTCCTTAGACTAAACTAAGCGCGTTTTGCGTTAGGTTGGTGACTTTAACAGTGTACCAACGAGCCTTCCCATGGCTGTTATCAAGGACCATTCCGGTCTCCGGGATGCATGGGCGGACACCCACCCAGACGTCCCCACGACCTTCTCCCCAAACGCGACACCTCTGGAAGTCGTCCACACGTTCGGCGTCACCACAGATTGTCCCTCCAACACCTACTCGGCGGGAAAATACTTGGACGACTATGCCAGACAGTTCATGGGGAAACGACTCGACTACGTCTTGTACCGACCGCCGATTCATTCTCTACGCTCGTCTAAAACCCCGATCTTGGAACCGACCCAGGCCGACGTCGTGCTTACTGAGCACGTCCCTGGGAAATCTTATTCGTTTTCTGATCATTTCGGGCTTGAGGCGACTTTCGCTATTCATTTGCCCGAAGGGCAGCCGGGGAACGTCAATAACCCTTCCGATATCGAAGTACCCGCTCCCGCTCCCAACACCATTACCGAGAACCGACCGCCGGGCGCCAAGTTCGACCCATCGCAGCAGGTTGCCGCGGTGCCGAACCTGCAACCTAACCTCCCTCCGGGACTAAGCGACGCGTCCATAACGACTCTGGTTCAAGCTCTAACCATCTCCTATCGGCTCTCCCGTTCTGATTCAAGACTTAAACTGGTCGTTTCCTTTATTTGTTTGGTCGTCATCATCGGTCTCATCGTCAGTTCCGTGTGGTTACCCCATTCGTGGGTCACTCCAATTTTCCACCTCGCCACGATGGTGCTGACGTGGTTGGCGACGACGATGTTGTATGCCGGTTTCATTTATGGGAATTACGAGGCGAACACGTTGGATAATATTATAGAAGAGTTGGAGTTGTACAGGGAAACTATCAGGATGGACTGAGACAGGAGCGCTCGCGACGGTTGGTTGTCGCATCCGGTTCTCTCTTTTCCTTGATGATCACCGTTCGTGATTACGGGGTCACGTCTTGATATCTATCATATGCATGCAGTCCCCTTTATACCCTCGTCGACCTTACTTTAATGTTCGTCATTTGCCATTTATCTCGCATTTGGTACGCTTTGCATTCATAAGCAATTGCATTAGGCAGCGTCATTGAACTTCTTCTGCCCGCTTCGTGACGTCTTCGGCCATGACAGGCGTCAGGCTCTCAGCGGTCACCTAGAAGACCTCAAATAAAATATACGTTTCTCGCTCTACCCGCTTACCTTCTCCTTCACTTGCTCGGTGCCCTGGGAGTATATGCGGGCAGCAGAACTCTTGCGTTCAGCGAGTTTTGCTTCTAGCTCGTCGCATTTCCTGGTCGCCGTTTCAGTCAGACGTCTGGGGCACCTTGTGATCTAGGCCTTGGTTGAATATCCACGTACGAATTGGGTCGTTTTGTTTCCTCGCGTCGTAGCTCAAGTTGTCTCGTCATCATCATTTCCAAGTTCACTCGTGCCTAGGAAAGCCAGATTCTATGCTCGTCACTCCGTTCAACAAAAGACACAGGGAACATACCTGCATTGGCAGCCGCCATAAGATTCTGGCTGAGGATCGTGATCCATTCGACGTATCTCTGCCACTCGGGCTGGAGATTAGCCGTGGACACCGTGTTGGGTGGCTCCAAAAGGGAACCGAGAAGGGATGAGTATGTTACGAGCATGGAGCGAAGGATCGCTAGGAGGGCTGGTCGCCTATCTTGAAGAGTTATCGTGAGTTGTTGGACAGAGGTGGTCCCCGGTGGTCCCAGACGTACCCACTGTAGGATCCGTGGGGTACAGCTGGTGTCCCCCGAGTTCTGCCAGTGACGGTATACTCTCTTTGATCTGCCACGCACAAGGTTACTATCTCCGGCACCAGATAGAGAACAGAAGTGAAATCAGATTCACCTGCCATGTGTCCCCGAACACGGTGTAGTGACCTTCCGCTAGGATCCAGTCGACCCGTGGCTTCTCCAGTTGGGCCAATGGCCAGTCTGGAACGTTCGACTGGTCCGAGAGGATCGCGAGTTAGTTCACATTGGACAGATCGATCCCCTCTGGTTCCGCCCTCTCGCGCGCAATAAGCTCAAGAGCTTCAAGTTGTGAGCGGTGTAATTCTGGTAGTGAGAAGGGGGAGAGGGAATGGGTTACAAAGTTTCGTCGCTTCTCCATCCATGATGTTAATGCAGATGATGTGAGGATAGACGAGCGGAGGGAGTCACCAGTCTAGTCCCAAGCCGGTGGGAGGTTCATCTGTGATCGCAACAGGCGCGAATATCGTCATTTCGACTGATTGCAGATTTCGGTCAGGAGCCCTTATCTGGTCAGGTGGAGCCGAGACTAGGGAGTCACATATATTCTCGCCACGGCTCCCTCGCCAGCGATCGACGCCCGTCTCCAGACTTTTTACTGGGGGTAATCGGTCACCTCGATAGTTGAGAAGAACAATTTTGCAGGTGCAGACATCGGTGCGGTGGTGGTCTTCAATGATAAGCGAAAGTCAGATCTAGTAGAACGGTCAGGGTGAGGGCGACTTCACAGTAACTGCGACACTCGTCGATTCATCACAGACGATCTACGGGAGACCAACACACGAGACACGTGGACATAACATAGGGTACAGAGACGAGAAAGCGAAAGGACGTTCTTGATGAAGGAAGACATGGGGGCGTCAAAGCCCACGGACACCGTAGTTTACTTCTCGACGAAAAACAGCCTGTACTCGGTATGAATCTCTAAGAACGAAAAGGGTCAACAATTGTGGGATACACAGATGTGTCGACCACTAACCAAACGCTTCGAAGAGCCCTTGCTGAATCACGTCCTCTAGTTCCCCACGCTTCATTACTTCCTTAAAGCAGTCCTGGAAAACCTCCTCTCCTGCCGGCTCAACGTTCATAAACTGCCCGGAGATCCTTTGCGTAACATACAAGATGTCGGGTGCTTCGGGATCCAGACCGCATGCGAATTCGAAGTTGGCAGGAATACCATGCTTTTCCACGGTTACCATCATGTTCGCTAAAAGGGTGAGGTCTTGAGAGTGGTCCGCGGGGAGGACAATGTTGTGTGTTCTTTTGAGCCAAGCGGCACCCTCTGAGAAAGGGATGAAAAAACCACTAGCTATTTCTTCTCGGCGGGGATCCCGCTTATCGGACTGGGGTTGGTGCGGTGAGGGAACTGGAACGTTTGGTGAAGAGGGGTTTGCTCCGGATGAGTTGGAGGGCACAGGTGTGGATGACATAGGAGGCGGATCCCTGAGGTTGAGAGTCTCGGTGGGAGGCGTCGACACGGATGGCATAGAGGATTTGCCTTGACCCATTGAGTGCAAGTTAACCTGAGAGTAGACGTCAAGGAGGTGTTATCCCGTGACATCCGGTGACATCTGTGTTTAAAATGCCCTAAGGGTCGGGAAACACCGCGGCCGATGAGGCATCGATTTGGATGGCATATATTATATAGGGAGCTTGCGGCGCTGGAGTTGCGGTGGTTGACTTGAGAGAGGCGGTATCTTGTAACATGTGGTCCACAACCAAATTTATTTATTTAAGCGTTCGATCGCGTTCAATAAAAGATTACACGACTACACGACCTGCGACAACACGGGACTGGTCGTGGGAGTGTCGGACTTGGATATTGAATATTGAATATTTGAATATTGATCTTCCTCGGATCTCCCTCAGCTTCGTCAATTTACGTCTGTTTGTCATTCCGCCACTTCCGAGTGTTTTAGAGTGTGCATACACTCAAACTATGAACGAGGACTCCGTCGCATGTTAGGCAGATTCACTCCCAGAAATCTTCGGCCCTCTTCTTCATCAGCCATACCAACTAACTTCAGATCTGTACTCTCAACTGCTGGTGACTATTCCACTCTTCTAAACTCTCCGTTACGCTGACAAAGATATTCGCTATTTCTTTTAAAGGGGACTGGTCGTCGTATCGAAGGATAGGAAAGAGAGGATTGCCGCGATAGCCCAAGCTTTCAGCGACTCGCCGTACGATATCGTGGCCCTGCAAGAGTTGTGGGTGTATTCCGACTATGAACTCATCAAGGCCAAGGTTGCAGACGAGTTCCAGTATGCCAAGTTTTTTCATGGGTAAATATGTCTTGGGTGTCGAGAAACCTTGGAAGCATTTGACTGTACTCCGGGAGAGCTCGCCTTGCATTTTTCTCCCGCTTCCCGATCATAGGTGCAACTTTCTCTGGCATTCTATCCTCGGCAAACTCCAGGTCTTCAACACACGCGTAAGTCGCGCATGAATCTCATCTTCACCTGCAGGAAGTTAATATAACCTCGCAAGCTATTTACAAAGGGTGGAGAGACTGGGCCCGAACATCTGAGGGCACATAGACCTGTTAACGCGTGGCAATTGGCCAAGCTCGTTCGACAATCGGCCGAAGCGGGGCGATACGTGATCACTTTAGGTTATGCCCCCAGAGCTTTCCATGGCCATTATCAGGGTCCATTCCGGTCTCCGGGATGCATGGGCGGACACCCACCCAGACGTTCCCACGACCTTCTCCCCAAACGCGACACCTCTGGAAGTCGTCCACACGTTCGGCGTCACCGCAGATTGTCCCTCCAACACCTACTCGGCGGGAAAATACTTGGACGACTATGCCAGACAGTTCATGGGGAAACGGCTCGACTACGTCTTGTACCGACCGCTGATCCATTTTCTACGCTCGCCCAAAACCCCGATCTTGGAACCGACCCAGGCCGACGTCGTGCTTACTGAGCACGTTCCTGGGAAATCTTATTCATTTTCTGATCATTTTGGGCTTGAGGCGACTTTCGCTATTCATTTGCCCGAAGGGCAGCCAGGGAACGTTAATAACCCTTCCGATATTAAACTGCCCGCTCCCGCTCCCAACACCATTGCCGAGAACCAACCGCCGGGCGCCAAGTTCGACATCATCGGTCTCGTCGTCAGTTCCGTGTGGTTACCCCATTTGTGGGTCACCCCCATCTTCCACTTCGCCACGACAGTGCTGACGTGGTTGGCGACGACGATGTTGTATGCCGGTTTCATTTATGGGAATTACGAGGCGAACACGCTGGACAATATTATAGAGGAGTTGGAGTTGTACAGGGAAACTATCAGGATGAACTGATATAGGAGTGCTCGCGACGGTTGGTTGAATGGTTGTCGCATCTGGTTCTTTTCCTTGATGTTCATCGTTCGTGATTACGGGGCCACGTCTTGATATCTATCATATGCATGCAGTCCCCTTTATACCCTCGTCGACCCTACTTTAATGTTCGTCATTTGCCATTTATCTCGCATTTGGTACGCATTGCATTTATAAGCAACAATTGCATTAGGCAACGTCATTGTACTTCTTCTGCCCACTTCGCGACGTCTTCGGCCATGACAGGCGTCGGGCTCTCGGCGGTCACCTAGAAGACCTCAAATAAAATATACGTTTCTCGCTCTACCCGCTTACCTTTTCCTTCACTTGCACGGTGCCCTGGGAGTATATGCGGGCAGCAGAACTCTTGAGTTCAGCGAGTTTTGCTTCTAGCTCGTCGCATTTTCTGGCCGCCGTTTCAGTCAGACGTCTGGGGCACCTTGTGATCCAGGCTTTGGTTGAATATCCACGTACGAATTGAGTCGTTTTGTTTCCTCGCGTCGTAGCTCAAGTTGTCTCGTCATCATCATTTCCAAGTTCACTCGTGCCTGGGAAGGCGAGATTCTATGCTCGTTACTCCGTTCAACAAAAGACGCAGGGGACGTACCTGCACTGGCAGCCGCCATAAGATTCTAGCTGAGGATCGTGATCCATTCGACGTATCTTTGCCATTCGGGCTGGAGGCTAGCCGTAGACACCGTGTTATGTGGCTCCAAAAGGGAACCGAGAAGGGATGAGTATGTTACGAGCATGGAGCGAAGGATCGCTAGGAGGGCTGGTCGCCTATCTTGAAGAGTTATCGTGAGTTGTTGGACAGAGGTGGTCCCCGGTGGTCCCAGACGTACCCACTGTAGGATCCGTGGGGTACAGCTGGTGTCCCCCGAGTTCTGCCAGTGACGGTATACTCTCTTTGATCTGCCACGCACAAGGTTACTATCTCCGGCACCAGATAGAGAACAGAAGTGAAATCAGATTCACCTGCCATGTGTCCCCGAACACGGTGTAGTGACCTTCCGCTAGGATCCAGTCGACCCGTGGCTTCTCCAGTTGGGTCAATGGCCACTCTGGAACGTCCGACTGGTCCGAGAGGATGGCGAGTTAGTTCACATTTGACAGATCGATCCCCTCTGGTTCCGCCCTCTCGCGCGCAATAAGCTCAAGAGCTTCAAGTTGTGAGCGGTGTAATTCTGGTAGTGAGAAGGGGGAGAGGGAACGGGTTACGGTGTTCCGTCTCTTCTTCATCCATGATGTTAATGCAGATGATGTGAGGATAGACGAGAGGAGGGAGTCACTAGTCTAGTCCCGGGCCGGTGGGAGGTTCATCTGTGATCGCAAC
>Ga0307515_10008130_pt1 | contig 20549 bp, 2 predicted proteins | sample 17_EM_MG_FD_194513 | JGI IMG/M metagenome (GOLD analysis project Ga0307515, IMG submission 194513) | Populus trichocarpa ectomycorrhiza microbial communities from riparian zone in the Pacific Northwest, United States - 17_EM | ecosystem: Host-associated > Plants > Roots > Unclassified | place...
TTAATTCTATATTAACTATAGAGGACTTAACGCTATTACAATTAAGAACTAATACCCTATACCGCTTATACGCGAGACCCTTAAACGGCTTAGCTAAGCCAAAATCTATACTAAACTTAATATTATTACCGCCTTTAACCGCCTCTAAATACGGGAAGGTAATAAATAGAAAACCGCATTCGCATCGCGCTTCGGCCAATTTAAATACACTGTTATGCCTTTTAGCATATATAACGGCCCAGGCAGCTTCTAAAGCTATATTAATAATGCCTTATAGGACTACCTTAACGACTTCTGCTCCGCGTACCTGGATAATATACTTATTTACAGTAATAACCCTTCTAAGTATACTAAGCACGTTTAAAAGGTCCTATAGCACCTTAGAGACATAGGACTTTATATTAATTTAAAGAAGTACGAATTCTTAGTTATAGAAGTAAAATACCTTAAACTAATTATTACTACTAAGGGTGTCTATATAGACCCCAAAAAAGTATATACAATTACCGGATGGTAAACCCCTACCTATATTAAGGACATATAAGCCTTCCTTGGTTTCGCCAACTTCTATTAGAAATTTATATATAACTTCTTAGGTATTATAGCACCACTTATAGCAATAATGTAAACAAAGGGCTTTTCCGCAAAAGGAAAAAAAATATATCTATATTTTATCTAGACGCCTAAATACGAAAAGGCGTTCTAAGACTTAAAAGATATGTTTACTAAAGCACCTATCCTAGCTTACTTTATACCAGGATGACAACTCTATCTTAAGACTAACTCCTTAGACCACGTTAACGCGGGCGTTCTCTCCCAGATAGGTGATAACAGTCTTTTCTACCTAGTCATATTCTACTTGTCTAAGCTTATACTATAAGAATATAACTATAAGATCTATAATAAGAAACTCCTCGTAATTGTATAAGCGTTTAAGGAATTCTAACTAGAACTCTCCTTAGTAGAACCTAACTAGCCAACTAAGGTCCTTACGGATTATCGCAACCTTAAGTACTTTATAACTATGAAATAACTAAACTAATACTAAGCACGTTAGAACGAGTTCCTCTTTAGTTTTAACTTTAAAATTATATATAGGCTAGAAGTATAAGGTACTAAGCCTAATAGCCTAATACGCCGTTCGCAAGACCTTCCTCAGTTAGAAGATAACCCTTATAATTAATTCCAACGATAAACAATCCTAAAAGCATAAAACTTAGCCCTAGGTATACTACCTAAGACAGAACTAACCGCCCCTTAGCTTTATACCATAGAACTAGAGTTACCCCCTAAAATTAACAAACTTATTACCGCAGTATATAACACCCCTATTAACCTATTACTATATTAACTAATTGCCGTAAAGATCGCCGGCACCTATACACTGCCTACCAACCTCTAAAGCTTAGGCTAGATTAATATAGCAGCCTTAGAAGTAAAAGAGAATAGGCTCTATTATAGAGGCCGTCTATTTATCCCTGACTTAGAAGACTTATAACAGTAACTAATCTAAATGGCCTATAACCTCCAATTAAGCGGCTACCTAGGCAAAGGAGGAACCTATAAGCTTCTCAGCCGATATTACTTCTGGCCCAAAATAATAGACTTAGTTGAACGCTTTATAAGCGCCTACTATAGCTATAAACGTGCTAAAGCATTTTACATAAAGTACTAAGGACTACTACACCCTCTACTAGTACCTATATAACAATAGGCAGATATTACCATAAATTTCGTTATTAACCTACCACCTTATAAATAACATGGCCAAACCTATAAAAACATCCTTATAATAATATACTAACTTATAAAAGAACGCCACTATATCCCAACCAAAGGCGTAGCCATAAGCGACGTTGCCGACACCTTCCTTCGCGAAGTTTACCAACTATACAGGTTACCTAACTCTATTACGTCTAACTAAGGTATATAATTTAACTCTAATATATAGAGGCGGATCTACCAACGCCTTAGTATCTCCGTTAAGATATCTATATCCTTTTACTACAAAACTGCGGGATAACTAGAAAACGCCAACGCTAGTATAAAGGCGTACTTATAATAGGTAGTCGCCTATAGTTAGGACAACTGGGTAAACCACCTTCCACTAGGTAAATTTGCAGTAAATAACCATATCTTAGCCACTATAGGACTTACCCCGTTCTTCGCAAATAAAGGATATTACCTATAATTTAGTATAGAGCCACTAGAGCCTATTAATAAGAAACTGCCATATAGAAAACGCCTTAAGATGCTACTTGCTAATTAATATATAGACTATATAAAAGACCTACTTAACTACTGCAAAGGAGAGATGGCCTGGGCCTAAGCAAAATAAGCTTACTTCGCTAACCGCCACAGAACACTACTACCTAAGATGCGTATTAGCGACTGGGTATAGTTAAATACACGCAATATCTCCATATAGAGACCTATAAAGTCACTTAATTATAAAAACCTTAGCCCCTACTAGATTAAATAAGTTATTAATAGAGGAGCTGTATACGAACTAGAGCTCCCGCCTACCTTAGCTACTTGCGGGATATAGCCCGTATTTCACCTATAGCTACTATATCTTTATTAGCCTAACCCTCTACTAGGACAAATATAGCCTAAACCCCCACCGGTATTAATCTAAGATAAGAATAAAGACGAGAACTATAAGGAGTGGACCGTTAAACAAATCATTAACTCTAAATACTTTAGTAAAGGTAGAGGACGGTAGCTCTACTATAAAGCTACCTATATAGGATTTAACATAGATTAGCCAGAATGGCAACTATAAAAAGATTTTAAAAACGTAAAAGATCTAATTAGCAATTTCTACTATGTAAACCCACAGAAACTAGGCCTAAGTAGAGATTTCGTACCTAATCCCCTATAGGAGCCGTCACAGCTAAATTATTATATATTACCGTTATATAACTACTCCAATAAGATATTAAGGAACTTTAACCGCCGGTTGAAGTTATTTAATTGGTTAGATTCTAGACGCTAAAAAGAAGCCAACTAATTAGGATTTTCTATCCCCGGGATAGAAAATCGCTATTAGCTCGCTTACTACTAGCGCCTTAGCAACACCCTCGCACCTTACTAAGTCCCCAACAGCCTCCTTCCCCTCTATAGCCTAGTACCTTCATATAATAGCAACCTACAAGCTTTAAGTTAGAAGCACCTATATAAGCCCATCACACCTATAACAATATTCCTTCTTCTAGATACCCTAAGCATTTCCCCCTATATATATATAGCAACTATAGCGTCGCCAGAGCTCCGCCTCAATAGAAGGGGGGGTAGTGTCACGGAACCCGACCGCAGGGGCCTCCATAGGAGAACCCCGTGCTCTCGCGTACACCTCGCGTACAGCTTATGTCAGCTACGCGAGGGTATATCACCTCCTTACGCCCTCGACCCTTACAATCGATCGCGTAACGTCTTGTAGACTCCCCGAATACATACGCTTTATAGCCATTGCCCGCGTTCCGTGACATTGCGCTACCTTAAAGTGCATTTACGTAAGAAATTCTTTAAGCTTCGATCTTTCTCCTAAGAATCTTTTAATTAATGGTAACTTAACCTTTACTACTCTTATCCCGTTAATCCTTTGTTTAAGTGTCGCATTATTCTCTATTAACTAGTTAACTATCTCTTATAGCTATCCAACCGTCACAGGTTGCTATAAGTCAGTATCTACTATACTAGTGTTACCTCCTAACCTTAAAGTAGTTGCCGCCGTTAATAGCGTTATAGTGGCTGCTTTTGGTAGCATATTATTCGACTTTCTATATTTAATACTATAACTAGGTAGTAATTGTGTAACGGAACCTTGTAGCAAGAACTACGATAGGCTTATTATTAGGCTAGGTATATAGGTAATATAAATTAAAGTTAACAACGTAATAATAACTAGTAGAGTGGTTGCCTAATAGATTAACTCTAATTATATTCTAAGAATCACTATAAGGAAAGAACTATCTAGAGTAGGGACTGTAGTCCTTTAAATACACAACCGTACTCCTAGGAAAACCCTCCTTATACGTAATGTACGCATTATACGTAAGGTACGTAAGTTCCTTCCATTCCTCTCGTTCCTTACGTAGCACGTTATGTGACTTGCTTACTATTCCTCGTCATATGGTTCCACTAGCTCTATACTGGACCGTGCTTATATTAACTAACTAGCTTTTTCCAACTCCTCTCCAAGTAGTCGTAATATTGTACTTAAAGCGTCCGTAACAACTAAGCTATAATATTAGAAGATTAACACCTTACCACAGGTTGTATAAAGGGTTACCATACCCGTGCTAGGTTATATCTTACTGCTCTATATTTAACGCCTTACTATAGGCCGCATTAAGGGTTACTACACCTACATATAAAGTCATTCCTTATTATTAAAATTACGCGTTAAAATTATTTATTTACGCGTTAAATTTATTTATTTATGCGTTGCTATGGGTAAAGACTATCTAGGCATTCAACGCCTTAAGAAAGACGGTTTAAATTAGCACTAATATTAGACGCAGCTTAGCATATACCTACGTAGTAAGGGCCTTTTGCATATTATTCAAGAAGATACGGCCCTACTCTACCCAAAGCTCTAGGAAGAAAAACCTACAATATCTATTAATTAAGTACTAAAGGACGCTGGCAAGGAGGAGCGAGATGAGATTCTTAAGAGGTCTTAAATTATTGCGGATACTAATAACTTAATTTACTTAACCAATAAGGCACTCTCTAACAAGTATAATAAGGAGTTTAAATAATACAGCAAGGAAGACGGCAAAGTTTGTGTTCGTACTAACTTAATAGCACGAGTAAGTCGTATCCACGGGCACGAAATACATGTAGTATCGTATGCTTGTTTAGATGGTGACTGTTCTTCTAATCGTACATAAAGTGGTAGAATTTAAGGGGTTTCCTAAGCTCGCTTAGCTCACGTGACTGCGACCACAAATTCCTGTTCAAACTCGTTCAGACAGTTTGTTTAGTTATTCTTAGTATAATTAATAATAAGATTATTACTGCCTTAGAGTATAAGCAGACGGCAAAGGACTATATTAATTACCTTAAGTAGACGTTTAAGGCCCGTAGTTTAATCCATAAGGCTAACATATAGGAGACTTTTATTAAGCTCCGCTATTAATTAGACTAAGTAATTACTACTTTCTTAAGCCGTTACCAAAAAGCGGTTTAAGGAGTTAAGTAGGTAAAGCTTGCCCTAGATAACAAGATCATTAACTATTAATTTATTAACGCCGTTAACAAACACTTCCCTATATAGGCCCAAATCCAGCGTAATAAGATTCGCAACGGCTACACGATTTTACTACGCTAATTAATCGCTAACCTCACCGATGAGGCTTAGCGGAAGGACTTACTTAAGAGCTTCGCCTTAGTTAATAAGCTATTAGGTAACTTATATAAGCAGTCTAGTTAAGGACGCGGTAACGGATATAGTCGTGGCAATGGCCGCAGCAGAGGCGGCGGAGGAGCTAGTTATAGTGCCTTATTAGGCAATTAAGGTCCTACTAAGGATGCTTTAAACAGGTGTAGATAGTGTAAGTAAGGTTATCTAGGTGGCGAGAAAGGCTACTAGATAAAGCACGCCTACCTAAGGCCCAAATGGTAGAGACCTAGAGAAAGATAACATCCGCGCTTAGGTAATAAAGTAGCCTTAAATATAAATAAGGCCTCTAAGGGGATATCTAATCGCCCCTCTTAGGCTACTAATTCGGCAACTAGATCGATCTTTGCTACGTAGGTTATTAGGCTAGTAGCTATAGCTTTAGGAACGAATATTAAGGACTCCTAAATAGCCAACAGTTGCTTAAATATTTATATAAGCAATAATATTAGGAAGTTTGTTTAGTATTAGGAAATTAAACCTACCTAAATCTAGACGGGAGGAGGCCTAATAAAGGCCATTGGCGTTAGATTAGTTAAGCTTATAATTACCTAAACTAACCACTTAGCCTATATAATTATATTTACCGAAGTATATTACTATCCTAACTTCATTACGAATATTATCTCGCTTAGTATTCTATAAAAAAAGGGAGCCTTTTTTAACGGTCTCTATAATACAATTAACCTTATTAAAGATTAGGCAGAAATAGCCTATATCCTATATATTAACGGACTTAATACGTTTATATTAGTAGACAACCCTATAGAGGTTCCTTTTATAATAGCTTTGGCTACTACATAATCGCGCCTCTATAAGAAAGGCGTGCTTACTAAAGCTACTATAGAAACTTAGTCTAAGAGACTATAACACCTTCCTCCTGCCTAGATACGGCTCCTTGCTAAAAGTATAAAGGGGATTATAGTTACTAAGAATAAGCCATTTCACTGCGAGGACTGTCACCTTAGAAAAGCCAAGAAGTAAATATTAAGACGCCCTTAATAACGTAGCAATTATATATTTAATAAGGTGTACATTAATATAGTTAGGCCATTAAAACATAAAGGCCTTTACGGTAAAAAGTACTAGGTACTATTTACTAATAACTAAATACGCTTTAGATAGATCTACTATATATTAAATAGAGGCTCCGCGGCCTCTACCTTAAAGCAGTTTGTTTATATAATTAAGACTTAAACAGGGATAACAATTGGCTGCTTTGGATTGGATAGAGCTGCTAAGTGGTTTAGTAAGGATATAACCAATTTTTTTAAGAATAAAGGCATAGTCACTTGTTACGGACGCTTTAAGTACAATATTATAACTACTTAGAGAGGAGTTGGAAGAAGCTAGTTAGTTAATTTAGGTACGGTCTAGGATGGAACCGGTAGAGCTATATAATAAGGAATAGTAACTAAGGTTATATAACGTTGTACGTAGTATATGCAGTATATAAAGGGAATGTACGTATAACATGTATAACACGTATCTTACGTACTAAGGGGATTTCTTAGGAGTACGGTTGTGTATTTAAAGGACTACAGTCCCTACCTAGATAGTTCTCTCCTTTGTAGTGAATCTTAGAATATAATTAGAGTTAATCTGTTAGGCAACTACTCTACTAGTTATTATTACGTTGTTAACTTCTTGTTTACCTATATACCTAGCCTATTAATAAGTCTACCGTAGTTTCTGCTATAAGGCTTTATTATATATTTACTACTAAGGTTACAGTATTAATAAAGTTAAATAATATGCTGCTAAAAGCAGCTACTATAACGCTATTAACGGCGGCAACTACTTTAAGATTAGGTAATGATACTAGTATAGCAGACACTAACTTATAGTAACCAGTAACGGTTGGATAACTATAAGAGATAGTTAACTAGCTAATAGAAACTAATGCGATATTAGAAAATAGGATTAACGGGATTAGAGTGGCAAAGATTAAGCTATTATTAATTAAGAGATACTTAGGAGAGAGATTAAAACTTAAAGGATTTCTTATATAGATGCACTTTAAGATTATATAAGAAGGGGGAAAGCTACTAATACCTATAGATCGAATAGCGTATGCAGGACTATTCCTATTAGGGAGGGCACTTAAATAGTTTAAGCCTTACCTTATGGAGATATAAGTAAATGGTATAATAACCACTAATTAAGATATATGGTTTATATTCTTAAGCTAGAAAGGGTTTACAAAATAGTTAATATAGATATTTAGAGACCCGGAATTAATAACTATAGCGGAAAAAAAACTCTAAGATATTATGTAATAAACTTTAGCAATTAAGTATATAACGCAGTTCTAAACATTAGTGATATAAGTAGAGTGGAATAATAGGGCGCTTATAGCACAGTATAAGTAAGGACTTAAGGCTAAAGTTTAGGACGTAATTATCCTAATAGAAGATATAGACACCCTAAGGGAACTAATAGATTAAGTAATTAGGATTAATAATTGGATCTACTAAAGGGAATAGGCTAAGAGAGGCTAGAATAGAGTTTTATAGTTATATAAGGCGTAAAGCACATAACGATAAAAGCTAAGTTAAAAACTATAGTATAGCGCAGAGCTAATAGACCTAAGTAGTACTAAAGAATCTAGGAAATAAAATAAGAAATTATAGAAACCTAGAGGATAAGGATTAAGTAATTAAAGGTCTAAGGAGTAAAGGCTAAACTAGGGATCTTAATAGTAGAAGACATTTAGGCGGACTCTATAGTAAGAAAAATAGTTTAAAAAAGGAGCTTATATAAATTGCGGAAAACAGGGTTACTATATTAAAGACTATAGAAGTAGGTAGAGTTACTATATAGTAAGGGGTATAAGACTAGTAGACGATATATATATATAGAGGGATAATAATATGCTATAAGGAATAAAAGAATGTTTAATTAAAAGTTTTACGTTTTGTTATAATAACGTATACTAAATTTATAAGGACGCTAAGTACGGCGTAAGCTATTAGCTATAATAGTTAGCACCTATAAGATATAGAGGGACTAACGAACCAGTTCGCAGATCGGATATTAAGGACGATAATTTTAATATAGGCGAAATATTCCGTAACAATAAGGCGATATAGGCCGTTTACTAGGAATAAGTAGACCTTAGAGATATTATAATAAAGGCAGAGAATAATTCCACTATAGAATAGGGAATATTAGTAGGGATTAAGACCCCGCTAAATGTAATGTCTATTACTTCGCGAGATGTAAGAGAAGTAAGATAGCGAACTACTTTAGCACTTAATAAAGGCAAAAGGCTAAAAGCTTAAGATTCTTAAGATAAGATATAAAACAACTAAGATTCTTAAGATAAGATAAGGTAAGCTTAAGGACCTATAATAAACGATAACCGATGGAGTAGAGTAATGGCTTAGTTTAGTAATATATAAATAAGCTTAGGATGAAGTTTCCTAAAGGCATAAGATTCTTAAGATGAGATAAGTAAGATTTAAGACTCTTAAGATAAGATAAGAATACTAGTAAAGCCTAGTTAGACTAAGGCTAGAGTAAGGCTTAAGATAGAAGTAAGCTCGGGATTAAGAATTTAAAGGGGTTAAGAATTCGGAGTATAAATAAGGATACCTATAAATAAGAGGTAAGGGGCTTCTTTATAGATTAGAGAATTTATAGTATAAATAGTAACTAGACTAGGAGATAGACATATAGACCTAAAAGACTTACTAGGGGAACATAGTGTTCGGCCTAAAGATTAAAATGTTAATACTAAGATTAAGAAGTAGGAAGACTTTAAGGATCTAAGCATAAAACGCAAACTAAAAGAAACTATAGAAGAATTTAGGTAAAGAATTATCGTATAGTAAGAACAGAAACTAGATAAGAGATTTAGCATATTAGGACGTATAAGGGATAAAGCGCTAGTATAAAAAATTACTAATAGGCCTAGGGCAGGTATACTAAGAGCTAAGTAGCTTACTAAATTAGAAGATAAAGAGGATCTAGGGATCCCTATTAGGTTTAAAGAATAATATATAAAGGGCTGTTATAACGTAGTAATAAGAAGATACTTCCTTATAGATAAGCTATATACACTCTAGCAGCTGTATTAAAAGTGGTATAGGTAAAGGTATAACAATAAGTGGGAAGATTTCTATATGTGGTTAGATAAGCGAGTTATTTAGGACTACCCTATTATAGAGAAGGCTATAACGTATATTAAAAGAGCCTTAATTATAACGTTAAAGGATCTAAAGGAATAATTAGAGAACTAGAGAAGTAAGAAACGCATCTTAGTACCTACAAATAAAGTTATAACATTTAGATTAGTATAATAAAGGTTTAAACTTAAAGATAAAGATAAGTTGAGAGTTAACTTAAAGCACCTAGCATACTATACGCTATTATGGATTATATACGTGGACGATATATATAAGATATATAAGAATCTAAAGGAAAAAAATTGGAAATACCCTATAAGGATATATTGGATAATAGATAAGCAATAATATAGGAATGCTAAATATATATATAGATGGCATCTAGCAGAAGCCTAAAAGGAGGGAAGTTTAGTACTTTAGCCAGAAAGATTCTTTATGGAAGAATGCTTAGAAGGATAATAGTAGTGGGAATGCTTAGAGAATACGTGTTTATAGTATATTAAAGATAAAAAGCGAACTAGGTATTAGCTAAAGAGTAAGCTAAGTATAATAGGATTAAGCGGCTAATAGTTAGGAAAAGTAGAGGCCTATAGGACTAGAGGGAGCTAGTGGTAGAGCCTTAGACCCTTAAAGGAATTTAAAGACGACACTTAAATTTATAAGTTAATTGGTAAAATTAATAGTTTAAAACGCTAATAGATAGTGGAGTAATGTAGAACTATATTTTACTAGTAGCAGTTAAGAGAATGGGATTACCTTATAAATAGAAGGAGCAATTTTACCTATTAGTTATAATTTTAGGAGATCTAATAACCTATAGAGGAGGGATTATTGACCTTGAAATAGGACCTATTTAGATAACTATTAAAGGAAGACGAATTAAGATGTCTTTTAATATCCTACTATTAGGATGGGATAAGGCAGTATTAGGTATGCCTTAGTTATAGGAATATAATCTAAAGATCGATTAGATTATAGGTTAGGTTAATATTAGAGATACTTAACGCTATAAGATATAATAGTAAACTAAGTTAGTATAGTACTAAGTCGGAGCAATATATAAAGAGGCTAAGCGAGGCTTAAGTTATATACTAAAAAGATACCATAAGTATAGTAAAAAACTATAGTTACCGGAAAGTAAAAAGTTAGTAGATTATATAGTATAGGACTATAAAATAGAACTAGAACTAGAAATAAGCCTAAAGTTCTTTCTAATCTATAAGCTTACTAAAAAAGAAGGTAGAGTACTAAAAGAGTTTATCTAGGAAAACTTATAAAAGGGATATATTAGACTATCGCAATTATTAGTAGAATATCCAGTACTATTTATACTAAAGAAAAATAGAAAGCTTAGGTTATACATTAACTATAGATAGTTAAATAGCATTACTTAAAAGGATAAGTATCCTTTACCTTTAATTAGCGAAATCTAAGATTAGATAGGTAACGCGTAAATCTTTACAAAGATAGATCTAAGATAGGCGTACTATTAGATTAGAATTAAGGAAGGCAATAAATAGAAGGCAGCCTTTAGGTTAAAAGAAGGACTATATAAACTATTAGTTATACAATTCGGATTAATAAATATACTAGTAATATTTTAGAAACGAATTAATAGTGTATTAGGAGAATACCTTAATGAGTTTATTATAGTATAACTTAATAATATTATTATCTACTTAATAACTAAGGAAGAATACGGGGAGTACGTTAAATGGGTTTTAAAGAGACTATAAGAAGAATAGATGCTAGTAGTAATTAAGAAATACGAGTTCTTTATAAGGAAGACCGATTTTATTGGATTTATTATTAAACTAGGTTATATTAGTATAGACCTAAAGAAGATTAAAGCTATAGTAAGTTAGTAAAAACTAGAGAATGTAATATAATTAAGGTTATTTTTAGGGTTTTGTAACTACTATAGAAGGTTTATAGTATAATAATTAAAGAATACTAAACCGTTTACTAGGCTTATAAAGAAAGAGGAACTATAGGTATAGGGAGATAAGTAAAAGAAGTTATTTAAAGAACTTAAGGAGTTGTTTACCTAAGAGCCGATCCTTAAGATCTACTAACTAGAACTAGATACGGTTGTAGAAACGGACGTATTAGACTATATACTAGGAGCATATTTGCTATAGAAGTATAAAGACGTATAGTATCTAGTGGCATACTATAGTAAAAAGATAATACTACTAGAGTTAAACTATGACGTCTATAATGAGGAGTTATTAGGGATAGTTATAGCACTTAAGGAATAGAGAGCATTCTTATAAGGCGCAGAGAAACTATTTATAGTTAAGACGGATTATAAGAACTTAACGGGGTTCCTAATAATAAAAGAACTTAATTAGAGATAGGTTAGATAGGTAAAGATGCTTACGGAATACTATTTTAAGATTTAGTATACTAAAGGAATTAAGAATATAAGAGTAGACGTACTTAGTAGAAAGGCTAAACTATAAAATAATAAGAAACTATTAGGAGTAATACTACGTAGAGATAAGGATGGATTAATTAGATATAATTACCCTAAACTAGTAGCAACTTAAGAGAATAATAAACTAGGAAAAGTCTATAAGACACTAGAAAGCTTTTAAGTATAAAGAATTTTAGAAGTATAGCTAAAAGATCTATAGATAGATATATACAAAAATTAAGAAGTAAAGTATATCCTAAGAAGTATAGCAGAGTATTTTATGGAAGACTTTTATAAGGGAATAACTTAAGGACATAATGGAGCAATAGGCTTAGTGTTAAGACTTTAAGAAGAATATATTATTAACAGAATTTAGAATATTATAAGAAAAGTAGTAAAGGAATATCTAAATTATTAAAGGAATAAACTAATAAGGCATAAGCTATATGGAGGGCTATAACCTATTAAAATATTAGAGAGACTATAGGAGGTTATATTATAGGACTTTATTATTAAGTTATTAAAGTTAAGAGATCCTATTACCAGATAAGAATATAACGCGATCTTAGTAATAGTAGATAAGCTTATAAAGTGGGGATACTTTATAGTATATACGGAAGAAATCTTAGCGGAGGATATCACTAGAATTTATATTAAAGAAGTGTTTATAAGATATAGAGCACTAAGTAAAATTATATTAGATAGAGATTTAAGATTTATAGCAGCATTTTAGGAGGTATTTTTGGCGGAGTAAGGAGTTTAAGTAGTAACTTTTACCGTATATTATCCGCAGATAGATAGTTAAATAGAAAGATTAAATTAGATACTAGAGTAGTATCTAAGGCATTATATTAATTATGTATAGAATAATTGGGTATCGCTATTACTAGTTATATAGTTTATATATAATATAATACTATAGAAAGGAATAGGCATATTACTATTTAAGGTAAATTATGGATATAAGCTAAGAATATTATTATTACTATGGTAAGCAAAGAAAACAAGTAGTACAGCTAAAGAAAGAATAAAGATGTTAATAAATCTTTATATAGACCTTATAGAATTAGTAAAGAAAGTATAAGAGAGAATAAAAAAGTATTATAATGCTAAAAGATCTAAGGGACTAGATCTTAAGGAGGGAGATAAAGTATAGCTACTATATAAAATTTTTAAGAGTTAACAACTAAGTAAGAAGTTAGACTATATTAGACTAGAACCTTTTAAAATTATATAAAGGATTTTACTAGTTATATTTAAGTTAAACCTACTAGTTAGGATGAAGATCTACCCTATATAGTATATTATAATGCTAAAGCTAGCACACGGAAATATTAAGCCACTAGTTTATAAAGCAGATATATATAGAGGATAGGAAGAGGACGAATAGTAATTTTTAAAGATTGTTAGTTATAAGAATATTAACAATAAAATATAGTATGAGGTTAAGTGGATAGGCTATACTAAGACTACCTAGAAACTACTAGAGAATTTAAAAAACGCTATAGGAAAGGTATAGGAGTATTAAAAGAGATTAGGTTAGGTAGTATTAATAAAAATAAATTACTAAAAAATAAATTACCTAAGGGGGACCTAAGAAGAGTAGTTGCCGAACTACTTAGATCTATTTCCTTTTTAGTTAGAAGAGAATCTGTTCTTTTATTACTAAGTTTTTATAAACCTTATTCTATAAGTTTCTACTCCTTAAAATAAACCTTTTTACGAACTTTTTTAAGATAGAGTAACTAAGTAAACGCCGTAATATGGGCTTTAAGGGCCTTCTGCTTTATATCCCGAGAACGTTTTAACTTAGTAAGGGGTTAAGATAGTTTACTATCTAGCCGCGTAGCAGTAGATTAAATATAAGACCCTAAAACAAATTAATTAAGGAACTAGACAACTATTAAGAGTAATAGGTCGCGTATATTTAGTATTAGAGATAGAGCGAATATTATAGAATAAATAAATATTTGCTTTAGTATACTCTAAATAAGAGAACGGTTGTTGCGAAGATAGACTCGCTAACGCAATATAAACTAACCCCTTTTTTAAACAGCAAGAATATAAAGACGGTATAATCTCACTAAGAGATAATATCGCAGCAATAGTGTAAGCACGACGTTGCGCCTATAAGGAGGAAGAAGCCTTTAGCATAATAAGCAACGATATTAACTAAATTAATTAGATGGATATTATACCTCTAGTAAGTAGCTTAGAGATATTTTAAATCTTTAAGGATAAAGATAAAGAGGAGGGAGATAGTATTACGGACGCTTTAAGTATAATATTATAACTACTTAGAGAGGGGTTAGAAGAAGCTAGTTAGTTAATTTAGGTATAGTTTAAGATAGAACCGGTAGAGCTATATAATGAGGAACAGTAATTAAGGTTATATAACGTTATATATAGTATACGCAGTATATAAAGGGAACGTACGTATAATACGTATAATACGTATCTTACGTACTAAGGGGATTTCTTAGGAGTACGGTTGTGTATTTAAAGGACCATAGTCCCTACCTAGATAGTTCTCTTCTTTGTAGTGAATCTTAGAATATAATTAAAGTTAATCTGTTAGGTAACTACTCCACCAGTTATTATTACGTTGTTAACTTCTTATTTACCTATATACCTAGCCTATTAATAAGTCTACCGTAGTTCCTGCTATAAGGCTTCGTTATATTACTAAGGCCTCTACCCTATATACTACACACTAAAATAGAATAGTAGAGAAGGCTAATTACCTAGTTAAAGAAAGGGTTAGGGTGATATTAATTGAGATTTAATTACTACTAAAGCTCTAGCCTAAAGTCGCTAAGGCAGCTATATATAGGCTTAATATATTACCTATATTAGTTAATAAGGATAAAGCTCTGCCCGCTTAAGTAATGGCTCTCGCCCTAGGTAATACTAATTCTATAATTACGTACGCTAACTAGAAGATCTATAGCTGTCCCGCTTATATCCTTATTAATAAAAAAGACCCTTAGCGGTAGTGGGGTAATAAGTTCGTTATAAGAGCTTAGAAAGGACAATTAGTTAGCTATAAAGGCTTAAATATATATCGCGTCTATCTACCTTACAAGAATAGGGTTGTTCGATTAAGTAGTATTACCTTTAATAAGTTAGAAACCCTTCTTACTATACTAATTAGTAAAGAAGAAGGTGGCGATAATAATATCTGCTGGGTACTACTTAAGGACCTTCCTACTAAAGACGCTGCACTAGAGGTTTCTTAGTTACCGTAGGAAAGAGGTAAGGTCTCTTAGTTACTATAGGAAGGAAGTAAGGCTTCTTAGTTACCGTAGGTAGTAGACTAGGACTCTCGGGCCTTATAGTTAGGGGGTAACTTTTAGTTGGGGGGTGCCTCTAATGATTACAATATTATACTACAGCCTAATCGACCTCCCCTTACTAACGAAGAATAGGTAGGTTTTAATTAGCAAGAGCTACCTAATCTAGGAGGACACCTCCGTTAGGAAGTAACTCCCCTAAGGGATATCTACTAGGAGGATCTAGAGCAGATTCTACCTAAGTACTTAGATAATAAACCTAAACCTATAGTAAACACTTGTATACGGTTAAAGCTATAGCTTAACTATAGCATACTCTATAGAACTAGAAGGAAGGAGCTAGCTATAAAAGCTACCTACCTTACCCTATTATAGCCTTAGTAGATAAGGATAATTAAAGGACTACCTCCGGAGCTACGGAACTAGAAGAAAGCCATAAATTTAATATTTAAAAAGGAGTAGAAGGCTACGGCAGATAAGAAATAGGAGTCTTAAATAGTTAATATCTTATTTAAGATTATTAAACTTCTACCTAGAGCTAAGGCTCTACCTATTAAATGGGTCTTTATATATAAATTCGATAAGAATAACGTCCTATTTAGATGGAAAGTACGGCTAGTATTACGCGGTAATAAGCAGCGCCTAGGAATTAACTATAGCGATATATTCGCAAGCGTCGTTTAACCTAGTATATTTAAGCTACTAATAGCCCTAGTTACCGCATATAATCTAAAGTATAAGTATTTAGACATAATTACGGCCTTCCTTAATAGGAAGCTTGACTGTAAGAATATCTATATTTAGCTACTAGAAGGATACCGCCAGTATTAAAAGAACGGCGTTGCTCTTATAGGCCTACTACTTAAGGCTCTCTACGGTCTTAAGTAGGCCCCATATCTTTAGTATAAGGAGCTTAAGAGCTTCCTTATTACCCTTAAATATATACCAATTCCAGCTAACCTATATATCTTTGTTAGCCAGTAAAGCGGCCAAATTATTATTATCTACATTAATAATCTTATCTTAATTAGACGAGATATATAGACAATTAAACTCCTTAAAGAGGCACTTAGGAATAAGTATAAAGTAAGAGACTTAAGCCCAATTGCGTACTACCTAGGCATTTAAATTATAAGGAACCGCTAGGCGCGATTAATTTAACTAGTATAGGACGCCTATATTAGGAAGATCCTATATACGTTCTATATAGAAGACTACGCACCAGCCTCTACACCAATCCACCTATCTATAGTAGACTTTAAGCTATATAAGCTTAAGGATTAAGCTTCGCCGGAGCTATTAAAACAGTATTAATCGCTAATAGGCTCTCTACTATATCTGTATAATTAGACTCGGCCCAATATAGCCTAGGCTATAGGAAAGCTCTATTAGTTCCTATATAACCCTACCAAACTATATATAGACGCCGCGATATAAATACTCGCCTACTATATAGAGACGATTAACTTAGGTATAGAATTCGGCTTACCCTAAGGGCAGCAGCCACCTCTAAAAGCCTTTGCTAAGGCGTTAGCTATAGACTATACTACCCCTAATTGCAATAGGAAGTATAGCGGAAGCGTACTAGGTAATATACCTAACCTATAGCTATATGGCTATAGCGATACAGCGTTCGCAGATACGGTTAATAGGAAGTTAACTTCTAGCTATATCTATAAGCTAGCGGGTAGCCTAGTTTTACACAAATTAAGCAAGCAGTTAATTCTTATAACCTCTACTATAGAGGCTAAGTATGTAGTAATGACGCATGCGGCTAAGGAAGCCTTATAGCTCCATTAATTGCTTACTAATTTAGGCTATACTGGAAAGGACCTACTACTAATACATTTATATAGCGACAATTAACCAGCTATTAGCCTTGCTAAAAGCGACAACTACTACGCGCGTACTAAGTACTTTAAGATATACTAGCACTATATTTATAATAAGGTTTAAAGCGGTATAATCCACCTATAGCACGTTTCTACAAGCAGTATAGTAGCAGACGGTCTTATAAAGCTACTATCGACGACTTAGTTTAGAAACTTCGTCAAGCAGCTAGGCCTTATTCAATACGATATAGACACTAAACCTAAGTAGGAAATTGTATATAGGTCGGAAAAACCTCAGAGGGTATGCTATTTAACAACTCTAACTAATACTAACGACTTTTAAATAGGGGATAAGAACAATATAGAGCTTATAATAGGTAATTAATTATAGCTTAGGGAAAGGTTAAATAGGACCTATAATATACTTAGAGGATTATAAGGTGTTTCTTTTATATATTATTAAGTTTAACACTAATTTCGGAAGGATCTGCTTCTATTTTAGTGGAGTACTAAGGGGTATAACGATGGTTCTAGAGGAGTCCTCCACGTTCGTTACCTGCTTATATAAGCAGATTCCCTTTAGTTCCTTTTTAGACAACATCCATAAGCAACTACTTATAACTCTGTAGGTATAGGCCTATATTCGTTATAGATAGATTTAATAGATTTATATTTATTCTTTATCCTTAAATCCAGTTCATTAGTGTTGCAACTTATAGCGCCCCGACAGCAGCAGCAGCCTACTATAGCTTTAAGATTAGTACGCTAGATCTCTAATCTTAAAGTCTAAGCAATTGAGATAGTATTTATCTATTAATCTATAATATATCCTGCCTCTTCAAAGTAGGCCCTTATATGCGTTCCACATACTTAACTAACAGCAAAATGTAAAAAGCTCTTAAAGCTCTTAAAGTCCTTAACCAGTCGCTGGTTCCTTCTAATTTAAGCCTTAATATTATTAAATATAGCCTTAATAGGATTATAATCTGGCGAGTACGGTGGCAGGAATTTTAGTAAAACGCCGTGCTGCTTACAAAGCTCTTAAAGCCGTGTTAATTTATAAATTACCGCGTTATTAAGAATAAGGACTAATCTTAGCCCTAAATAAGGTAAATAATAAGGTAGTACCTACTCCTTAATAAAGGCTTTAAATATCGCAGAGGTAATAGAGCCTTAAAAGATAATATAGCTTAGATACCCGTTAACTATTAAGGCTAGTAGAAGACTCTATCTTTCTAACCTCTTAAGCGGGCGTGCCATACCATATATAGTCCCTTTTAGTAACTAGCCGTACTTCCTATCACCAGTCCTCTTATTTGCCGCTAACTTATTAAGAAATATAAGCTGCTCCACCGTCCAGCTCTTTTGGATACCAATCCAAACGTTATAAAGAAGGCTGCTCCTCTTAGCCGCCCGAGCTCTAACTACCTTCCGTAACCAGTAATTCCTCTTAAGGATATTATAAACAGTTACAGCACAGACTTAGGCGTCAAACTCGTTAAATAGGAAGGCCTGCATCTTATCTAAATACGCGGTTGGCTGGTCTTTAAGGAAGTTAAAAAGCCTCTATAAAACCAGTCAGTAAAAAGCTTAATACTATAACGTAATATATTACCATTTCTTAGTAGGGCAGCAGAGCTCTCGGTCGCCTAAGGACAACAGTAGAAGGAGCGTACGGTTTGCCCTAAATATTAAAGTTTAATCGCATCTTATAAATCGTCAGCTTAGACACCTTTACAGCCTCCATAATAGCTGGTACCGCCTTATAAGCTTTAATACAAATCCTAATTCTATAAACAACTTCATCTGAAAGGCGGCGGCCCATAATAACTTCAATTGTAGTAGTTAAAATCGAAAGAATTGCCCCTTATACAAATTTTGGTGGGGTGCGATACGGCTCTTTCGCGTCCTAAGCGAGTTAACGATATTATTAGGACCTTTTAAAATTATATAAAGGATTTCACTAGTTATGTTTAAGTTAAACCTATTAGCTAGGATAAAGATCTACCCTATATAGTATATTATAATGCTAGAGCCAGTATATAGAAATATTAAGCTATTAGTTTATAAAGTAGACATATATAGAGAATAGGAAGAGAATAAATAGTAAGTTTTAAAGATTATTAGTTATAAGGATATTGACGATAAAATATAGTATAAGGTTAAGTAGATAGGCTATACTAAGACTACCTAAGAACTACTAGAGAATTTAAAGAACGCTATAGGAAAGGTATAGGAGTATTAGAAGAGATTAGGTTAGGCAGTATTAATAAAGAAGGATTACTAAAAAATAAATTACCTAAAGGGGACCTAAGAAGAGCAGTTATTAAACTACTTAAATCTATTTCCTTCTTAGTTAGAAGAGAATCTATTCTTTTATTACTAAATTCCTATAAACCTTATTCTATAAGTTTCTACTCCTTAAAATAAACCTTTTTATAAACTTTTTTAAGACGGAGTAACCGAGCGGACGCCGCAATATAGGCTTTAAGGGCCTTCTACTCTATATCCTAAGAACGTTTTAACTTAATAAGGGCTTAAGATAGTTTACTATCTAGCTATGTAGCAGTAGATTAAATATAAGACCTTAAAACAAATTAATTAAGGAACTAGACGACTATTAAGAGTAATAGGTCGCGTATATTTAGTATTAGAGATAAAGCGAACGTTATAGGACAAATAAATATTTACTTTAGTGCACTTTAAATAAGAGGACGGTTGTTATAAAGATAGACTTACTAATATAATATAAACCAACCCCTCTTTTAAATAGTAAGAATACGGAGACGGTATAATCTTACTAAGAGATAATATCGCAGCAATAGTGCGAGCACGACGTTGCGCCTATAAGGAGGAAGGAGCCTTTAATATAATAATAATTCATTGCTTAACGTCCGATTCGGATCCTTATTGGGCCCACGCGGACTACTCCTTATATATATATAGGGAGAAAACTCTATTTAAGAAAACCCTATAATTTATCTCCCCGCCTTTTAGGACTCGCCTATAAGGCGCCTACGGGGCGCCCATAAGTTACCTATGGTGCTCCTACTACCTTACTTTTTAACCTCCTTAAAAACCACTGCTGCTATAATAAGCCTACGGACGCGCTAGTATTATACACTTTACTCTACTACTATAGAGTTATTAGGGGGCGCCCGTTGCTTACCCCCCCCGCCTTTTATTACCATTTCCCTTATAACCCAGAACTAGTTTAGTATATTTTAGCTAATAAGCTACTAGGTAACCACCTTAAGGCCTTTTTATATTAAGAGTAGTGTATTATAGTTCTCTATGCTAGCTACTAAGAGCATTACTTCTCTATTAGTATATAAGGGGTATAATAATATTATATATTTTGGTGTCTATCTTAGCCAGCCACATTCGCATCTTAGGCTACCTACTAGGACACCCACCTAGTAGAGCCAGTCTTTTAGTCCTATTATTCCTATTCTTAAGAGTATTACC
>Ga0307515_10008131_pt1 | contig 20547 bp, 27 predicted proteins | sample 17_EM_MG_FD_194513 | JGI IMG/M metagenome (GOLD analysis project Ga0307515, IMG submission 194513) | Populus trichocarpa ectomycorrhiza microbial communities from riparian zone in the Pacific Northwest, United States - 17_EM | ecosystem: Host-associated > Plants > Roots > Unclassified | place...
GCTTGACTGGTACTTTGATGAACCTTTGTTTGTGCTTGGCCTGGATGCAGACTGTGCACATAGAATCATCGTGTGTATATCCCTTGACTATAGACTTTATGGCAGTAGGATTCAAATGAGCTAGTCGTCGGTGCCATAGTCTTGAGTTAGAACGGAGGAAGCAGGTGGACTTGTAGGTGCGATCTCTGAAGACTCAATTGTAGGTTCGTTGATGATTACTCTTGGAAGTGAGCTGTCTCTCTTTCTCTTTTTCCCGCTCTCGGTAGTCGATGATAGGAGTGCGGTTGCGGGGACTATTATATATATGCCATTGACTAGTTTTCCGGCGAGAGTACAAGAAGATGGCGAAGTTATGGAGCATTTTCCGTCCCGAAATATAGTCGTATGCCCGCCCAAATCCAATCGATTGATCGATAGAAGGGAATGTCGAAAAAGTAGGAGTATGGAGGTCTTCAACTAAAAAGTGCTGTATGACGTTGACGAAGCCATAATGCGTAGCGGTTACTCAATTGTCGTCTCCGAGTTCGATTACTATAGGAAGTGAGAGGTTTTTGAACGTTGAGAAGCTGCTGCGGTCATTGCACATGTGGTGTGACGCTCCGGACTCAATGACCCACTTCGGAGCCGTGGCGGCGGCGAGAGCACAGGTGGTTAGTCAGAAGGGATCGCAGTCTCCGGTCGTGGCGAGGGCTGCTGTTGCAGTTGCTTTCTTCACTTTCCACCACTTCTTTATACGTTTGTAGGATACACAATCGACTTTGACGTGGCCTGAGAGCCCGCACTGGAAGCTAATGTGCTCATCATTTCCGTTGTTTCCTCCCTCCTGCGTGCGTTTGCGCTTTCTGCATGCATCTGTAGTATGGCTGTCAATATTGCAATAAGTGCACTTACTTTTGTGACTATTTCCGGATCCACCGTTTCCACCATGTTCACCGCGTCCACCGCGTCCACCGCATCCTCCGCGTCTACCACTCTCACGCCCACGGCCTTGGCCTCGGCCACAGTAGCCGCCACGTTGTGAAAAGAGGGCGGCCCCCGTGGATGCATCTCCGAGTTCTTTGGTGAGGCTGGCTGTAGTTTCTTCTTCTAAGAGATCATGCATGGCTTCTTTGTGTGTAGGTAAGGGCCTTCTATGCTTTACGACCATTAATATCATCGCATACTGTGATGGCAGTGATGTGAATATTTGCGTGCGGAAATCTCGATCGGTTATAGCATCGTCGGTATGGTCCAGTTGTATACGGTAGTTACTGAGCTTGGTGAAGTACGCTTTAAGTGGTTCGTCCACCTTAGGTCGGCAAGAACGGAACTGGAGTAGGATGTCCTGTCTGCCGATATAAGATCCGGTGTTGTCCAGGCTGGTCTCTAGCGTATTCCACATTTCGAGAGGGTTTCTCATTCCCTTGATTATGCGCCGTACTTCAGGGGAACAGGAAAGTCTGATTATAGATGCGGCTTCGGCTTCCTTAGCCTTCCAATCATCATAGTTGTCATCATGGTCAAAATCAAGAGGCTGCAGTTCAGGGTCATCTCCAGTGACAATTGCATATGCTCTCATGGATGATAGGATGAGTATCATGTCGTGTCTCCATTTGTCGTAGTTGGTATGAGTGAGCTGAGGAATGTCGCCCCACCTGGTCTTGTTGAAGGTGGGTTCAGAGGAAGACATCGTGAGATTGTGGTGTTGAGTTTTAGTGTTGTTTATGCGGTTGTTGCTATGGTGACGAGGTTTAGGGTTCTTGAGGCTCCTTTTTGAAGATTGTGAAAAAGATCGCAAGAAAGATCGTGAAAGAGGTCTTTAGGAGAGATCGTGAGATTTTTAGATAGTAGCGATAGCCGGGCTCATAAGCTGTTGAAATAGTGTCTGCTAGAAGCTTGATTCATTCTATCTAAGAGGCCACAAGGCCAATATATATGAGAGTGCAAATACGGCTGAATGCCATCAGCCCGTATCAGAGTCAACAGTCATCTCCGGCCATACAAGACATCACCGTCTCCGGCCATACGAGACACCTCCGCTCCGGCCATACAAGACATCACCGCTCCGGTCATACGAGACATCTCCGCTCCCGCCATACTAGGCTCATCTCCGGCTGAGACCTATATATGCAACATGCACAATATCTTGTAAATACCGCATCATTTAATCACAAACTCATTATGAGTCTCAATGCTACAATGTTGACTTAACGTAAATATTGAGGTTCAAAGCAGTGCATAAGAATGATATGAATGTGTCATGAGGCTTCATCTGACAGCAGAAAGACTAATAACAGCATGCAGTTCCGGTCAATTGAGGTGCAGCTAGCATTGAATTGGCATGCAGGATACAATCTACTGGCTGTGATTGCAGGCTTGCCTTACTTTGACAGTTACTTGGACTCTGAAAAACTGCCGTTTCTTTACTCCAACGTTCATCACGATTTGTTCTTCATGCACACTTGGGATTGGACTTCGGCAGAAATCAGATATTGTCTGTCTATGATTTGTCACGAAGTCCAGGCACCCGAGATACATGGTGGGTGGGATCTTAGCAGTCACCGATTGAGCCACTGAGTGGAGACTAGCATTGAGATTCTATCTCTTCGAGCTCTCTTGATGGAAATCGGTTCACACAATCTATTTTAAAATACGGGTTTTTGGCAGCCCAAACATACAACTTAGTCAAAATGTAGTTGAGTCTGCATTAGAAGTATTGTGAATGTTGGCCTATTCAAGGAAGTGTGGTATACAAGTGAGCGGGAGTTGGCGGTCATCGGCAGGATCGCTGTGCAGATGCTGTCATTTGAGGTTCACTCACCCAAGGTGCAGCTCGATTATGGAGCCTGAATGACAGAAGCTATTTTAGGATCTTGGAAATGTAAGGTTCGAAAATACTTCTTAGTCAAAATCTAGTTGAGTGTGGTTACTTATCACCCAGGGCTGTGCATCTACAGTAAGCGTGTGGTAGACACCTTCCTCCAAAGGATAGGTTGACACAGAGCGTGACAGTTATGGCATTTAAGCGGTGGCCTTCACATACCGATCAAGGTTTGATTCAGATATTAGCTGGGGCCAAGCGGGATGAGCCGCGCCTGCACCTAAAAGTTTAGTGCCTGACAGATGACATTCTGTGTGCTGGCAGCCACAGATTCAAAGTATTCAGAAAAATGAATCTTTCAAAAGTAATGCGAAGTGGGTATACACGGTTCAGAGGGGTGCCTGTAGTGGGACCATATGTGAATACTGAGTGCCTGCATGTCAAAATTAGCCTTTGAATAGAACATGCATGCAGTGTCAAATCTGGGACCGTCACACCCGACAGGAGATGTGATATGAGGAGTGCTTGAACTTCATTCCTGAGTGAGGAAGTGCTCGGCTGTATTCTTCGGGTAAGCCTGCAATACGCGAGCCGTGTTTTCAGATACGATACATCAACTCGTTAATGCTTGGGCAGTCATTTTATCCCTGGAGGAATAGAGATATACTGTACTAGATCTGTCTCAGGAGAGTCGAGATGTTGATAGCGATTCTCTTGTGCAATTGACTGTAAATTATTCAGCATTGTTGATTTAGTGAATATCCCGACTTCTTTCGCATTTCTAGTTTCCAGTGTGCCTGAAATCTATATGGAACCAATGATTTGAATCACACTTGGAGGATCAGGCGCACCTGATAACTGGAATCCCGTTCGCAGATTTCGATATCACCATTCAACTCAGACAATATATGATGAAGATGATATGTGACTGCAGCTTCGACAGATTGACACAAAGAGAAATGTATGGCACCACAGGATTTGACTTAGTCGATCATTAAATCATGGCACCTGCTTTTCATCACATATTGGATCATCCAAATGAGGCTGTGTTATAGTTTACCAGATATCCGTTTATGATTGACTTCATCTCATATTCATCACTATAATCAACTAACACGGATTGGCATTGGGCTCTAAACAATACTCCTAGACTCCTCACGAGTGCCTTATTCTCCATATAATTTGACTATTTTGCAGTAGTTGGTGAGATTGTGTTGGTTGAATGTTTAAAGAGGCATACCTTGATTAAACTGCGCAGATAATTCTTGTTCATCGTCACCATCCGACAGCACGACGTCTCCCTGCTCCCGTCGCTGCTTTTTAGGGGCTTCCCGACACACCAGAATGCGGTATATCATCAAAGTTGTGATGTTCTGTCGGCGCATCAGGCCATGCGGGACTGTTATCTGGGCCACTCCAGGGTGCTGGTGGAGATCACTCGCTCTGTTATCGTAACCACTTGGTCTTGTGTTCAATAGCAATGTGTGTGGAACTCTGTTTTGCCCCAGTTGGACAACCCGTGCAAATGCCTGCAGCTGCTCATTCAATACACAGAACTTCTGGGTAATTACCGCATCATTTGCTGCTGTGAGATTTAGGCCTGTCCCACCCACTATGGGTGTAGTTACAAAAAAGAGGGATTTGGTGAATCTTGCAATTTGAGCTGCATTTCTGTCCGCTCATCGTTGCCGATTTCCGCATACATGTAAAAAACATCCAAATGATCCGCAAATATCATTGTGAGCCACAACTTCCAATGACAAGCTTGGCGTGACAGCGGACAAAATAGCAACGCATTGTGAGGAGGAGGTGCACAAGGCAAGGAGCTTTTATTTCTTTCAGGCCTGGGCAGGATCGCCTCATTTGATGCCTCGGCTTCGTCAGGCTCGGGATACTCCCCATGTTCCTTGACAAGCATTAGCAGAAATGTGTCTCCCAGTCACCGAGACATTGCAGAATCCACCCGAGTGTCGAGTGGCCATTCATCCTACCTTTGTCCTGAAACGTTAATCCAATCTTCGGTGTCTCCCAATCCCAATGGGAAGCATGCCAGCCGATATCAATGTACCATCCACACTCCTGAAGCAACCAGTGAGGTGTATCTCTCCACAACAGTTTTCAGTTCAGCTTGCACTTCTTCAGTCCATTCCAGATCAACAACATGCGTATTCTCCTTCGGTATGCGATCAAGAGGTTTCCCGTTCTCCAGTTTCAATCCTGACCACCTCCTGATCGTCCGGGGCTTTGCAATTTGGATCATCCTGTGTGCCGCATCCTGTTGAGCGTGTTTGTCTTCCGTCCTGGTGGCATGCATCAAACTTTTCACTGCGGAATACAGTGCCTCGGCACCGTGCTTTTCCATCCGAGTATCATTTTCCGGATCCTCAGGTGCAACTCAAAAAAGCCGTATTGTCTGAAAACACCATTCATAGAGTGAATGGAATCCCAGGGTTGCAGTGAGTTGAAGTTTGAATCCAATTCTCGCATTCATTGCAATTTGCCAGCCCACACTATGTTTTGTCTTGTACCGATGAGAGTCATCAAAAATCCCAAAACTCCATGAACAGTGTGAAATTTGGCCATTGCTTGATGTTTTCGCTCTGGATGTCAAGGTATTATACAACACAAGGTGGATATTCCATCGGTTTTCCGGCTTGTCAGGACTGGTGTTCCAATCCTTGTGGGTGAGATTTGCATTTTCTGCATGCAACAAGTTAGTGAGTTTGAAATCTGTTGCATATGTCATCTCGTCGACAACACTCTTGAACGTCTCTGCAACTTTCGGCATTGTCAGCAGCAGGATTGGTCAAAGGGCAGATGTTAGTGCTTGATGCCCCTGCGGCGCAGTTTTCTGGAACTGTATGAGGCGGCGGGGCACAGAATTCTGACTCCACTATGGATACCATTCCAGTTCATTACCGATTATCCTGGGAACGTCGTTCTGTACCATATTCACCCACTCTGCATGGGTATTTCCCCGCAAAATTGGCAGCAGTAACCCCATTACAACATTCTCAGTCAGCAGTGTGCTTATCATTGGTGCTCCCACCGAGGTGAAAGTCTTTCCAAGACCCATTACATCCACCACCAGTGCTTTTGGGATATCAGCATCCCAAACCCACCTCCGCACAATGAGCCATATAGCCGGAACCTGGTATGCCAGAGACTTGGTTCCGGGCAGGCCACAAATTGAATACTTGTGGCCTGGAACACAGACATCTGATGATTGGCGAGTTGGATGGGTTTTCAGCTGCCTGACTGTCTCCTCCAGACACTTGAGTTCAAATTTGTTGTTGACTGTGTGGAGAACTGTGCCAAATACTGGACTGGTATTATGTGGATCGAGGACCTCCTCACCATCCACTTGATCCTGAACCTCTCTTGCACCTTGGTCGGTGTTCATTTTGTCCTCAATGATCTTGTTCAATTGCTCCAAGGTGAGCTGGGCTGATGGGCTCATACCCTGGCGCTCGTGAAAATCATCACGATGTTAGGTATTTCACAGACAAGCATTTTGACCCAATAAATCAGTGGAATATAATCAATTCTATTCACTTAATCAGAACTTACATTAATACTACTATCAGTCTCTTTCCCACCTGCCTCCTCATCCACCACTCTGTCATTTTCATTGGATCCCTGCAAAGTCTGAGTATACTGATTAGCAGTGGGGCATAACTAAAGGTAAGCAGGTTTAGCAGGGATTACCTTGGCTGGTGCAATCACGTGCTCCACAATATCCTTCCCTACAGCTGCCTTCATTTCTACCAAAAATAGTTACACATTGTGTCCCTGTTTCAACTTGAAGGCATTAGAAAGGGAACTGTTGTATGAAATCTGGCCATATAGAGTATCATGCATCATTTGCCTGGGTGTGTATAATCCCATATACTCTTTGTCCAATTCTTCCTGTGTCAAGGTGCACTTGTATATCCCAGTCAGACAGTATGGTTCTGTTGGGCTACAATTTTGTTCGATGAAATTAATTAGCTCCTCCCAGTGCCTCACATCTGTGTTCAACGCTTGGAGTTGATTGCTGGATGTCTGGTCATTGTTGCCATTCGGCACTTGACGAATCACAACCTAGAAAGTTGTCTTTGGCAACTCGGGGAGGTCACCTCGGGCTTTGTTGCCCACATGCACTGCCAAATCCGTCGCCAGTCGCTTGTTCCCTCGACTTCCCTTCTTCCTCGCCTCCCAAACCTCCCTTGCACATTTCTTCAGAGACATCTCAACCCACTGTCGCCAAATCCATTCAGCATTATCGAAATTTTCCAATGGCAGCCAGGTCTCAAAACCCTCACAACAATCAGCAACTGCCATCTCCCAGTTCAGGGGTCCAACTCAAAGCTCTTTCAGGCAGTTCTGTCCCCAGATAATGGACTGATCCTTCTTCTCCAGAAACCCAGCCACCTATACTTCCTTCCACTTGTTGAAGGTACAAAAGTTGGGCTGCCCCATCTGTTTGGCAAATTGCCTCAAAGAGAATTCCGTTCGATTCGTGCCGATTGGGGCTTTGGCTTCGGGACCGCCCATGTCCGACGAATGGTCACCCTCATAATCTGCATTGTGTTCGTCATAGCAAGTTTCTGGTAATTGGGGCAACACAGCAATCCCTGTAACATCTGTCCTGCGCGGCTCTGCAGCCAGCTGAAATCGTTTCGGTAGCAGGCTAATGGGGGGTCTCCGAGGTGCGCCTGCAAGGCATCCTGGTGCAGTGGAGGCGGATGAGGTTGGCCGAATGGCTGGATTGTTTCCAGGCGGTGCTGGAGGCACTCGAGGTGCACCTGGAGATGACGGTCCATGTCCTGTCAATCGCTGAGAGGGGATCATTTGAGGTCCCCCATGTCCTCCTTGGGGGAAGTCATATGCTTGCCACGGTGGCCCATAACTCGGATATCCTTGGGTCACGCTAGAGTTTGGTTGTGAACTTGGTGTCATGTTGGATGGAGCCCGGTGGTAGAACTGGGGAGCGCCTAGAAATGGTGGCTGTGAAAGTGGGTAAGTATACCCTGGTGGAGGTGGTGGATAAAATTCATTTGCGGGTTGCCCAAATTGAGTGTCTTTGCTTGGTGTATTCCCAGCATGATTATCTGATGCTCCCACATTCTCATCTGGGCGTTGTTGAGAGCCAAACAGTCCACCTATTGGAGGCATATTGGTTGTCTTTGGCAGAGATCCTTTTGTTGACATTGTATGTGAACAAACGATTAGTACTAATCAAATTTTCAATTCAATTGGTGATTTCGAATGAAGCGGAGCATTGTTGAGAATATTGAAGGTAGCATTGACCTTTGGCGGAATGAAGGCCTCTTATATCCATCTTATTTGTTACGAACTGAGCTGTTTCACTAGGCCTTTGATCTCATGCAACCTGGCAAAGAAAAAGAAATCATAATCAGACACATCCCACGTGTTTTTGTTATATGCTTGCATTCATATAGTAGGATCCTGGATAGAAGCTCACCTTTGTTCAGTTCATGACTGTAAAGGTCATAGAAGGGATATGACATAATATCTCCAGGAACCCAACAAGAACTATCTCCAGTTGGAAGGTTAGCAAAAGGCATTTTACACTCAAAATGTGTGTGTGTGACCTGCACTTCATTCAATATAAGGCCTTGTTAGTCGAGCAGCAACAGTGATTGCTTCCTCTTGAGCTCCAAGTGTAAACCTGGTTGTCTCCTCAGGATCCACCCACTGGTCAAGGATCATCGCTGAAGAAAACATCCTACCAGCCTATCAGTTCTCGATGATTATTGAGCGGGCTTACAGCCAGCTAGGGAACTCACCTATTCATTGTCTTAAGCTGATGTTATCCGCTGCTTCCAGGCTGGAGCGTAGACATAATCTGCACAATGCCGCAATCAGGTAGTATACGATAAGGCTGATCATAGTTGCACCTGATAAACAGTATTAAAACTTCATTGCAGTGATGCCAAAAGAAGCTTACTTTGCTGACGATTTTTGGTAGATAATGTACAGCATTATTGTGCAGGGTATGATAGATATTGTCCTAGTTTGTAAAGAAAACTGATGGTAAAGTGACTTTGTTTTACCCCTCGTTTACATTTGGTGGGGTGTAATGCGGCTTTGAAAGTGATATGTCAACCTGAGTTAGAGTTGGCTCGATTTCAAACAAATATTCCTGAGGTGCAAATCCAGCAACAAACCATACCCCCTAAAGCGTCATCGAGATTCATTAGAACAATGAGCAGTTGTCAAATATGGTCAATACTCGCCGGAAACACGTACAACGCTGTATCTGCAATGAGAAGTTATGCAACAAGAACTGACTGGAAGCTCACTATCAGCAATATCACTAAATATCGATGAATGATGGGCTATTACCCAATGGGATTCTACCACCTGCTGGCTTCCCTCACCCTGAGCCATCATGGTTTGACTACAGTAGGTGCACCTGAATGGCAATTGACAAGGTGTCAATTAATGATCTGCTCAATGACAAGGTACCGGGTGCACCACCACCTGAAGATACTCCCAACGAAGAACCTATAGACCCTCAGCAGCCTGATCCCACCCGTACACCTGATCCAACAAAGACAAGGGCTCATTGGCAGGTAGTTGGAGTGGAAAATGCGGGGGGGAAATCGTAGGGAAGAGCAACTGGATTGTACAACAAGCATCGAAAGTACTCAGAACAATGGAATCCATGGCATCCATTTCGGTCCGCTCACGACTTTCAGCAAGCTGAATCGTTTAGCCAGCAAACCAAAACATGGACAGATCGACATTACAGGCGTGCACTGGACAATTCCAAAATCGAATCCTTCCTATCAGCAGATGCCATGCGAAAGCTCCTCTCTGGACTTGATTTCGGGCTCAATGATCATAGTTGGATTGATCGTAACTCACATATCTTTGGAACATTATACTACAGGGATATCTTCAAATGTATCCAGTTCCTCCTGGTACATCTTCCTTGTCAGGCACACCTCGATTTCAAACTGGTGTGCCTCACTGACTATGAGGGCCGATGAATCTATTGCGAGATGAACACAGGCAATTGGTGGTGGGATAAACAAGATCAATTTTCTGCCGGAGCAACGTTTTTGCCAGTCATTTGTGTATCCGACAAGACTCAGTTGATCTATTTTTCGGGCGATCAGCGTGTGTGGCCACTGTATCTGAAGATTGGTAATATTCGAAATGGTATCCATCGGACACCTTTAAAGTGCGCCTGGATTATCATCGGCCTGATCCCATGTACACTGATAGGTGCAACAAACACTGAGGAGGCATGGCATTCAGCGGTTGGAACTGCGCACTCAATGTAGGCATTTTGACATCAGTGGCCCTAGCTTGCAATGGGATCGTGCAGATGGATTCCAGCGGCAATATTACCCTCTTTTGGCTGCCTGGGTCGGGTATTATCCGGACCAAGTCATGGTTGCTCAAGTCACATATGGCATATGCCGGATGTGCGAGATGCTTAAAGGTGCGCTGATGGGGCATTCATGTTTTGACCACACGATAACTCAAGAGAGCAGCATATTCACTCGGAGCTGCTGGAGGACCATAATATTGATCCTCTGCACCCTATAGGTGTCCAACCAATCCGCAACCAGTTCTGGCAATACCCTCTCTGCAATGTGTATCAGCTTTTGCAGCCTGATGAATTGCATCAGCTGCTCCTGGGTTTAGTTAAGACTTATTGAACTGGCTGCTCAAATACCTGCAAGCGAGACAGGTCAAAGATCAATTTGACAATCAATTTCAGATCAGTGCCACGATATCCCGGCCTCGAGCCCTTCTCTGAAAGATTCGATTCATTGAACAGCGGCACCTGGCAAGGTAAAGAGATCCATGGAATGATCAGAACAGTGGCAGCGAATCACGCTCCAATTCCTTTCTGCTCCAAGGATGATGGGAAAACTGTGGCGGAAATAGCCTCTGATCGAATGGTAATGGGAGCAGTGTAGGCACTATGTGAATTCTCTCTACTTGTTAGCCAACCAAATCACTCGGATCCATCCCTCCAAGCACTAGGCAATGCACTCAAGTGGTTTTCCTAGATGAAAGGAATTTTTCGAGACCAGAAAATGTTGAAGTCTGCGAAGGCCAAAGTAGATGTCCTGTTGGCAATGGAATCCCATCAGTTACGCAAACAAAAGATTCATACAATTCGTGCTGCAATGGAGGCCCTTGTGCATGGGGCTGAAAAGGTTTCCACAACAAAACGTAGGCAATTTCAGGTGCGCCTGAATTGAGCCCAGCTAGCTGCAACCACTTGGTCAGATGCTGATCGTGAGGAGGCAATAGAGCGATTGGAGAGCGATATTGATCAAGTGACACCCTCTAAACCCAAGCTGTTCAATAAAATATTCCGACATCATGAGCGACAACTATTGCAGGAAGTCGGGACCAAGGCAACTGGTCCCAGAAGGTTATTCGCCACACGACTTGCACTAATGGAAACTGCAGCCGAAGACGACAGTTACAGGGCAGCAAAGACGACCACTGACAAGCAACTGCAATTTCAGATCCGCCTCTCTGGACCTGACACAGAAGCTACAATCTGGAGCTTCGGTGATACGCAGCGCTTCAATATGTAGCCAGAGAGAGAGATTTATGGCATCACCTCGAATGAACAGAAGCGGTTCAAGATGCAATTCTCTATCTGCTAGATTGAGTTCGAAGTTTGGTGGGAGACATCCGGCATTCCGGCGTTCCGGAAAACCATTGAACAGCACATAATACATTTCAGATATCCACAGATGGATCTTGTGAACCATATAATAGAGTCAATTTGGTGAATGGGTTCCGGTGACAATTGCACCACTGATATTTCTGAACAGCTACATATTACCAACTTGAAAGAGGCATAGCGATCTAGCAACATGGTCAATTACATTCGACAGATGCTTAAGCATAATGACCGGTGTACCGGTCTTGAAGACATTGAGGAGGCACTGTCATCTCTTCCACTCCAAGGCTGGTACGATGTTGACTCTGCCAAAGTTTACAACCTACTGTCTGCTACTGATAAATGGCAAAGTACATGCAGAGCCCATCTGTTATGTCTCCAAACAATTGAGGACGAGCCCTATATCTGCCTATCATCGCATCAGGTATATCATTTCAGAGAAACTCATGTCCGCAGAGTGTGCAGAAGTGTTCAATCAATCTCACTCAGAGATGCATCAGAAGATTTCGAAATTCCCAACTTTGGAAAGCTATTCCGCCCTCCAATTGAACAGGACTGGGGATACGAAGTTTGTGGACTTGTGCTCGGATATGATCAGAATGTACTCATTGACAGTATATTTATCAAACTCCAGAATGGGCTGTTGTACTACCATCAACCATTTGACAATCCTACTTCTGTTGAGCGTCTGGGATTTGATTGCAAGGTAGAATATACCAATGCCAACCAAGGGATTATGCCTGGAGCTCATAACATCTGGGTCCAGTGTACGCAAAGTGAAGAGAATGACCTCAATACCACTTTCCAAGGAGGAATTCCTTCTTTTCCTACATTATACTTCAGCTGGACTCCACCGAATCAGATCCTCCGAGTTCAGGAGCCCCTGCTCGCTGGGAAAGCAATATTGACCATTTCTACAAGGTGCAAACAGACTCGACAATGGGTAATACATCCTCAAGCTCAAGAATACGTGGTGGTGATTCCATCAAAGTTAAAAGATCTTCATGGTTAGGCTGATTGTGTTGATGGGTTCATCCGGGTTGTCGAACAGACGAATAAGATGCATATTGTACCCGGTGGGGCAATAGTTGGACCGGCACATTTGTTGCAGGAGAATGCTGCATCAGGCGGCATCGATCGCATATGGCTTGTAAATGATCATGTTGACTTAGATACCTACTGGACTGTATATTGATTAGATTAGAATGGCTGATTCAGGTGTGTAGCTGGGAGATAGTTTATCGAGTTATACAATTCGAGCAAGACATTATATATTATCACTCCCGGAGAGTGTGGCTCCAGGTGCACCAGAATTCTCTTGGAGACGAGTGTCGTAGTCCTCGTAGCTCTCAAATTTTACCAACTCAAAGGAATGATTTTATTGCATTCTGAAGATGACTTCATACTCTTCAGAATGTTCTTGCATTCTGTTCAGCTACTTCAGAAGCATTGAGGAGAACCTGAAGGTACTTCACGAAGCACGTGAGAAGCACATCGATTTGCAGTCAGACTGTTCGGGAGATTCTGGGAGATTCTGGCAGAATCAATGAAGCTGTTCAGAATAGCTGAGTCGTTAAGTCATGCCTTCAGAACCATTCTACATTATACTGATGTGAGTGCAAAGGATGCGGGATGGATGATTGTGGAGACAGCCAATGTCAATGGAGAGGATGGCATAGAGAAACGCCAACAAGTCGAATTGGAACTAAAACTTGGTGCGTCATGTGTCTATGACGCCAAATTTGTGGTCTATGACCTCAATGGCTTTGACATTGTGCTAGGCACAAAATGGATGCGTGATATAAACCGATGATATCAAATCGACCCTGACAGCAATGAAATGTAGATTGCCAATCACCTCTGCAAGCAAAGAGAGGATGGCCGAGAACATTACTTGCCTGGGCTATGCCCCTTGGATGTCGATGAAGGAATGGTGGAGCAAGCTGAATTCATGGGCATTGACATCATACGGAAGGCAGAGCTTCAAAACATATCTACCCGCCTGATGAAATGGGCCTCATTGATCAAAGTGCACCACCGCGGCGATGGCGACACACCTTTGACAGACTAACCACCGGGGGAGTTTCAAGACATGTTGAAAGAATTCCAGGGTCTTGGCGGCAAGCCAACTTATGAAAATTCGGAGAAAGGAAGCCGAGCTGATTTCGACCTTAAAACGGACCCGATTGGCACAATACTGTTCCGCCCACCATACCGCATCTCTCCACGGGAAGAAGAAGAGTTCCGGAGGAATATAGGCAAGGCAATTTGCTGCAGTGGGATTCAGCTCACTCGAAGCGATTTCGGCTCACCAGTATTGTTCGTGGCAAAGCCTGACAGTACTCGGCAGATGTGGATAGATTATCGCCCGGTGAACGCCATTACCGTCAAGGATCGTTATCCTCTTCCACATATCAAAGACTTACTCAACTACATGCACGGCTCCTGCTTGTTCACAAAATTCGACTTGGCTGCTGGTTACCATCAAATTCATATCGCAATGGCCAACAGGCTGAAGACGGCCTTCACCACTACATTTGGTTTGTATGAGTGGCAAGTCCTGCCGTTTGGCCTGGCGAACGCACCCAGCCAGTTCATGTGCATGATAAACGGCATCTTGGAGCCAATGAAATGGAAATTGATCGTGATGTACCTCGACGATAGTATGATTACCAGCTGTACTTTGGCAGATCATGTCGTGCATGTCCGGGAAGTGCTTACCTTACTGACAAAACGTGGTCTCAAAGCCAAACGTGCAAACAGTGCCTGGGTTTGTCAGAAAGTCGATTTTGGTGGCTTTGAGATTGAGAAGGACGGCATCCACGCCCAGGAACATAAAACACATGCGGTAATCGATTGGCCTTAACCTGACAATAGTAAGGACATTAGAGGCTTCCTGGGTCTCGCTAGTTACTATAGAAAAGTTATTGAACACATCAGCAAAATGTATTTTAGTCACTGGGAGCCTCCAGGAGTGTCTGAGAGGATGTGGAGTGTAAACTTGGAAGTGTCGATTTCAGGAGAGTATCAGACCCTGGGAGGGCATTCCGACCAGCCTTCAGAGTAACTGGGATCTCTGATGAGTAGTAGAGGAGGACCATGGGAGTGACTGTGATAAGTTTGGGAACACGTCGAAGCACAGAAGACAAGCCTGGGAGTGCAGGCGACAAGCCTGGGAGAGCCGGCGACAAGCCAGGGAGCGCCGGCGACGAGCCTGGGAGTGCCTCGACTTACTGATGAGCATTCTGGGAAAAACAACATCTTCATTTGGAATGCTGCTGGTGCGCTTGGAAATCATAGCTTCTACTTATCGTTCAACGATTTTTGAGACCTATGTATTCAGTTTGTATTCTCATCGATGTATCAATGCATCTATGTATCTATATAGCTACCAAATCTACACACCGTATATCTGGACTGGTGACAGGCGGTGCTTGAGAGCAATTCGAGGTGCACCTGAAGATGATGATCGAGTGCACTCAGAGATGCAATTGGAGGCAGAGTTCGAGGGATCTCAGAGATGCACTTGGAGGCTGCAATCGAGTCAGTTTGGAGATGCACTTGAAGGCCGATATCGATTGAACTCAGTGATGCACTTGGTGGCCATAATCGAGCGAGTTTGGAGATGCACTTGGAGACCGAGAGCAAGTGAACTCAGAGATGCAATTGGAGGCCGTGATCAAGCGTGTTTGGAGATGCACTTGTATGGTGTAATCTAGCGAGTTTCGATATGCGCTTGGTGGCCGAGGGCGAGCGAAGTAATGGAAGCAACTGGCGGCCGTGATCGAGCGTGTTGGGAGATGCACTTGGCGGCCGTGATCGAGTGAAGTCAAAGATGCACTTGCAGGCCGTAATTGAGCGAGTTTGCAGATGCACTTGGAGGCAACGATCGAGCGAGATTGGAGGAGTCCTTAGAGGCGGTCGATGAGACGCGTGCTGGGTGATAAGGTTCTATTCCTCAGTAAGTTACAGTAACTTGCAATGATGGGAACATCACGAGGTGACTTTACCTTTGAGCTCGCATGAAGAGCTGGCTGGTGCCGATCGATCTTGCAAGGAGGCACGCCAGAAGCTGAAGTTACATTCAGGGGTGCACTTCTAATCATGTGAATGAAGGGAAGACAGACAATCTTGGGCGGATGCTGTATTCAGTGTATGCTGTATTTGGTGTATGCTGTATTTGGTGTATGCTGTATTTGGTGTATGCTGTATTTGGTGTATGCTGTATTTGGTGTATGCTGTATTTGGTGTATGCTGTATTTGGTGTATGCTGTACTCAGTGTATGCTGTACTCAGTGTATGCTGTACACAGTGTTAACTCATAATGATGGCATGGAGAGATAAAGAGGGATGACTGAAATTTGTGTTCTGTGATAATGGTAGAGTTGTGGACGAGAAAGAGAGATGGGGGATCAAGACGCGAACAATATGCAGGATACAAGTGGATATGAAAAATCAGGGGTACGACTTGCCTGATTGTGTGTGGAAGACCTCATATGGGTGTTATTACCCACCAGCTCCGGACTCGTACCTGCCGTTTCAGGGATGGTAAATTTACTGTCACACGAAACACTCTCAGGCCCAGTCTCTCATGATGATTTCCCCCATCTCCTCTCATCTCTCTCTTTCTCATTCCCAACTCTACCATCACCTAAGAATGCAAAGTTAAATCATCACCCACTATCTCTCCAGGCTATGATTATGAGTCAACACCGAGTTTGGCATACACTGAGTACTGCATCATTCCAAGATCGACTGTCTCCCGCAACCAGCCAGTCCCATCCCTCATCTTCTCGGCGGACCTAGTTGTACCCAATTCTCTACATTCCCACAATTATGTGTTAATCAATGAATAGAGTCTCAGCACCCATCGCACCTCCTTCCCAATCCGGCGTCTCCAGATCGACTGCCTCTAAGGACTCCTCCAATCTAGATCGATCAAGGCCTCCAAGTGCATCGCCATATTCGCTCGAGTATGTCCTCCAAGTGCATCTCGGAGTTCACTCAATCTCGGTCTCTAAGTGCATCTCGGAGTTCACTCAATCACGGCCTCTAAGAGCATCTCCACACTCGCTCGATCACAGCCTCCAATCGCATCTCTGAGTTCGCTCACTCTCGGCCTCCAAGTGCATATCCAAAGCCGCTCAATTTCAGCCCCCAAGTATGTCTCCAAACTCTCTCCAACATGGCCTCCAAGTGCATCTCGGAGTGCACTCAATCTCAGCCTCCAAGTGCATCTCGGAGTGCACTCAATCTCAGCCTCCAAGTGCATCTCCAAACTCGCGCGATTATGGCATCCAAGTGCATCTCTGAGTCGACTCGATCTCGGCCTCCAAGTGCATCTCCAAACTCTCTCGATCACGGTCGTCAATTGCCTCACTGAGTTCACTCGCTCTCGGCCTCCAAATGCATCTGCAAACTGGATCGATCACTGCCTCCAAGTTCATCTCTGGGTTCGCCCAATCTCGGCCTCCAAGTGCATCTCCAAACTCACTTGATCACGGCCTCCAAGTAGATCTCTACGTTCACACAACCACGGTGTGGTGAAACGGCGGAGCTCTCTTTGCATCCGAAGGAAATTCATGAGAACAAGCAGTTCTGGCTTGAGGAGCATAGGAAGAGACGGGGAGAGGATGTGAAGGGGTACCAGGCCATGAGAAACCACACAAATTGCGTCTATCTAAGAATGCTCAGCTAGTGTTGTCAAAGGGTCCGGGTAACCTGCCAGCGGTCCGGGTTTGGCCCGCAAAGACGGGTCGGTTCGGTTCAAGAACCGCCCAGAAACCCGACCCACTGAGTCTTGGCGGGCCAAACCCGGACGCGTACCCGTCAACCCGCACGTTGTGCCGGGTTTGGCTAGACCAGTTGGTTCCAATGTCCGGTTCTGCATGTCGGGTTTTTCTATTTATGGTCACATTCAGATATCCTACTGTTAATTGCAAAATATTGACTTTGGGATATCATTGACTGTTTGAGTTGTATTGACTGCCTTTATACTCAAAAACAGGAGAGACACCCTTCCGGCCCAATTCTAAAACTGAGCGTCAACAGAGCGTCAACGATTGTAGGTCTTGTAAGTCAAGTAATTAAGATGTGATTTGGTCATTGCTATCCATAATCGACACACTGGCTGCCGTTATTGGCAAAAAAGCAAGCTGCACGCTCCTGGCCCCATTTTGAAAATGAGCGTCAATGGAGTGTCAACGATATTTGGCGTTTCATCATGGGCAATTAAAGTGTGATGTGGCCGTTATTGTCTGTATACGATGTTTTGACCGTTTCTGTAGGCTAAAACCCTCATGAACTCTTGGTTGCGGCATTGTAAATGAAACGAGTTGTGACTGCCTGGGAGGCTGTCGCACGAATAACTCTTCCTTATCTGCCTATCATGGCGGCCAAATCCTCGTTTATAGGTGTCTGCGATCAAGAGCCATTGAGATTACCCGAGATGCAAGACCAAAAATCGTTGACGCTCCGTTGACGCTCATTTTGAAGATGAGGCAGGGAGCGTGTTTGATACTCTTTTGCCTATAAAGGACGCCAACGCTTCGATTATGTGTATTCACTACCATGTCGCGTTTTTATTACCCCACTTACAGGACCAAAAATTGTTGACGCTCCGTTGACGCTCATTTTGAAGATGGGGCAGGGAGCGTGTTGCATTCTGTTTTGCCTATAGAGGATGCCAACACATCGATTATGTGTATTCACTACCAAGTCGCGTTTTTATTACCCGACATATAGGACCAAAAATCGTTGACGCTCCGTTGACACTCATTTTCAAGAAGGGGCAGGGAGTGTGTCTCTTACTCTTTTGCCTATAAAGGATGCCAATACTTTGATTATGTGCATTCACTACCAAGTCGCGTTTTTATTACCCGACTTACAGGACCAAAAATCGTTGACACTCCGTTGACGCTCATTTTCAAGATGGGGCAGGGAGCATGTTGCGTTCTTTTTTCCCTATAAGGGATGCCAAAACTTCTATTATATATATTTACTACCAAAATGCGTTTTTATTACCCGACTTACAGCACCAAAAATCGTTGACGCTCCGTTGACGCTCCTTTTGCCATGGGCATATCCACAATATATCATGATTTCATTTGGCGGAAACTATCATTAACAATATTTTGACAGCCTTTCTGTCTTCTTCATGTACTATCTCCTTTATCACTACATTGTTCTTTAATAATACATATAAATAGATCCTTTAAAACATGCTATAAAGTGTCTGGCAATTGTAGATAATACTACACTCAAAAATAACATTCCTTACAATCCATGTTTGTTTTCACTGGCAGTTTCACTCGATTGGCTGCTGTCGTCTTCAAAATGAATGTTAGCTGTATTACCATGCAGCAGATAGTGTACTAACCAGTGGATGTTTCTTCATCATTCCGCAAATCTGGATTGAAATCTTCATCGTGCTCGCTATCCTCAGCAAATGTATCATGATTGAAAAATTGAGCGCCGGAAAGAGGAGCATGTGTATATTCAAATCCAGCGGGCAGGTTTGGGATTTCGGAACTTTGGGCGCAATTTTGGTCGCCGGATGGCGCAGGTGGCGTTCCTGGTGGAGGTGGCATTAGTTCTGGTGTCGGCTGTCTGGGTCGGACTTGAGGAGGTGCGCCCGTGCCATTGCGCCTCCAGCGTGTCCGTGGATACTTGGCGGTGCCATTTTGGCAAGGAAGGCAGCCGTCAGTTTGATTTTCATAAACCATTCCCGGGTGTCGTTCTATCACAGCTTTCACCTTTCTATGCCCAGGATATTCAACACCCTGCTTCTTCTCTTCCCGGACTTCTGTGCGAGGGTTCTCAATCAGCTGTTGCGTTTCCTCCATCGCGGCGAGCGAAAACCCTCCTTTGGCCATTCTCGCCATATTCAACGCCAGGCGCATGTCTGACTGTTCTAGCCGTACCCGACCTGCTTGCCTTACCATAGCCGCAGACATGTTGAAAACCTACAAGATATTAGTTGCTGCTTCTGAAAGTGAGAATCGGCAATTACTTCTACCATATACGCTTCTGTAGCCTCCTCTGAGGTGTTTAAAGCCTTTTTGGTCCTTTCGCGAGGACGCTTATCACCAAATTCGTCCGCGAAAATGCCAGAGCCGACAACATCGTGATGTTCAATTTCCCGTACTGTGCGGACAAAGGCTTTCGTCGACCATGGGGGTTTCCCGTTATGGGCAGCGAGATATTGGTCACATAGCTCCCTCCGTATACCCTCTGTTCATTATTCAATCAATTGACGGCCGTCTAGCATAATATGGACACACTCTCATCCAATTGTGTGCTGCTTCTTGTTCGTGCTGCTACCGGTTTAACGGACGATTTTTGAATGTGCATCCTGGGTTATGTTTTCGGTGGCTACATTGGCAGCTTCGCGGTGCACTAACTGGTGTTGACGTTGTTGTTGTGTACCTTGAAGGGACGCGTTGAATGAAGCGCCCGTCGTTTCGCTCGATTCGGATCCACTCTCGCCTGTCTGAGGTGTTTGTGTAGTCATGACTTGCTGGTGTGGAAAAGGAGAGGAAGATGATAACCAAAAGAAGTGGGAAGTTCTGAGGAATATATAGTTAGCTTCAAGTCAAAATAGACTGACCGACCGCCAATTTGGATGTTCTACTCATGATGAATCCGCCTGCGTATAGCTGCAGGTTGCAGGGGTTTCTAACAGTCCCGCGATTTGCAGAGAGTCGGTCTGATGTTGTATGTTTGCTTACAGGGATAAATCGAAGTTCACGACAGCTGAAATCTCTATAATGTTACATATAAGCAGGATATTGTTCGACGGAAACGATGTCTGGTGATGTTTGTCTCAAGAGATCACCAGGATCATACATGAAACTGACACTAAAAATCGAGTCAATTTGTACGGTTAACATGACTATTCCCAATTTAGTGACGGTCAAAACACAGAATTTGCTTTGTTCGAGTTGATCAAGCGTACTAACCTTGACATAAAAGACGCAGCTTGCATCCATATGGTCCATACCTTGCAACATCCAACATCTCTCCCAATAACAGTCAACACGAAATACAATGGTCAATGCTCCAAAAAAGAACCTTTCCC
>Ga0307515_10008132_pt1 | contig 20546 bp, 21 predicted proteins | sample 17_EM_MG_FD_194513 | JGI IMG/M metagenome (GOLD analysis project Ga0307515, IMG submission 194513) | Populus trichocarpa ectomycorrhiza microbial communities from riparian zone in the Pacific Northwest, United States - 17_EM | ecosystem: Host-associated > Plants > Roots > Unclassified | place...
GAATCCCTTAGGTTATCGTGTTCATGCACGTGAGGCATTAATGCGTTACGCTACTGATAAGAATCAGCCCTCACATGCATGATATCATATATCAGATCATAACTTCAACTTTGACATCTCACGCTCGTATGGTTCGGTAATCAGAAACAACTGTCAACATAGTGACAGCGTCTTTCAGCTTAATCAATACTGTAGTATGATTGCTTCATAGGTTTACGTGGCGGACAACCACTACTATGCCGATATAGATTAAATGACACGCACGTAGCGTTGCAGTTGCCGTTCCGTCACAATTTAATGTGTGGGGATGCTTCGACCTCATATCAACAGTCATGCCATAATCTTTCAATCACGTCGCTGCTCAGGCCAGGACAATTCCCTTTGGCCGGGGAGTGCCCAGTGCTCCGACATCACACAAGACATCGGTCTTAAGATTCCACGTAATAGCTCGCAACTATCGATTGCCGTGTTCGCGCTATGAACTCCTTTGTTCTACGCGAATCAAACATAATCACTCTAGCATTGGAAATGAATCTGGTTAAAAATAACACGCTTGGCAGGGTTGTATCCCATTCGATCTGGCAGTGTTATTGCGTCATCAAATCAGCTGCCACAGCTTATGCTTTCAATGAATCCGCTGACCCTAAGGTTATTTAATCGAGAAGAGTACCACTCATACCCCGCTAAAGGTAATCGTGACTGCGAGTTCTGGGGATGCCTAGGGTAGTCGTTATGCATGTCAGGTGGCCCGAAGGTTATTTCACTGACAAGTACCCATCATAGGTTATCCCAGGTACATATACTCTTCTTAAGGGAAACCCCCTAACAACCAAAGCATGCTACAATGCAGAATGCAGACAAGGCTAATGAGAATAGGAACAGACATAGTTAACGTGGAGATGGTAACAGATGATGGGGGTCGCATCCCAGCACAATATCAAGGTTTCACAATATCAAGATTTCCCAATATCAAGATTTGTCGTATCCTCGTGAGATACAAGGATTATGTGGACGTATGCAGCAAAGATATGCCAACTCTCGCACCGCACCTTTCAAGGCATCCAAAGGGAATTCGTGAGGAAGAGCGGTTCTGGCTCGAGGAGCGTAGGAAGATGGTGAGAGGAAATGACAGGGTACCAGGCCGTGAGGAACCACACAAATTTCGTGGATCTACGAAATCTCGGAAACAACGAGCCGACATCGAAGCAAACGTAACCAATGGATTCATCCAGCGATCATCGCATGCGGCAGCACCGATCTTATTTGCAAAGAAGGACGGCGGACTGCGGCTGTGTGTGGACTTCCGAGCTCTCAATAAAGCCACGGTGAAGAACCGATATCCTGTCCCACTGATCTCAGAGATGCTCGACAGAACCTAACGAATGCCTATCACCTCATCCAAATCAAGGAAGGCGACAAGTACAAAGCCGAGCTACAATACCAATTAGAGGAGATAAGTTGTCGGCAGAGCAATGACGTTTAAAGAGAGGGATGACCCTACCTGAGATCCCGGAACGATGGACCAGAGTGGACTTAACGACAGAGAAGTCCAGCGGCGATCAGAGAGCGGCGATAAATGCACCCAGAGAGCCGGGATACGGGTACCAGAAGAATCAACATACACACCTAGCATCCGGAAGATGATAAGCCCACCTAGAGAATTCACCGCCAAAGCCCGAAGAGACGTCGAAAGGTCAAGGCGAAGCAAGTAGCAACACGAAGCCAGTTGAAACACGAAGCAAGTTGAAACACGAAGCAGGTCAACAAGAAAGACCAAAGCAAGTGGAAAAAACGAGATGAAAGCAAGTGTAAAGATGAGACGAAAGTAAGTGGAAAAATGAGACGAAGCAAGTGAAGTCGACCAAGACCAGCCAAACGACAAGCGATGTCGAAGACCTCTGAAATCCAGAGACGAAGGCTGCCGAAAGACGCGTCGGTCAACAAAGATCACCAAAAGTCTACCGAAGTTCATAAGTCTACCGAAGCACGACAGCATTCAACAATCGATTTGAGTCTAAGTTGTCGGCGGAGCAATGAACTTCAAAAAGGGGGATGACAGTGTCAAAAAAAATGCGTCCTACCGACAAGCCAAAAGCCCACTGGGAGGCAGTCTACTGAGACACACTGAGAAGTCAACCGAGAAGTCTACCGAGAAGTCGACCAGTCAAGTCCTACTGAGAAGCCAAAAGCCCACCGGGATGCCATCTACAGACATGCACCGTAAAGTCTACCAAGTCAATCAAGATTCTATTGAAGCCTCCTTTCGAGAGCGCAACCATGAAGTTGACCGGATGGTCACCAAAGCGGACTTTGAACAACCAGTCAATGCCACTTACCGATGACTACTGCTTGAGAGATATTATACGAAGCACTGCATAAAGGCTCAAGAGAGCGCAGGCACATTTGAACTTTGGTAAGTATAACCATCTTTAAAGAAGCTTACGTGTTACATGTCGACGCGTAAACTTGACGAGACTTCACACGATGCAATTGATGTATACCATCAATGATCACAGAAGGCTACGACCGATGGCGGCAGCGGAAGCTCCCATCGATGCCAAGTCACGAGCGGAAGCTCTACCACCTTGACAATTTCAACAAAGACCTACACCGAGATACGAGCTATGGGAATGATGGTCGTTGGAGCATGGGTTAGGAAGTCGAGATATGGAGACGGGATCACTTTTGGATGGTTTCTTGTTTCTCTCTTCTGTTCTGCTCTTCTTTGGATCTCGGCCCGGTACAAATGGCGTCGGCATGGGTATTTACCACCTGCCAATGGAGGTGGAGTTTCCCTGTGCACCGGATCCGCCGAAAGGTCGCCATTGAGCTGTACCGATCGGTTCTGGGACTTATGGGTTCGTACGATTGCGTACGTAGGATGAATGGTTTCATTCTTTGTTTCCCTTTTCTTTCCTTTTCTCTTGTACGGTTTATGCAGCCCAGGAGGCCTGCACCTAAAGAGAGGGATAATGTAACGGCGGCACATGACCCAGGTCCGGGTAACGGCCATTCTATATAGTCAGCTCGCCATGAGACTTAGATCTCTAGTGATAATCTTACCTATACACCTATATTTACTATCACTCGAGTCCACATTTGCAACCGTATACCATAATTACCATACGTATGCCTCTAAGGCCGAACGCTGGCGTACGTGCCCTTACAATTAACCAGAATTGCATGGCTATGTCCCATAGTCAAGCAAGGCTAGTGTTATTAATATTCTTATGAAAGATATTGAGGTTTACAGATCAACTTATTAATCCTTATCGAATAGGCTTATATGTATCTTTGAGGATATACGAATGGGGACTTCAACCTACGGGTGATAAAAGTTCGTGTATAAGAGAAGGAGTAAATGAGCAAGAAGTAGCAATAAGAATTCTCATCGATATTCGAATTACCTTCGACAAAGAGAAACGAGGATGTGTATGACATCTTCAGGTATTCTCATCGATATTCGAATTACCTTCGACAAAGAGAAACGAGGATGTGTATGACATCTTCAGGTATTCTCATCGATATTCGAATTACCTTCGACAAAGAGAAACGAGGATGTGTATGACATCTCCAGGTATTCTCATCGATATTCGAATAACCTTAGACAAAGAGAAACGAGGATGTATATGGCATCTTCAGGTATTCTCATCGATATTCGAATTACCTTCGACGAAGAGAAACTAGGATGTGTAGGACATCTCCAGGTAGTCCCATCGATATTCGAATTACCTTAGACAAAGAGAAACGAGGATGTATATGGCATCTTCAGGTATTCTCATCGATATTCGAATTACCTTCGACAAAGAGAAAAGAGGATGTTTATGACATCTTCAGGTATTCACATCGACATTCGAATCACGTTCAACAAAAAGAAATGATGATGCGTTATGGTATCATCAGGTATTCTCATCCACATTCGAATCACCTTCGACAAAGAAAAAAGTTGATGCGTTATGGTATCATCGGGTATTCTCATCAACATTCGAACCACCTTCGAAAAAGAGAAATGATGATGCGTTATGGTATCATCAGGTATTCTTAGGATTAAGTTATAAATGGTTAAGCATCCACTATGCAACCTTGAAAATCATAATTACAGCCATAACTAGGAATGCTTTGATTATATTGTTAAATCAATAAAGCTAAGCAATACCTATTCAATGACATACGAGAATTACAGCTGTGAATAGTTATACCGATTAAGTAGAGATGGACACATACTACATAATGTCTAGGTACTCTCGCATACGAGGACTTAAGATACCATTATCTTATGCAACATAGTCGATTGAGTAATAAGTGATGTACAGAGATGGGCTTATGCTTGATACCTTGAACTATGTTCATAGGCTCGAGTATGGCTCAGATTTGCTCATCGATTACTATAAAAAGAAACTAAGGGTCGAAACTTTAGGAAACATAACTTAATGATTTTCGGGCATGTTCTATGCTGACCTCTCTGACCCTCTCGCGGGTGATACTGTCACGGCAAAGAGAGTCAATTGTATGAGGCATTTCTTAGAACATTGGGAAATATTTCTGAAAGCTGCTTGGATATTGTCTATATGTATTCATCGGAGTACGGTACAGTCGCCAGCCTGAAAAACTGCCAGTATCAGAAACATGAAAGTAAATGGATATTATCTGAAATGTTAAAGTCAAGACAAAATCCACGCACGAGTGTGGTATTCAAATCATCCTTTGGAGTAAATGAATGATTGATTATATGTACCTGAGATGATATCAAAAGAGTAAATGATCATGAGTTTATATGTACGACTGGAATAAATGAATTTCCGATTACACCTTCGTGTGGTGTTAGTATATACGGCAGAGGATGTAGATCCTCCGCCCTAGAGAAGGGAGTGATGTACGGGTCTCGAAGACTAAGAGAAGGATAAATGATTATAGAACGGTTATAGAATAGTCGTTCCATTTAGAATGAATTTTTTGTTAGATTTTATTTTGTGTCGATGGACGCCAAACGTTATACCAAAGTTATAAGAATTCGGATAAGAAAGAGAAGCATACTTCTGATATGCAGGAAAGTTACACTGAGGGATGAATACTTTTTATGATGGAGCATCGATGTGGTCACCGATCTTAGAGAAGGGGGTGATGTTAGGGGTTCTCCCGAAGCAGTGACAAATGATACTTGAGACCTCCGTGATTGCATAAAGACTATGCATAGATGGGTCAAGGATGGTCAGTAGTTACACTCTTTAGCGCGAGCTTGTACTAGTCACGAGAAGATTCTATCTTCTTTCATTCTTGGATACTATGTGGGAATTGTCTGAATTCATCATACACGGCAGTTGGTAGTTAATACACGAGTAAGTGGGCTCCTCACTCCTAACAGTAATGGGGACGGATACAGTGAGGAACGTCCCGGCCGGCACGGCCTTAGCAATGATGTAACTGAGGGATTTCAATGTTGGTGGAAGGCCTGGAGCAAACACTGGTCATTGATTTGAGCAGCACTGGTGGCAAAGTCATTTACAATCTACATTGGGATAGTATCGGTTAGTCACCAAATAAATCTATGATGCATATAATTAATATCTGGGGAAAAGTTATTAATTGCGATAAGGCATGACCAATATGGTTGAATGTTCCAACTATCCGAAAACATACATTGCGAGATGTCTAAGTTGAAGATGTGGTCTGATTTATGAACCGACATGATGTCATGCATGAACATGTTGATCCGTGGCTATTGTTGAGGGATTTAATCATGGTCTCGGAGGAGACTATGAAGAGATCACTTTGTTTGATCAATGAGGAGAGGAACCAGCGAACAGAAAACGATACCTACCAGCAGAGATATATTCTTATTTATTAATGCGTTTTTATGATCCCTATATCTATTATATCTATAACTAGAATCTATTAGCTTTGTGTAGCAGCAGCCCCGCACCTTTGGTAAATCTCTACCCGACCAATGACGATTACCTTCGAGAACGACACCGACGTTATCGTATACGCCTTGGAGAAGATTATATCTTTTGCCAGAACGAATCAACACATCTTCTTGGCCCAAAGCATTTGGTGGATATCTTCGATCATTGGACTACAATCAGAGGTAGTTATCTATATCCATAACCTACGGAAATGAGCAGAGGTACCTTTCCGGGATCCTGAACCGATAAATACCAACTGTAGTATTAGGGACATCTCATCAACGCCTCGAGATATTCAAGAGGAATCTAGGCCTTGTCCAATATTATGTCAAACGAATAATTCAAAGCCAAGAGATACGGAAAACTCCGATACCGAACATCAGAATAGGGTTCTACAAGAGTGCGATGAATTCCTATGGAACTCTTGACGTCAATGGAGGATTGCATTATTGAAAGCCTCCGGCATAACCAAAGCTAGTCGCAATAGGTTTTCAAAGGCGACCAAGAAGGCAAATCGAATTCCGAATCAGCTATCACGAGGTATTAAAAATTAAAGCCATAAGGAAACCGAAGGGATCTGCACTTCAGAACTCCAAAGGAGACAGACTGAAGGAGAGTGTTTACGCTGTGCCTGGCCATCCGATAGAAAAGGAAGTCATCGTGTTAGGGACTGCAGGAGGCCAATAAAGCTAGATAATGGGACAGCAGAATATAAAGGAAAGAAGAGTCTTCGAGAACTTTCCTCGGATACAGAATAAAGGAATAGGATCTACGGCCATACTCGCCTTGTTTTTCCAAGTACTTAACGAAGTATTTTGGATAGGTGTTGTTACCCCTGTAACAATTTCAGCTTCTTTATCGCAGGTAGGTATCATTTGTGCTTGTGGGGCTACCCATCCAATGCCGGAGCATTGCTGTCTTTTTATAGCTTTCTTGTATTGTATGATTGGGTTTAAAGAGTTACTCTCCCTGGAGGGCGATCATCATTCAAACAAGGATTGCTATGATCTCATCCGTCATATTGTAGAGTACTCCTTAAATGAGCGTTAATCGCTCTTGATAATGACCACGCTTCCCGAAGGTTATTTTGTTTTTGCATGATTGGTTTTGAAGAGTTACTCTCCCCGGAGGGCCATCATCAGCAATAAGACTTAATCAAACAGTAACTTCAACTCAGATATCTCGCAACTGGTATGATCAGATAGTCAAAACCTCTCCTCGCGTGATGTGGTTATTTGGATGGCTTTTACACAGATTGCTTAATTAAATTAAGACACAACCTCACCATACAGGCTATTTGGCTTATCTGTTTCAGAGGCTTACGTGGCAGCCTACCATTGCTATGTTGAAATTTGACTTTGACATATCACTCAGTGATTAACACATAGTAATTAAACCTTGCCCAGGTATTCTCCGGCTAGGGAGTCGGCAGTTTATGGGGTCTTGACTCTGCCCAACCATTTCATCAATCAGACACACCATGATAAGGCCGAAACTGTTCTCACTGGCCGAGGAGTACCTAAGTTGTTCCGCTCCAACTCGAGATTGGCTTGAGGTCCCTCAAAATTGCATATTTGCTATCGTCTGCCTGACACGTCAGTTGCACTTAATGCAGTCGATGTGTCTAGTCCCACTTAGCACAGTTTAGTGAGTGTGGAAAGAAATAACTGGCATCTCTATACACCTTGAAGGCTTATTGACTGGCCAAGGTTATTGCATCATCAAATCAGTTCTACCTTATTGGTCTGTGAACTTTCACTGAATCCGCTAGCAATGAGGCTCGCTATCAAATCAACACGAGGTTCCCATGAAACCCTGCTAAGGATCACCTGACTGGCCAACTTGTATTGACTGGGATCGGTGTTATGTATTTTACACGAGTGAACCCTGTAGAATATATCCTTCTGACAATCAACAAGTACCATTACCTCTATTAGGAGAAAACCCCTAACAGTTTCAGGACTTTCAAAATATCTTGAAATATGTACTTTCTCAATTATCTTCACTAAACCTGGTCTCATAGACGACACCTTGTTGATTCAAGCATTGCCCTCGTTTCAAGTCTTTGACTCTTCCCAATGTCTATGCTGTCATTCTCTCCAAATTGCTGATCGCGCACATGGGCTTCTCATGACTTGTTGTATCCTGTTACGCCAAGACTTCCCATGAATGCACCTAAAGCCAGCTGTATGACATGCACCATGCATGGTATGTGGTTCCTCAATGCAGGCCACTCGATTCCGGAGGCCTGAAGGGTTGATTGCAGCTCATGAGTCATTGAGTAGTTTGAGGAAGCATTTTCAGTTGTAGTTCCCGGCAAACAGCTGTCAGTAAACTCAAAACGATCAAGAATACCCTTCAAATGTACAGCTAGCCTTGCTTCATTATGATAGCCCTTAACCTATCATGCTCAATTTGCTTTCAAAAGAGGAAAATAATAGGGGACCAATCTCATTGAAAGCGAGTTGTACTTCTCGCAATGCCCAATTTCGACCCATATAGTAAGCAATGACTGAAGTGATGGCTAGTGTGTGTGTTGATGTCCATTAATCCAATGCTAAAATAACTTTATTTCATGACGGCAATTGCTTTCTCATTGCATCCACTGTCAGTAAGTATTCCCTCTGGCTAATGTTGATAAGGGTCATGGCGGACTGCAGTACTAGGCCAGTTTAAAATGCTTTATATGACCAACGTAGCTCGAGATGTGATATACCATTCCATGGAATATGAGCCGAAACAAATCCTAACATGAGGTAGGGACTGCATGTGTCTTGGTGAAATTCGGAAGTTTCATAGACCTTTGCTGCCAGTTTGCAGTGTTTTGTCTGTCAATTCAGTTAATATAAATCAAACCTGAATGTTGAATATGAATTTCCTTTGCAAACTTACTATTGCAATTCCTCAACTTCCTTGCCTCATCAGGATGGCCAAAGCTGTTTCATTGACCGTCGAACTAGCCAATTCTGTAACTTCCGACTGTGTTAATTGGTTCAACCTTGCGATGTGAGTTTTTGCGAGCAAGTGTTTCCCCATTGAGCTGGTCCCATGTTCTGATGAATGGCGAATGTGATGACCAATGATACATATGATGCCAGTGATGCCGGTCTCCTTAATTCTGCAGTGCAACTAAAATCGCCACAAAGGCGCATGTCTGGAATGATTCCATGGAATACGATGTTTCGAGACTACATTCATAGAAGCCCACCAAGTATTGAAGATGATTGGTAAAGTAAGGTCACTCAAATCAAGAATAAAGACATGCTCATTTTTGGAAGGGATTATAACCTCTAGCAATGTGGTATTAAAAGATTTGGAATCCAACATCGCGGTAGGAGTTAGAATCCTTGGTAATCCGACTCGAGAGACTGTCAAATGTAATGCTATAGCAAAGTAGCATGTGGGTTTTTAAATATTGTCTCTTGAGCTGCACATAAAACAAGTCCAGTCTGTGAGACATTGCATGGATATTTGTAAAGTTGTATACAAGAACATATTGATGAGACTGACCGTGTAAAACTCAATTTACGAACAACACAATGCCGTTCATTGCTGTATAGCTTACTGAGCCACCACAAAAACTGTTGACACTCCGCAGGTGTTTAATTGTCGGAGGCAGACGCGATATCATCACGAGCATTTTTGCCCATATTGTTACAGGGGTGCTTCCACCTAAGCAACTGTACTTATACACAAGTATCAATAGATACTAAAGTAAGTACTACGTTCACCGCCATAGTTCCTATCGTATGCTTCTAAGTGTATCTCCACATGAAGTGTATTGGCAACCTGGACAAATTGTCTACGCAAAGAGGACAAATATGTATAGTCATATCAGATGCTACTGAATGGATAGCAACTAAATCGTGTCGTGCCGTAACGCAGTACTGACAATACATAGAACTCGGAAAATCAATCTCAGGGATTGATTGATATCGCCAAATATGTTCGTAAGATTTATCTCAGTAATTGATAATATCGTAAGGTATATTCGGTTAATTAATCCCGGTGATTAATTAATATTGTAAATGTGTTCATAAAATCAATCTTGGTGATTAATCAATATCATGGAGGTAATATTTTGCCCAATGATAATGCAATTTCAATTGTCACGTATCTTCGCAAAATCTCATCTATCTCTTCCTTGGTAAATCTGGCGTTCAGATGCTATCGGCAATATTAAGTCTAAGCGTAATCTCCTTCAAAATTGTAAGTCTCCTTTCTTAAGAAGCTTATGAATTATACTTTGTTGCTTTTTTCCCCTGTTTTCCAAATCTGGCTTGCAATTCTGAATTATAAATAATTAGATCTATTCTTGAAAATCTTTCCGGATCACATTGTACGTAACTGGCGTTGTTTTTTGCTCCGGTAATCTGCAAGAGAATTACATCGAGCAAAATGTACCTCAGTATCGGATTCGATAATATCTAACTCAGAAATTTTGCATTTGATATGGGGGTTCTTAATCCCAATCATCAAGACAACATTTATTGAATTGAGTACAGCCGTCTAATCTAAGAAACTCTTTCTTTCCTTGTCTTATCCTAAGACTCTACCTCTTGATCGTCTTCAAGAGCAGACCCATTCACTTCTCTCCAGTTATCAATATTTCCATCCTAGGTGTAAATTACGCCTCGCCTGGAAATACTTGATCTTCAGGAAATTCTTTGAATAGTGACAACCCTGTAGATAGATATCAATGTCCCAGATAGCCGATACAGTCTAAATGCGTGTAATGTCTGACGATGGCGGAGATATGGGTTGAATGATGCTCTTCTAAATTGAAGATGAGATCTCGGAAGTACTCGACTTTCTTCTGCAGAGCATATTCGGATTGAGTCAACCCATTCCCAGGCTCATCGAGATAAATCATAGGAGTGAATGAAAGAGGTAGTTTTGGGAGAGTATAATGGAGTAGAATTCTTAATAATATTTTAAGATCGTCTTCAGTATTCTGATTGATGACTGCAGATTGCTGCTTGAGCTTGTTCTTCTCATTGCCCGAACAATGTGATCTCTTTATAGTCGTCTTCAAGGGTTTGTACACCCATACTTCGACGCTATGACTTTATTGCTCTGAATATATTATTGTGGTCGCGTCATGGCATTTCTGCATGTGCCCGGTGATGGGTGCCACGCATCCCAATACGTTATCGTGCCCATGCAATGTGGTTTCAAAGCGTTACGCTCCTGATAAGAAATCAGGCCATCCATCACATGATATCAAGTCAGACAATATGACAGATCAAACTTGTACTTAGACATCTCGCATTCCGTTTGTACGGTAGTTGGAACATCTGCTGATCATAGTCGGCAATGGTTATCGCAAATTAATCCCTCACCCTATAGGCTCTTTGGCTTGTGTCATAGATTCAATCGGCGACCAACTGATACTATGCCAACGTAGAACATGACGTGTCAGCTCAGATCAGACACAAGTCTGACGTTGCAATGCACACTAACTCAAACCAATGTGTAGGGTTGCTTCAGGCCTCTTATCTTCAGCTACCATCATTATTCCCTCAGTCATGTCATGCTTGGGCCGAGACCAATCTCTTTGGCTGGGGAGTACCCTGAAGGTGCATATCGCCTGAGGCAATATGTCCGAAGTCCCATGTACTCGCATATTGACTATCGACTGCCTTGTTTGTATGTGTCAGAGTAATCTCCAGTCCAATGAAACATACCCCGCTAGTTCAGGTAGTTGAATGTGGTTGAAAACAATGCGCTTGGCAGGAGTTAACTCCTTTCAATGTGGCAGCACTGAAGCATCATCCTAAATGAATCTGCTAAGGAAGAACTTATGCTTATTCAATCAACACACGACCCTTACGTATTTCCGCTAAGAAACATAAGGCTGGCTTACTTGCGATGTCATGAATAGGTGTTATGCATATCACATGACTGGACTGAGAGTAACTCGGTGATTTGTCTTCATTACACTAAAGCAAGTACCATTATTGCTGCAAAGGGAAAACCCCTAACATGACCCCCTTCTCTAGAACCGGTGACCTCAACGGTGCTCTGTCATTATAAGGAGAAAAGCAAAAGATACCACTCAACGTACCAAAGAAATATATAATGTAATTGAAAACAAAAATAAAATAAAACTAAAATCATTTGTGCTGTTTTTGCTTATATCTTCCATCTCGTTCGATGGTGGGATTCTTACCGTAATAATAACCCAACAATTTCATCGAACTACCAGCCATGTTCTCATAACTTTCGCACGTATTTTCGTCATGTGAATAACCTTCTCATTTTACCAAATAAATATGTTTCCTCAAGTCGTTATTGGTGGGTCCGCTTGCTATCATCGATTTTATTACACATCCACATTATCTGCCTCTATCTCTGCAATTTGTTTCTTAGGGTCTTGGCCTCGATATTGTTCCTGTAAATTGATATTAATGGTAGGATGTATCTTCCAGGACTGTGGCAATTCCAACTTGCAATAACGCTGATTCTTGCCCACAGATATTACCGCAACAGGACCATACATCTTATCTTCCAACTTCTTTCATTCGTGCTTAGCTCGAATATTCTTTCCATTAACCATTACCAACTCTCCCTCTTAAAACCACCCAATAGACTTTCTTTGCTAGTTATAGTAATTCTTCATTGCCATTATCAAGGCCTCGAGTTGATTACTGGGTTTTTTTGAATACATCCAGCTTAGAATGACCATAAAGTTCCGACGCCGGATCTCGAAATTGGATTTCCGTAGGCCAATTTGTTTGAAGCTCGAATCCATAGTTGGTGTAGAAATGAGATATCTTTGTTGAAGAATGTCTGGAATTATTGTACACATACTCGTCCATTGCAAACATAGACGACCAGTCGTTCTGTTCGTAATTGCAATAGGACCTGAAGTAAGCCTCAATCACGTGGTTTATCCTTTCCATTTGCGGATCTGTTTCAGGGTGATAGGCTGCACTCATACTTCTTTCAATCCATAGGAAGTTATAGAGATGGGTAAAATATTGACCTGTAAAGGTTCCGTCTAGGTCTGAAACCACATCTTCTGGAAATCCATGATATTTGCAAACGTTTTCGAGATAAGCCCTGGCTACTGTAGGTGAATCTTTCTTTTTAATAGGAATGAAGTTGGCCATCTTTGTAAACCTATCAACTACCACCAATATCATTGTTGCTCCTTCTGATTTTGGCAAGTCTGTGATGAAATTGGTACTAATATGCGTCCAGGGTCTACATGCCAACTCTAACGGGTGTAACAATCCATGCTTCGCAACTCTCGGGTTCTTTGTCCTCTGGCAATTATCACACTCATTACCGAACTTTCTGATATCTAATTCCATATTTGGCAAATAGAAATTTCTTGTGATAAATTCCAACACTCGTTCTCTCCCGAAATGTCCTGCCACATTCGAGTCATGTTCCGATTGGAAAATCCTTTTCCTCAACCGTTCTGGTGCATATATCGTATTTTTCCAACATAATATATTTTCTTTCAACTCATTGTTGTTATCGATAACATCTCCCTTTGCTAATTGCTTGCATATATCTCGATACTTGTTGTCAAGTATAGCTTTTTCCTTAATCTATTCCTTGGCCTCAGGTAACCGTTGATCAAAATCGATGACTCCTATCTGAATGACTTCATAACCGATGTTGTCAATTTCCATAGCGCCAACTTCTAGCCGTTGTTCTTTTCTTAACAGCGTTCTTTCATGTGCTGCTGTTGTACCCCCTTCTCTCGAGGTGAACTCAGGGCACCTTGATAATGCATCTGCTTTGCTGTTGGAACTTCCTTTTTGATAATAAAGGTCGAAATCATAGAATTCCAATTCCTGAGCCCATCTTGATTGTCGACAATTAAGTTTTACTGCAGTTTTGAAATATATAAGATTCCAATGATCGGAGTAAATAATCGTTTTATGCTGAGCTCCTTGTAAAAAATGTGTCCATTTCCTATGGGCATGTACAACTGCTACCATTTCTTTATTGAATATATCATAATTTAATTCGGCTGGAGAAAGTTTTCTTGAAACAAAGCCAATAGGCCACAACCTATCATGTTCAAACTTCTGGGATAACACTTCGGCAATTGCAAAATCAGATGCATCTGTCTCCAACAGTGCTGGTTGATCCGGATCATAATGCCACAATATTGGTGTTTTTCCTGAAGTGAACAACATTGTAATTTTTAGAAATGCTGCCTCCTGAGCTTCTCCCCAATGAAAAAGTTTCTTATCTCCTCTTAACAAGTCAGATATCGGAGATATTATTGCTTATAAATTTGGTATGAACCTTCTGTAAAAATTCCAAAGTCGTAATAATTGCTGAAACTCTGTCTGGGTTGTTGGTCTTGGCCAATCGACTGTAGCCATTGCTTTATGAGGATCCATTCTGAGTCCGTCTCAGCTGACCATCAATCCTAGAAATGGTACTTCCCTTGCATCAAATATGCATTTATCGATTTCAAGGCACATATTGTTATCCATTAGCAGTTGAAACACTTTCGACACTTGTTGATGATGTTTTTGATGAGATCCATTTGTGGCTATTAAAATATCGTCGATGTATACGACTACCACCATTCCTCCATCCTTATCCAGCTCTTCTTTTGAATATAAGACCAATTCCAACCCTAAGAGTGGTCTTGATATCCTATTCATTTCCTGTTGAAATGTCGCAGGATCATTTGTTAATCCTAAACGCATTACGATATATTCCTAAAGCCCGAAGTTTGTCTTGAAGGCCATATACTTCTTGTGACCAAGTGCCATTCTCATCAAATGAAACCCAGCTTTGGTAACAATTTTCATAATGTGCGTTGCTTTACTGATTTAATTTGACAATTCTTCCATTATCAGTAAAGGTGTTTTATCTTTCTTTGTATGGTTATTAAGATGTCTGTAATCCACGCAAAGTCTTAAACCTTTCTTGTTTGGTTTTGGCACAAACAATATAGGGCTTCCGACCGAACTGCTGGATGGTCTAATTTTGCCTTCTTTGATCATTTTTTCAAGGTATGAACAAGGATCTTTGCATCTTCCTGAGATAATTGATATATAGGGCCCATTCGAAGATCTTCTTCAGAACCTTTAAGTTCAATCATATGATCACATCCTGGATCATCGGGTAACTTCTCGGCATGTGCTGGATCAAACAATACCATAAACTGATGGTATTGCGGAGGTAACTTCTCGAATATCAATGGATTATTGAGTAAGATTGATCCTATATGTATCGCATCAGGTTTCAATGCTCCTCATTTATCGAATGATATTAAATATTCAGGATGAAATTTGCGGTGTCCGCAACAATTTGCCCTCAATGCGGAAAATGTAAATGCCTGGTTGTTACTCCTCAAGTTGACTTGTTCAGATACTGAAGGAGAATGCACACCTCATTGATCTCGAATGGACTGAAGAAGAGCAAGCAAAACTGAAGACCCTTGTGGCGAGATACACTTCACAGGGTGCTTCAGGAGTGTGGAGGATTCATAGATGGCGGCTGGCCTGCTTCTCATTGGTATTGGGAGACACCGAGGATCGGAATGACGTTTCTGGACAATGGCACGATGAATGGCCACTCGACACATGGGTGGATTCACCAATTTTCCGATGGCTGAGAGACACATTTCTGCCAATGCTTGTCAAGGAACCAGCGGAGTATCCCGAGCCTGACCGAGACTAAGCATCAAATCAGGCACTCCTGCTTGAGTCTGAAAGTAATAAAAGTGCCTTGCCTCGTGCACCTACTCCTCAAAAGGCGGTGCTATTTTGTCCGCTGCCAGGCCAAGTTCGTCATTGAAAGTTGTGGCTCACAAAGTTTTTTGCAGATCAATTGGATGTTTTCTACGTGAATGCAGAAATGGGCAATGATGAGCGCACAGAAATGCAGCTCAAATTCCAAGATTCGCCAAATCCCTCTGTGTTCATAACTACACCCCAAGTGGGTGGGACAGGCCTAAATCTCACAGCAGCAAACCATGCGGTAATAACTCTGAACTTCTGGGTATTGAGTGAACAGCGGCAGGCAGTTGCACGGGTTGTCCGACTGGGGCAAACTAGAGTTCCACACACCTGGCTATTGAACAGTGGACCAAGTGGTTATGATAACAGAGCGAGTGATCTCCACGAGCTCTCTGGAGTGGCACAAATGAAAGTCCTGCATGGCCTGATGAGCCGACCGAACATCACGACTTCGATGATCGACCGGATTCTGGAGTGTCGCGAAGACCGTACAATGCAGCTTACGGAGCAATGAGATGTTGTGCCGTGAGATGGTGAGGATGAACGATAATGATCAGGGCAGTGAAATCAAGATATGCCTCTTTAAACATTCTGCCAACACAATCTCACCAACTGATGCAAAATAGGCAAATAGTATGGAGAATAAGGCGCTCGTGGGGAGCATTGGTTAGAGCTTGATACCATTTCACGTTAGTTGATTATAGAGGTGAACATGGGATGAAGTCAATGATCAACTGATATCTGGTAAATGGTAACATAGCCTCATTTGGATGCTCCAATATGTCCTGAAAAGCAGGTGCGCCGGTTTAATGGCTGACCAGGCCAAATTCTGCAGTGCTGTACATTTCTCTTTGTGACAATTTGACGAAGCTGCAGTCACATATCATCTTCATCGTATGTTGTCCGTGTGGAATTGTGATACCGAATCCTGCGAACACGATTCCAGTTATCAGGTGCGCCTGAACCTCCATGTGCGATTCAAGTGATTTGTTCCTTGTCTATTGCGGGCGCACCAGACACTGGAATTGCGAAAGAATTCGGGATATTCACTGAATCAACAATGCTGAATAATTAATGCTGAATAATGTACAGTCAATTGCACTTGAGTATCGCCATCAACATCTTGACTCTCCTGAGACAGATCCATCGCAGTATATCTCTAAGCATCCAGCGATAGAAAGACTGTCTAAGCGATATCGAGTTGATGTATCGTATCCTAAGACACGGCTCACGTATTCCAGGCTTACTGGAATAATACAGCCAAGTATTTCATCTCTCAGGAACGAAGTTCAGGCACACCTGAGATCCACTCTCCTGTCAAGTATGATGGTCTCAGATTTGACACCACACGCATCCTCTCTTCAACGGCTAATTTCGACATGCAGGCACCCATGATTCACATATGATCCCACTCCAGGCACGCCTGTGAACCGTGAATACCCACTTTGCATTTCCTTTGAATCTGTCGCTGCCAGCACCCAGAGTGTCATCAGTCAGATAGTAAACTTTTAGGTGCAGGCGCGGCATGTCCTGCTCGAACCCAGCTTAATATCTGAATCTATGCCCAATCCGTATGTGAAGGCCGCTGCTTAAATGCCATAACTGTCATGCTCCATCTAAATCTATCGTGTGGATGAAGGTGTCCACCACACGCTTACCATAGATGCACTGCCCTGGCCGATTAGTTCCCACACTTGTCTGAATTGTGACTGAGAAGTGTATTCGGACCTCACATTTCCAAGATCCTAAAATAGCTTCTGTTGTTTGGGCTCCATAATCGAGCTGCAGCTTGAGAGAGTGAACCTCACAAGACAGCTTCTGCTCAGCGATTCTGCAGATGACCAGCCACTCCCACTCACTTGTATACCACACTTCCTCGAATTGGCCTAAATTCACAACTCTTCTCATGCAGACTTAACTACATTTTGACTAACTTGTATGTTTGGGCCTCCAAAAACCCATATCTTAAAATAGATTGCGTGAACCAATTTCCATCAAGAGAGCTCAAAGAGATACAATCTGAATGCCAGTCTCTGCTCAGCGGCTCGATCCGTGACTGGCAAGCTCCCGCCCACCTCATATCTTGAATGCCTGCAGTTCGTGACAAATCATAAACAGACGATATCTGATTTCCACCAACGTCCAATCCCAAGTGTGCATGAAGAACAAATCGTGATGAAAGCTCAAGTATACAAAAGGCAGTTTCTGAGAGTACAAGTAACGGTCAAAGTAAGGCGAGCCTGCAATCGCAGCTATTAGATCGTATCTTGCGTGCCAATTGAATGCTAGCTGCACCTCAATTGGCTGGAACTGCATGCTGTTATTCGTCTTTCCGCTGTCAGATGAAGCCTCATAATGCATTCATATTGTTCTCATGCACTGCTTTGAACACCAATATTATGTTAAATCAACATTGTAGCATTGAGACTCATAATGTTTGTGATTAAATGATGCGGTGTTTACATGACACTATGCGCAATATCTTCATGTGAGTGACTGTTTATGATCCATTAGCTAGCAATCTTGGCATTGACGAGAACTGGAATCGATTAGATTACCCCTGAGTCTTCATCGTATCTTTACTGTTCTTTCTCTATGATGACTGTCTCCGTTGTAAACCCAAATTCTCCATCCTCTCTTACACTGACTGCCTACATATTGTGACTTCAGCAGACTCGGACCGCTGAAAGTGAAGTTCTGCATCTGATATTGCCTAATCAACCGCTAACTTTGCTGCAGAATGCTAAAACAACAGAATATCATCAAAATAGGGTGTCTATCCGACTGGTATACCACATTTGGAGATTTATATTTATCCACTATCAGCAACAAACTCAGTTTGAACCCATGTAACTTCAGCTGTTGCCACTCACGAAGGTCCCAACTCTATCCTCCATCCAAGTCCTGCAAGATTCTTCAACACACCGACAATTCTGTGCCATGCGGTCTCCTCTCATATGCTTGATCTAGAGGCATCTTGAACTACCTTTGGTGGAGTTACATGCAGGGGCGATCATGATCAACCCATTTCTCAGTATTCCACCTATGTCCGTTAGTTAGTGATACAATCATGTTAATGTCTCGAGTTCTTCAGGTGCATCTGGTTGAAATTCTAGGTAGGTTGGCTTAATCCAACCTCCTATTCTTGCATCAATAGCGTATTTGGATATGAATGCTAACATTCGGGAATTGGGGGCATAAAGAATCCATCTAATCTGGTGCACCTGACGCTTCGTAAATCACAACACAGAACTAGCTTCAAAAATATATCTATGAACCCCAGACACCGCCAGACTCTGTCCAGGCAAGCCTCGAATTGCATCCTCCTTAGCTGAGCGTCACTGTTTCCAGGCACGCCTTGAATTGCATCCTCCTCAACCGCATGCTACTTTGTTGCCCTATTTTCCCGTTATTCTTTTAAACTTCCTACTGTACTTACTCTTATATGCTTCTGTCTACATTCCGCAACTATACTTCATCAACATGGAACCTACGGCCAGCCAGGTGAGGAATCACAATTCGCAGAAGAATCAAGAAGCACACCTTGAGTGAGCACTTGCACGTGCATTCAAGGAGACAGCCACTTGTCATTGCCGATCAAATGTTGGAACCCAACCTTCATGTATAGTGTTAGAGATAGCTAATGCCTGCACTATAATTCATATGAAGCAGGATGATGACCATACTGATCGGGAGGAGATCAGCGATGATGACAGTGAAGATGCTGGAGAGTCCACCTTGTCATCTGATATCAAAGAAGACGATTTGGACACCCAGCAAGAGGTCCTACATCTAGACTAGGCGCGCCGCCATAAGATAATACGAACTACAAGGGTTCCACTGCCAAAGAAATGGAACCGTGCCAATACTGTCATTGCCCGCACATCACTTCCAAATCTGTGACACGCAGCTGGGGCCCTGGCACCACCATTGCTCATACGCCAAAAGTCAACCATCAACAAATTACCCGAGTCTGACATTGTACCCACCCAGGCGCTCCCGCTTCCCAATGCTGCAGGTGACCATAGTGTTCCTCAACCAAAGGCCGGTGGAGATCACAACGTTCCTCAACACCAAAAGGCTACCTTTAAGGTAGCCAAACGGTTCATGGAGGCAATGGTATTCACAAAAACTCCCTGGCCAATCTTTTCCGATGAGAAGTACTCAATGGTTGCCGAAACTTGGCAACTAGCCATTGAAGCCCAGGATCGACAGCGGGGATTAGCAGGTGCTCCTGTAGGTACACACCATCCATGTGTCAATTGCACGGTGGTCCATCTCTTAAAATTGTTCCGCAAACCCGAGAAGTCATAAGTGATTACTCTGTGTTCTGCTCCTCAATTGGACTTGTAATGATACTCATCCCCAAAAATATACATACTCAAAACTAATGATTAGTATTATTCGAGGGCATTTGGCAGATGGAACTCGTTGAACTATTGTCTGAAGTTACCGATTGGATTTAGGATCAGAGACTGAGCTTTGAATCCAGGTTAAGGAGCTCCTGTTTGACAATGCTTATCTCTCGAAGGTCATCAATGATAAGAAGTCCTGGTTCACGCTGATGGAAGTGCTTGACTTAATCTATCATCAGTGTTTCTCCACAGCCAATAGCTTGGGGTGACAACCGACCACATCGCAATTCTGTCAACCGCTCACACGGCAGACGTTAGCCCTTGTGGCCGCAGCTATTCATTGTGTGCTGTCTGAGTATGCCACTGGGAAGAAGGTTACAGTTATGTTTTCACAAAATGAATATCGAGGCAAATTTTGCCCTTCCACGGTGATGGATCGTATTACTGCGGAAGCCACTGCACTCATCAATTACGCATGGTGGGGGGGGTCATGGGGGGGGGGGGGGGGGGGGGGGGGGGGGGGGGGGGGGGGGGGGGGGGGGGGGGGGGGGGGGGGGGGGGGGGGG
>Ga0307515_10008133_pt1 | contig 20546 bp, 7 predicted proteins | sample 17_EM_MG_FD_194513 | JGI IMG/M metagenome (GOLD analysis project Ga0307515, IMG submission 194513) | Populus trichocarpa ectomycorrhiza microbial communities from riparian zone in the Pacific Northwest, United States - 17_EM | ecosystem: Host-associated > Plants > Roots > Unclassified | place...
GATAATAAGCTATTAAAAGAATATAAGAATATTAACGCTCTATAGATGTAATATAGATATATAAAGCCTAAGGGCAGGCTTTACTAAAAGGGGGGGGGTAATATTACGGCACTAGCAGAATTTAGTAGAACTTTACAGTTATATAACTAAAGGACTGTATAAAAGAACCCTACTTTAGCTAGTACTACTCTTCTTCTTCTTTCCTTTAGCTTTAAATCCTTATTTATAGACAATCTAGTTATATAGGCTTACGCGTCCCTCTTACTGTGCTTATGCCTTGATTAACTAAGTCGCTAATAGCTAAACTATAAAATAAGGGGTAGCTAAGTTATATAACGGCTTACCTATTATATGTTATAATATTTAATTACGCTATTGTAGCTCCCGTTAGGGTCTATATAGCGGGTCTATATAGGTATATATATATATATATATATAAGAGGGGAACCGTACCGCTAGGGCCGGATAAAACCTCTCCTTCTCTTATTGTACGGCCTATATAGCTTATTATATGGCCTATATAGCCTCTCTTCTAATTAGTAACTACTAAGTATAAGTAAACGTCTCTCTAAAGCGCTATAGAAAAGCCATCTTAATGCGTACTCCTAGGTCTATCCGGTAGGGTGTATAGCTAGGGCCTAGGTTCTATTTCTAGCTACTCTAATTATCTAAGTAGGGCGTAGGCCGGTAGCCTATAAGGCTAGTAGTGGTATAAAAGGTTCCTTTATTTATATTTACGTTAATATACGCAGCTCTATACCTTACTAAGTTTTATTAAGTTCTATTAGGATATTAACCTTTACTAAATTCTACTAGGTTACCAAATTCTGTTAAATTCTACTAGGTTGCTAAAGTTCTACTAACTTCTATTAGGTTATCAAATTCTACTAGGTTGCCGAGATTCTACTAAATTCTATTAGGTTGCTAAAACTCTACTAAATTTTATTAGGTTGCTAAAATTCTACCAACTTCTATTAGGTTATTAAATTTTACTAAATTTTACTAGGTTAATAAGTTCTGCTAAATTCTACTAAGTTACTAAAGTTCTGCCAACTTCTACTAGGTTACTATCTACAAGATTCTACTATATTTTACTATCCCTATAGTATTTATCCTTTGCCTTTTAAAGCACTTCCTAGCCTCCTCTTTTTACCCTAGCTAGCTCTCTAGCAAATAAAAGGTATAGTAAAAGGTTTATCTATATAAACTAGTCCACAACTACCTTAGTAGCTTTTAGCTTAGTTAGGAGCTCTTTATATAAGGATATTCTAGTATAGTAATACATTTCCGCCTAGCTAGTAGCGTGCCTAGGGTAGAATACTACTACGTACATTGTTAATTGTTAGCTATAGCCGTATAGGCAGGCCAGAGTTAGGTACCCTAGTACTTTTTAATAGTAGAGGTATCTATTAAGCCCTATATACTTAGTTCTAAGTAGTATATTAATTATACTCTCTACCTTTATAAGCCTTATGTAGTGTTTAAAGACTTCCTTATTTTATAGCTTAGCTTAGGCCGTTATATAATAGGTAAGCGTACTCTAGTACTTTTCCTATTCCCTTTTCCACCGCTCCTTAAACGCCCCTTATACCCTAGCCCTTCTACTTCTCTTATACTACGCTTTAAATAAGTCTATTAGCCGTATATCTATCCCTAAGATAGTAGCCGCTATCCTCTTAAGCTTATCCTATCTAGTAGGCCGTATTAGTGGCTTTATTTTAGGCTAGAGTTAGTAGGCTATTATAGCCTGTATAGTATTACACTCCCTTTTAATATACTCTCTTGCTAGTCCTTCTTGCGTCCTTTCCGCGTAGGCTATAGCTAGCTCTTTAAGATATATCTATAGCGGCGGAAACCCCGTCTTATACTCCAGTACTACTATTAGCGTTAATTTATACGCCCTCGCAATAGTGCGGAGGTATAGTTTTATACTACGCCTAACTAGCACAGCTTAGTTTTACTTATCTCCTTAGGCTTTATTTACTCCAGTAGTAAGTATTAGGTACTATATCTATATAAAATTACTAGCCGGACTACGGCGAAGTATATTATCTACGCCTTTTAAAAGGAGGCGCCCTATATAGAGGCCGTGAGCTAGATTAGTACGGCTATCTAGGTAATTACCTTTATCTTAATAATGTTAACATATAGTCCCTATTTAAGCTTTAAGTTAACTTATACCCCTAATATATATAGGTTACTAACTAGGCCTTCTATAAAGCTATATATATTAGCTATAGCCTTTATATTAAACTTCTTATAGCTCCTTATAAAATAGATAAGGTAGTACTTTTTAGGGGTAAACACTACCTTATACTGGCGTGCCTACGCCGTATATACCTTATACGCCCTTTCTATAGTTCTATAGTTTTCCTTTATAGTCTTACTATACGTTAGTATATTAGAGTTATTAATAAATCTAAATGCCGTAATAGTTCCCCTTATAGCTCTAGTAGGAGTATATAGGCAAAAAAAAGAAATAGGATTGGCGACAGCGCTAAGCCTTAGGGTATACCGGTGTTCGTTTATATTATTTATACTATATATCCTCCAATTAAGAGCCTTATTATTTAATCCTTAAGGAAGGACTTTATAAACTATACTATCTAATAGGGTACGGCTTAGGCCTTTATATTATAGATTATTCTTTTATAGGAGACTTAGTTAAAGGCCCTAGAAATATTAAGGCTAAATAATAAGGCTACTAGGTTTAGGTTACTTCTCCACACTATATATACCTATTAGGTTAGTAACTCTAGTACTATCTACATTAAGTGCCCTAGCTTTACTCCTATCTAACTAGCCAGTAGTATACCTATCTCCTCCGTAATTTTGGATAGTTAGCTAGCTACTATTCTTTTAAGTAGCTTCCTAATGGTGTTAAGTAGCGCGATTAGCTAGTAGGCCTTTGCTATAGTATAGGATGGCTTTTATAGTTTCTAGAGGACTACTATAATAGAGTTTTTAAATAGTTTTAGGTAATATCTAATTGCTATATAGCTGCTAAAGAGTTTAGCCAGCACTAGGGCTAGCTGCTCTCTACATATCTTAAGGAATTAGTTAGTAATCTTCTTTAGACTTAGGGCCTTATTAGGGGTAAGCCCCTTTAGGGCCGTAATAATATCCTCCTCCTTAACTACTTTCTTTACTATTCGCGGCTCTGGGTATATAAACCCTAGTATATTACTAAGGTCCGCCTCTACTAGTAGCAGAAAGAACTACTCTATAAGGATAGTAGCCTTTTTCTTATTATTATAGTATAGGGTCTCCTCTCCTAGTCTACTAATAGGAGGAAACTATAGTAGGGCCTTTAGCTTCCCGTCCGCTGTATATACCCATTTTACTATCCTCTATATCCCTTTAGGGTTATTTATTAGCTTTTTAACGGTCTCCTTTATAGCTTATTAGCCTCTTATTAGATTACCCTTTTCTTCTTATTCTATACGACTTTATAGTTAATCTAGTTAGGTACTAACTAAGAGACCTTCTACGCCTAGAAGGCCTGTTAGGTTTCCTTTACTACTTCTATATATTCCTCTAACTATACTTTAAAGGCTTACGGCGAGGGCCGTGTGTTAGGTACTATTTTTACTATAGTATTCTTAATTGCTTAGTATATAGCCTCCGCTAGTACGTTTAGTTTATCTCTTATATCGCACGGGAGTCTATATAGGGGCTAAAGTCGGCCCTCTAGTTCGCTCTATACTACCTTTTAATTGGCCTTTTTCTATAGCAGTCTCCTAGATAAGGGGGGCCCCTTTAGTATCTCTATATCTACCTCCGTAATAATAGGAAAGTAGTTAGATTTTATATACCAGTGGTCTTATCTTTAACTCTATAGTAGCCTATTAGTAATTTAGGGGGAGGTAAACACTAGGTCTAGTATACTTCTTAATATACCCTTTACCTACGTCTTTATACCCGCCTTAGTAGCTAGGCTTAGGCTAGCTACCTCTATAGCGCAGATAAGGTTATCCGCCACGTTATCCGCGTATATTACTATTATACTCCCCTAAAAGGGGTGGTATAGATTAAAATTACCTAATAGTATATATTCTTCTTTAGCCCTTAGTAGCTCCGGTAGCATACGGACACTATTATTTATTTATTAGGGGTTATAAATATTATAAATCTAGATAGTCCTCTTATAGCCCTCTAGCTTAATTATATATATATCCACTAAGTAGTATATAGGCGCCTACTTATTTATGTTAATAGCCTTATTTATATAAAAGTAGACCCTTATATTGCCTACTCCCGCGTATACTAGGTGGTAGGATTTTATAGTATATATTATATTTTCTTAATCCCTCTACTATAGCTCTTAAATAGCTAATATATCTAGCTAGGGGTCCGCCTACTTTACCTCTTATAAAAAGTAGAGCAGTACGCCGTTCCTACTATTATTAGTGTTATACTATATAATTATAAGTATTTTCCGGTGTCCTAATATAAGAGGTCTATACTAGCCTCTAAGTTAGCTAAGTCGGTGCCCTTTAGCGTCCGTTTGCTTCCTTATAACGTAGTTTTAGAGCCTCTAAATACCTCTCTCTAGATTTAGGCTTTTGCTTCCACCTCTATATTAAACTTTATATTTAGTAGGGGCTTCTAGATTACTAGGATTTAAATTAAGGCGTATATACTACTATATAGTGCTATTTAGAGTATTAATTAGAGGGTCCTCTAGCCTATTTCCTTCTTAGAATAATTAAAAGTCCGTAGCCGGCTAACCTTCTAGGGGGCTTCCTCTGCCTATATAGAGCTTTCTTACGTAACTATCTCCTTTAGCTTCCTTTTCTTAGCTCGTTATAAGACCTCCTTAGTAGTAATTTTATACTATAATTATAATTACTATCCGCTTATAGGTGCCTTATAGGTGCCTACGTAGTATATTAGTGTATAGGCCCTAATTACTATAGCCTTCTCTTATTATATCCGCTTAACACTATACGCCCCATTCTATGCCTCGTGGTCTACTTTATAGTTAATATACTTTTTAGGTAGATCTCCTATACATTTGCTAGTATTATATTACCTAGCGCAGCGTCTATATCTAGCTTCTCTTCTATAACTCTTAGCTATATAGTTAAAGCCTTAGCATTTAAAGTACTGCGTTACTAGAAACGTTGTCTTGTGCCTTATAACTAGGTAATAGTCTCCTCCTAAAAAGAGGCCCTAATTAAATAGCGTATTTGCCAACTCTTTTAACTATATACCTATAATAAGTAACAATTTAACCTTTTATCCCGTTTAGACTCTTCCTAGCCTTTTTCACGCTAGCCTTTCTACTATAAGCCCCGCTATAGTACAGTTCTGCTTTATTATATCTTCTATTATCTACTTAGCCTCTAGGCCTTAGATAGTAAGGCTTATAGGTACTATATAGACCTCTATTAGTACTAGCAGAATAGCTAGTATAGTAGAGCGTCTAAGGACCTTTATTTACTCTGTTTTTTATAGCAACCTATCTTTTACATCTTTATTTATAATATACGCCCTAACGTTACCGCTTTATAACTTTTTTATAGCCTATATCCTATGGGTATCTAGGGGTCCTATAGCCTAAAGTTTATATACTAGGGCTTGGCTATTCTACTTTAAGGTTTCCTTATAGTTAGCGGCGTCGCCTATATGGATTATAATCTTATATACTTCTATAGGTTTATAGGCAACTTATTTTATAGCTTAGGGTATTATAGGTATAGTAGCAGCGACATATATATACAATAGCGGGCCTATAGACGTTAGTCCGCTCTTTATAGCTATTATTACGGCCTTTTTAAGGGCGCTAATATCTGTCCGGATTACCTTTATGTCCTAGGTATATTACTCCTAGGTTCCTTAGGTTTAGATAAGCTCCGCTAATATAGCGAAGGCTATCTAAAGGGTTGTAATCACAGTAGTAAGGAAGGAGAGTATAGTAGAGCGCTCCTTATTTACATTAAGAGATCGTTTCTATAGTGCCTGCTAGGTTTATTCTATGGTTTATATAGTCTATAAAACGCGTTCTTAAAAGGCGCGCTATTTAATTAGGGTGGTTAGGGTGGTTAGGGCTAGGGGTTTATTTGTTTATTATAATCCGGTTTTAGGGGCTATATATTAGAAAACACTACATATACCTCCACTAACGCCAAATTGGGGTGTGTGGTTTTAATAGGAAGGGTTTCTATAGTCCTCTAGAGCTCGTGGGAGCTCTATTAGGCTTGTTTCGCAGGTTTCTTTAGCGGGCGATTGCATTGTGTCGTGTGAATACGTGTCTGCTTACCTATTATAAGTTTAGAATATAAAAATATAGAAATATAGGAACGTGCGTAATATACTAATATACTAACGTCCTAACGTACTTAGTATATTTCTTAGGCGCGATATTATATATTTAAAGGACTATAGTCCCTACCTTAGATATATTACGGCACTATTACAGACCCTAGTTAGGGGCTCGGCCGAGCCTTGGCGCCATGCATATAGATATATCCTTTACTCCAATAATGTTTCTATTACCTATTGAGAAATTAAAACTAGTATATCCTCTATGAAAATTCGCATTGAGTAAGGAAGCTTTCATCGGCGTTTCAATTGATTGAGGGCTTGAGATTACCTTCTTTATCCCTAGGACCTGCCAATTGTAGTAAAAGCCAGCTAGCAAGGGACAGAATTTTCTGCGAAAATATTAGCCTGAACACGTATTCATTGATTCAACGCTACTGTGGATATGGTCTCCTAGTCTTGTAAAACTAAGTCTCTGTCCTCACAGTTAAATTCCGATGTTAGGAGAGATCTTCATACTGTGTAGACGTTGCAAGGAGAAGAGGCATGAGTTTAACATAATACTGGGAATCTTCAAACGAGACATATTAGCCAGGAAACCAATTTTAGGTTGTTCCAAAACCACGCGCTTGGGCAAACAAGCTCTAAAGCAAATTTTTGCAATGGCAAAGGAAGGATTTACGAACCCCTTTTCCTCTTAGAATGTCACGCGTCCCCGCGGAAGTGTGCTGGCTAAATACGAAAAGACGTGGCAGTCGATTTTAACCGCAGTCGCACTACGAGTCGTGGAATTTAGCTCAAACAGGCCTGCCCCGCCATCCCGAGGTTTGGCTGCGCTACTGTGTCGGAAATCCGGGGTAGCGTACCGACGGACGGGAGTGAGCAGACAAAGGCGGCCGGCATGATCCTGAGTTTGATTGGACAGCTCTGCCAAGTATGTGAAGAGTTTTCGCTCTCGTGAAGACACAAAACTAGAGACTTGCGAGTGGGCATGCTGTGGCTGTGAGTACCCATTACTATCAAACAAAGCCTATGCTTTTCGCTGCACTTTTGAATTAATTTACAGTAGACGAGTACGAGGAAGCCCAAGTATCGTTACTGGACCTAAACTACCACAGTAATGACCGTCCCAGCCCAACCCCATCCATATCTTCAGGAGAGGGAACTTGGAAATAGATACTTTTTGGAAACTCCAGATAAACGGCCACAGAATTTCTAGAAGATAGAGTAATGACTTACGTTTTGGTATAGGTGCATGTATCGGATATTTGTCCGACCTTTCACGATGCTTCCCAAGTCAATATCCTAGTTGTGCATGCCAAAGCATGTTGTAGTGGGCAGAGCACCAAGAAGGCGGTACGCGTCATCTTTTCGTCAGACGATCCGCACGTTAAATAAAGCTAGATGCAAGAGAATTTTTGCATACCAGTCTAGCCTATACAAGTGCTTTTCGACGGTTTTCAACAATCCTTATATCCTTGCTGTTCTCATTCAAAATATTACCATCAGAAAGGAACTAGCTTCTCAGTACATACACGACTTGCACTCTCAACACCATCTATTTCTCTGAGCCGGGAGTTCGTTCATAGTAGTGTATTGCTCCAGCAGATGTTGCGCAATTTGTATTGGACCCACTCGCATTCACAGGGACAGAGTGACCGTACTGCGGCTTTCCGTGTACCTAAAATAAAGTTCAATCTAGGTATTACAGACGGACGTCAAGGTCATTGAAGGATTACTTACATGGGAGTAATACCAGACCTCACTCAAGACCGTGTAGCCCTTGTCTAGAGTACCATTCCCAGCTGCTGTGCTGTTGTAACTCGGAACAGAGCACCCAATGTACGGGACGGCGCCATGGTGGTGGGTGAGAGCATTCCGCAGATCCGAGATCGAGTACGTAGTGTGATTAGAGGGGCGGATGCCTGCACTAGAGAGCCAATGCCATGTAGGGAGCCTCTTGTAGTAAAGAATAGCGGTTTCAAAGAAGTCCACAACGTCCTCATGCTGCCTATATTCGGGGCCGTAGCAAGGGACATCAAATGTAGAGTAGCACGTGGCGTGCTTGGAAAACTCGTGACCCCAAAAGTCATAGTTCGGGCTGCCTTGCGAGATCCAATACCTGCCATACCTCTTAGTTTACCAGGATGTGTTTTGATAATCTTACTTACTTATTCATGTACTCCAAGAGGTCGTATTTGCCAAATGGCTCGAGGAAAGTCCCGATATTTGGCCCCTTGTAAGGCGGCACACGAGTTCCTAAAGGAAATATCAGAATTAGAGTGTTCCATATTGGAAATGTTAGATTGACGAACCATTGGACAGGCCATTCGTTGTATTTGGAGAAGGCGACGGATCATACTGTCGGTTGAGATCGCAATACTGGGTGAAAGATCCATTACAAAAGTCGGGCCACAACCCATGAAGAGTCCAGGAGTTGCGAGGTAGTACCTGGCCCTCCGATTCAAGGCCTGTATATGTATCCCAAAACTGTGTGCTGAGCACAAGGCCGCCGTAGGTTTCCGCACAACAGCTGTCAACTTTTGAGGGAACCGTCCCGGGAGAGCATGAGAGCAAAAGAGGACCTGTGATTAGAATTAGACGAGCTCGTATGTGTGGCGAACTGGGGTCTAGGGAGTTCACACTTAAAATACATGTGTGGTTCGAGCTACTTTCATTGTAGAGCGAGGCATATGCTGCACTGAGGAGCACCGCTCCGCTTACAGTAATTTGGAGTTTCATTTTTACAGCAATTGAGAAGAAGGGAAAGGGGCTTTTAAACAACCTGGAATTACGTGGCGGAAAGCTGAACGTAAAGACCTACCTTACGAAGTCACTAGGATCCGAAGCTCCATTCCTACTTGGGGAGGTGATACAAAACAGCCGAAATAGAAACTAGGTGTTCCTGCAGTACCTGGAACTCCCTCGTGTTCAGCCCATTGGCTCGAGATGGAGATAAGATGGCTCGCCACATATTTAGTTACTGGTCGTGAAGGCCCGAAGCCTTAATGTATGCATTTGAGGCCTTGGCTAACAGTTGTCCATGACAAGATCCAGGAAACCGTGCGCGCTCTGTGGGCCCTCTGTGGATAAGAACTCGTATTCTGCCTCGGAGCTCGAAAGCGAGGCCGCAGTCGCATTCCCATTACTTTGGTAACTCATTCCGTTAATTCCGAGTTGGATGAACATATAATTTCATGATGGCTGAGCTGGGTTGAAGACGAAGGAGTGTTCTCGATCGGCGGGCTGAATGTACATGTACATGTACCTAGTCGTCCGCGCGGCCCAGGCGAACTACGAATTGCTCAGACGCCCCCCCTGCTAGTATGGTACACAAAATAGCCTAGTCCTGCTATACTCCTTGGGGCTCGCTTATTTTCCTCCCCATACTAGCAGGGGGGGCGTCTGAGGCATTGTTACCCCCTTGTACGTCCATTGTTATCTCCGAAAGAAGGCTTATAACAACCGCCGCAACCTTCAAGCTCTCCCAATGCGTTTGGCCTCACATCCTCCACACAAAATATTTATGAGAGAAAAATCATGGCGCCAACGTCCTCCGTAACACCTCTCCCAGTGCGCCGACCGACCACCGCCTCTAACCCACCCTCCTACGTCATTCAAGAACCCGTAGCCTTCTTTCGATAACTCTCACGGCTTGTCCACCATACTGAAGGCACGGTTTTCGCCCTCTAGAAACTTCGTTCCAATCCCAAGCGCTCGCGATGAGCTGGTGCAGGTCTGCAAACCAGATTTTGGGGCCAGTGTACTGGGAGGGCTCAAAGCCACCTGGATTGGGCATGCAAGTTTCCTTGTTGAAACCTCGACCCTGTAGGAGCACCTCGAAGTATAACGATCCCTCTGGATCCAGTCTGAGCAACAAAGCGGGACCATATAGGATGGTCGGACCAACCCGGTTTTTGCCTACACCGTGCTCTTTGCAGGACCTCCCGGAAATTGATGCTGTTCTCATTAGTCACGATCACCATTATTACCTAGACTCGAATACTATCAAGAAAATACATGCGAAAAGCAAAGGACACGTACGATTTTCCTGCGGGTTGGGCGTAGGGTTAAAGCCAGAAGAAGTTATGGAGTTGGATTGGTGGGATGGAGTACAACTATCGGTGGAAGGTGTTAGCAGCCTCAATCTTGTGTGCACGCCTGCGCAACATCGCAGTGGAAGAGCTGGGTGGAACTTCCAAGTAACATTGTGGTGCTCTTGGGTCATAGAGAAGATACTAAATGGCGTAGAAGGGTTACAGCTTGCGGATGCATCATCTACGTCTTCTGAGTGCCCCAAAAGAACCCTTGCGTAGAGAAGAAACTTTTCTTTGCAAGTACAAACGTCTACGTCCGCGACATGTATATTATTGACAACTTTGTAGGAGGTACGGCATACTGCGCTGTAGCTAAAGATGAGGAACCATCACACATAAATTCTTCTGTACCTCCTTGTCCCGCATTTGCCGGAATAAGCGATCTGTACGGCTCTTTCGACCTCGCATTACTACCAATTAGTTGCTACTCTTCATGATCTTTCATTTCTTCTGTGCATTCTTCGCCCGAAAACTCGATTTCATGCACAAAGACATCCGTAGTAAGAAAAGCATTGGAATGCACCACGGTACATTCAGAGCTAGCCTTAGTGCGCATTATGAAGATATCACCTAGCCACCGAAAAGGTGGAAGAAGGCCTGTGAGGAGCAAGGTCTGACGTGGGGAGAAGATATTGGGTTTGCGATATTGGAGAGACAGTCGCAGTTTGATTGGCTCTCTTCAACTTCTTTCATACCCAATTGTGGGATTTCGAATGCCGTAAGGCCTCATAATGGTTTCGAAGTTGACGGGATGCCCGCGAGATCTTTAGAGAAGCTTTTCAATTCTCTTGCAAAGCTGGAAGTATATAATTGTATAAGTATGATAGAATCTCAACATTCTGCGTTATTTACAACTACTAACTCTTCACATTCTGAGTACATTCTATTACTAAGGTCTTTATTTTAATTACATGCGATTAATCGGTAATAGGCATGTTTCATGATCAACATCTAGGCCATAGGCCATATCCATTTTAGTCACCTTTAGATTTCATTGAACAATCCTCTAGTGTTCTCTTTTGGTTGCTTTTATTCTTCGATTAAAACATTTGACTCCTTTTCGCAGTTTATAGTTTAAATTTATACTACTATATGAACACTAGAATATGCAGGAGTGATTCTTTATCTCCATACTTAATGAGGATTGAAATGTGCCTGCTCCACGAACGGTGGGCCTCTGACCTCGCAGAGCACCGGCGCGCCTCCAAACGCCTCCTTGACTCCCTCCTGCTCTAGCAGCCTAAGATACCAACTAGTAACCTCTGGATACTCCTTGCGCGCCTCCGCATCAAGAAAGAACTTGAACGCCCACATCAAGCTCGCAGCAATGCTCAAATCGGCAAGCGACAGCTGTGCATCATCAACCAGCCACTTCCGGCCCTTTAGATGCGATTCGATGCGCTTCAAAGCGCGCACAAACGCGGCCTCCTTATCCTTCACTGTCTTCTCGACATACTCGCCGCGACCGAGCATTGGGCCCATGACAGCGGAGACGTTTGGGAAAATCTCCGAGTCGGATACGCCAATCCACATCTGCACGAGCGCGCGCTCCTCGGCGTTCCTGCCGAGCAGCTGCTCGCGCTTGGGGCCCGAGTCGGCTAGGAAGTGCGCGATGGCGGTGCCTTCGGCGAGGTAGAAGCCGGAGGGCGTTTCGAGCGCGGGGATCTTGCCCATGGGGAATTTAGCCAGGAATTCGGGCGTCTTGTTGGTCTCGCCGAAGACGAAATTCGGCGCGATCTTGACCTCCAGGCCATTGATGTTGGCCGCCGCAAGGGCCTTCGTGACACGGGCGTGCAGTATTGTTGTTATTGTATGGATGGTTGCGAAGGGCGCCATAACTGCGGCGGAAATTGTTGAATTAGTAGTGAGATAAAGATTTCAAGAGAGGACGATTCTTGTTTGTACTCTGTCTGATCTGAGGAGAAAAACCACCACGACCGTCCTATCTTTTATATTTCTACCTCTTCGTGATACCAGCTACCCCGCTAGTCGATACGAAATACGAACCATGCCTTCCAGGGGTACCTTTGTTGCTGCCTTAACGCATTAATAATCTGAAAGTCGGAGAATCGGCGCCTTTCACCACCTATTTCACCCACTACCTCTCTCTGAGTAACTGTTGTATAGGGCATAAATTATGGCTGTGACCCGTATTCTGCACTCATGTGTCGAAGATGAAGCAGCTCGCGTTCCACCCTGGGGTCTGATCTCGGCCGGACTAAGAACGGCGGACCTGCTTGGTAATATGCTTGCCGGATAAGGACGTGCGGACTGTGCAGAGTATGCCTCTTTGTGATACACCGGGCCACGTTTGTCGGCGTCAGGCGTTACTGATGCCTGAGGTTCCGTCACGGTCGGTGTATTTTGGTGGTAGCCTCGTCAACGCTGTACGGGCGAGCTGATCTGGGGAGTTTAAGGTAGCTTTTGCGGAAACCTATGCGCTTCTGCGGGAGAACCTACTGTTGATAGCTAAGGTATTTTGTGGGTGAGCTGCCTATTAAGACGCGGAACACACGCTAAAGTGAGTGGAGGAGCTCTCTAGGCTGAACACATGATAACGAACCATTAACTAAACCCGTATCTCGAAAGCAGAACGAGCATGGACTACTTGGTTAAATGAATAAGACATCGCCTGCCCTTGGGAGTAACGTTAGACATAGACTTAGCTTATCCCTTAACTCGTTGAGGCGCTAAGCTGGCTCGTGCATGAACACCGGTATCACACAAAGGTTCGAATAAGGGCTTCCTATTGGCTAATCCTTATCGACATCACCGGGTTAAGGGATAGAATACTACTGGACAGGGGCCGGAAGAAGATTGCTGTGAATGGCGCGCAAAGTAAAATACTGCCGAAAGCGATTGAATTGATGGCATTTTTAAGTTCGTAAACAATACAGTGAGAGTGAAACGTTTTGTTTAAATACGTTGTGGTTCTTTTATGCGCTGTTAAGGCGTACGCTTGACTTGCAGCATCCTTGTAGTCTCGCGAATGGCTTTATATAATGAAAAGTATGAGTTCCTCTATCCCTTAACCCACCACGTTGAGTCCATCTGTTATCAATAAGGATTTAGCCAATCAGATCAATAGGATCAAATTGCCGTAGGCGGTGTTCTGCACGGACCATATCCCTTGCACCGATAAACTGCGTCCTTAGATCTGTGGCCCGTGCGCACCAATCAATAAGGTGCATACACGGGCGGTAAGTTATTCTGCCGCATCACTAGAGCTCTCAAAAGGAGGATGTGCCAGAGCCGAAGCAGTGGCTTTTTGTAACCCAATTTTTGGAAACAGTATATTAAGTAGGCTGCACAAGATCTGTGTCGTTGGATATATAATTGCGCACCATTTTAGTGATATATTTAATTAATAAAGTTATCTATTTACGACTTGACGCGAGGAAGTTAATGTTCTTGATCGCGTGCACGGGCCACAACTCTAAGGACGATATCGGTGCAAGGGATACCAGATGGACGCTGGCGGGTTAAGGGATACATGTGATGTTGAAGTACTTCAGAAGGCTATCCAAAATCCACATAATGTAGCGAAAGCTAAAGAATGGGTCCTGATGTGTGCGCCTTTATCAATGCACTAGAATGTAGCTTCGAACATATTTAGTGCAGTGGACTTAACCATCATGAAATATTCTGAGAAATCTGTATATAATATCATTTCAAATTAAAGCCATGATAGCAGCCTGATATATAGAGAACCTGTAGTAATTAAATGTCGCCTTTGATTGACTATATGGCGTCAACGTTATTAGGCCCGCTGCTCGGCCTGCGACACTAACCTACCTTGTGCCTTCTGCTATCAAAATGCCAAAAACAACAATGTCCTTTCCGCATCACAAACTGTTTTTGGGATACGGCATTCAGCTCAACCGCTGCGTGATTCGACGCTCTCAACTCTTCCCAACACCGAATGTCTCCCCACCGTCATCCAACCACTTCTGCTCCTCCTCTGTAGTCCGCCTTCCCAGCACCTCATTGCGATGCGGGTAGCGCCCAAACCTCTCTATGATATCCGCATGTGTCTTCTGATGGCCTGTATTCTGGTCAATGTATGCGAGCATATCTTCGTACTTCGGTCCTGCTTTGACCACCTCAGCGCGAAACTCCGCAAACGGTTCAGCGGCCAGCTTATGATCCGCAAGGGATTCGGAGTGCATCAATGGCATGTAGAGCCAGAAACGGTGGGCGGCAGAGAGTCGGTAGAGTGGGTAGTGGTCTGGGCGTGGTACAGGGCTGTCGGGGGAGATGAGGTGCCTGATGAGCGACGTTGCTATGGTATCGTAGTGATTGTAGACAAGTGGGAGTGTGGAGGGTGTGCGAAATACATGGCGCGGTATTTGATCAAGGAGTAGGATGAGGCTTAATGCTGTAGAAGCACCATCTTCTCCGTCATTTTCGAGTGATTGCTCTGTAATTTCGCGAAGGAAGGGTTCCGCAATTGCTGGAGATGGAGTGTTTGGTATTTGGCATTTCTCTGGTCCGATGGACTCGAGAGCTTGGAGGAAGTTGATGCGGCAGGTAACATCGAAAGAAGCTTTTTCTTCTGGTGATGCCATCCACCACCGCTTCATCAATTCGGGAGTGGGAAGTGTTGCGCCTTTAGGGAGGCCAGCAAACCAGACGGATTGCACATGCTTGTAAAGGCTGGGGTTGAAGATATCCTTATTGAGGGTGAAAAGGCGGAGGGATGTCATGTCGGGAAATGAAAGTAGTTTGGTGTTGAATGCGAGAATCGATAGCACCGTCGGTCCTATTAGCATTAGATGCGAGGGCCAGTAAGGCTGTTGGAGCATCCAGAGTGAAAGACATTGCTCTCCGCTAAATACATCGATTCAGTTGAGGTAGACTTTAGCCAAGAAAACCTGGATTTCTAACTCGGACGCCGAGCTGAGCGATGGCGAGAAAGTCGCGCCAAAGTTCTCCACTCTCCATGTTTTAGAGATTATAAATTAAAGAATAATAGGCGTATACCGCAACTAAAAATGGGACCTTATATGAGCACAATTATCTAGTTTTTGTAATAAAATTTGATTTTTTCAAGCCGGCCACGTGACAAAGCAGGAAATCTGCTCCGGTTTAATGATTTTTCTGCTGCAGATGTTAACGTGAACGCATAGTTATGACGATTTGGAACGCACAAACGAAATTTGTTAGGAACCATCGTAACTATGCCGACCGTCATAACCCTGTCGCTCACGTTACTTATTCCTAACAAGGTTTTATAAAGAACTCTGCACCTATGCGATACATCTACTTTGCAGGGCGTTGTAGGCAGAATTGCGGGCCCTGATATAGCTGCAAGCTTCTGTACCTACGTGGAGGCAGAGAACTTCAAGGAGCTGAGCGAGGGGCTTTGCGGACGAGCTCAGGGGTAAGCTATGCACGGAGCTCTGCCCACACAGCCAATGGAGCATGCAGTGCGCGGGGGATTCAAGGGGGTCTCCTTGAAGCTCTACTCGAAGCTCTAAACGAAGCTTTAAAGCTCTACTGATACCCAGCTCTAATATACTAGGAAGGCTCTATGAACACGAAGCTTTACATGGAGCTCTATATAAACGCCTACACGAAGCTCTGTATGAAGCTTCTGCTACGCAGTGAACTGGCCACGCAGTGAGGGGGAGTTTAAGGGGGTTTCCCCATTGAGGTTTGATATGGAAGTTTTACACGGAGCTCTGCACGAAGCTTTGTACGAAGTTCTGCACGAAGTTCTATATAAAGCTCTACGTGAAGCTATGTATTTTAGAAGGAAAGCTGTGAAGCAGCAGATTTGTTGGTATTGGCCGTACTCATTTCGCTCGCTCTTTTCAAGGGCCCACTTGGCTCGTCCATCCCATTGAAGGTCTTGCTAGCCCCACGGAATAAGTCCGACAATCAACGAGTGGTCCATGCATATGAACGAGGCATGTCGGAATCTCGAAGCACGGTCCGGGCCGCATACCATCTACCTCTACCCCTTTATCGACTTGCCTCGCATCACGCCACAAAGTAAGATCTTCAGCGTGTGATATTCGTTCCGGACGTTCAACCACAGGCGTCTTCTGTTTTGCTGGTCGAAAAAGAATTCATTGTCGTTTTCTCGGAAGCCTCGAGCAACTACGACCCAGTAGTTACGTATTTCTCAGAAAAGTGTACTGAGGCGCGGGGAACAGAGGATAAATTTCGGCCCACTGCCGTACGGTAGCGGTCTGTTTGCGCAGCTCCCCTTAACGAAATTGTGGCGATTTGTGAAGCGTTGGGGTTCGAGTTTCTCGATTTGCGAGAAAGTTGGGGGGAGGTCACCCTGCCAGGGAAAAAGTATAGCCAGCCATGGACAAAGGGCTTTTATTAATCGAATTATTGTTAGAAGGCTTTAGCTAGTCGAAGGTGCGCGTGTGGCGCGAATGCTTACAACCGGGATCTTGGAGGAACAGTGTGAGAGGAAAGTAATATTTGAGGCATCGAGCTGCAAACAAGGAGAGCGGACTTTCGTGATTCGCTAGCATTCTATAGTCGTCGAGAGACTGGTTGAAGCGGGTTGAGACGTGGAAGTGGTGGAAGCAGCTATGTGTCGGTGCAATAGAAAGGTGAGTACCATGATGGACACCGACGGGGGTTGCAAACGACAACGCCGACTGAAACGGCCCGTGGATTAGAAATGACAGATACGTAGGTTGAGATATAAAGGTGGGCTTTTGTCGCTCGCCGTCTCTTCCCGTTCTTCGCTCTTTTGATGTCTTTCACACCGCCGCTCTTTTGGTGTTTTTCATACCGTCGCTCTTGAGCAGGCTGCCCACCTCCCTTGTCAGCTTTCGCCGAGCCTTTCGCGCTCATTCTTGACTCATGAACCCTTCAACAAGCGTTGCGCAGCCTGCTCTCACGAGTCGCGACCGGATGTTGCTTTGAGTTGGCACCACCCCCCCTGCGACGTCCACACAAACGCTTCTGCTCGGCTGACAGCCGACTTCAAAGGGCATCTCTGAGTTGGCCGGGAGCCTTAGGCTTCCTCCTGATGCTCGCTCTCCGGGAAAGAGGTACTATTACCTGTTCTTTGCGTACCACGTGTGATTAGGATAGGCTCTCTTTGCGTACCTTGCTGGTTGGACGCTTTCTATCGGTAAAACCTACCCCTTCCAGTCCGGACGCGGGGCCCTCTCTGCCCAGCCTCTTGGGGATGGAGAATGGCGGAAAAAGCACAAGCAATCGGTGCGTCCTACACCGAGGGCTGCTCAGTGTGAAGGTGCTCAGATAGCTATGACTGCTATCTATCTCAAATCTTATCGCGCAATAACTGACAGCTCAGTCTTGAAGGTGGCATGCGCCTTCGTCATCCTGCCACAAACTCGACCAATATAACTCCAGACCCGCCCTCCTACGGCCACCCGAGACTATTGCCAAGGCTTTTGAGGAAGCTCATGCATTGTTTAGATGGACGTAGTCGACTCACGTTACGATGACCATACGCTGAAGAATGCGGCCTAAGGAACAGGCTGAGTGGGTCGTGCAGCACCTTTGCAGGCCCCCTCATGGCTCCACCTTCTCTCGTCGTAATGATCGCCCTCATCCTCCCACTCCCGCTCTCTCATTTGAACGAGAAAAAGCGCCTCCGCCCAATCCTCTAAGTCCGCGGGATTCGACTTGGGCATCTTTACCGCGGGACGCTATCTGCCGGGAAACATTGTCCCAGGCCAGAGCATAGTGGTATTACTTGCGTGGGGTTTCTGGGGTCCGGGTTGAATATTTAAAGGGCCGTGGTGTCATCCGTTGGGACTCCTCCCATAATTGCAACCTGCTCTCTCAGATACACCAAATTCGCTCAGAAAACCAAGCGTCAAACACTAAATCCAACCACCCGCAACCCATCCATCAAAATGTCTCCTTGGTAGGTGTTGCCTGCTCCCACATCAAATCAAACAACTTCAGCTCTTCCAGCAAACTCTAGCCTCTCAGTATCATCCGACCCACGTTTATACTAATCTGAACAACAGCGACTGTGCCTCCTGCTCCTGCTCTGGCGACTGCGCCAGCTGCTCCTGCGAGACCTGTGGCGTAAGTCAACGCTCCTCCTTCACTCATGGCGTCAGCCGTCCCAGAACCAACCCACTCATTCGTGCCCAGCACTAAATGGCCATACGATATCCACCCCGTTCCACTACAAGCAGAATGTACCTTCGCTGCACAATCTACAATCTTGCTCTCAAGGCAAGCACTTAGCTCGTGGTCTTTGCTCTTTTCGCGTGCCATACGGATTGGCGGACTCGAGTTGACTATCATCGTGTGGCGAAGACATTGGCTTTGACAATTTTTCCTCATTTTTCGAGAGGAGTGGGACGGATGGCGTGTTAATGTTTTGCCGCTGCATCGGGGTTTATACCTATATACGCTCGCTAACGTGAATGCAATTTTGTCCTCGACTGTGCCACGACTTGCAAGTATAGGTGCTGCACTGGTAATTGGAAAGGTGCCCTGCTGCTCTCCGCCCTATGAAATACTGAAATATAGTCAAACTCGAGAGAGAGCGTGTACCCCATTGTGAATAGCCTTAGATTGGTCCAGATTAGTCTCCAGACTCCCCATAGTATGGCGCCATCTGCGTCTACCGCCCCCGCAATCCGCTCTCCCCCCATCCCTTTCCACACTACCCTCCCAAGCCTACATGCCCATCCTATCTATTGTCCCCATCCTCACCACAATGTGCGTAGCTATCCTTAACCTGTCAAGATGGGTCGTACAGTTATCGATAACGGCTAGTCAATTAAATTAATAGAGTCATGACCCATGCTCAGGAATATGAAGCATATGATATTGCTTAATTCTCATACAAAAGTGATATATAAGCTTATTCTTTGGAGTTAAGTCGCTCAGTATGAGGTAGCCAGCAGTTGTCCTTCCTGCAGAACGATATTTTGCACACATCGCAGCCAAAAGAGCGCTTGGCGCCCTCTTCTTCCTCTGTCAATCCTTACTGTTGAGTAGAGGTTATGGCTTAGAGGGAGGTTTTTTCGCAGTCTTATTTGGTGGAGCGTTATATTAAGTCTTCTGAACAAGATCTGCATCAATTCTAGCGCGATTTCGAGGCATGGTGGTGGTATAGTTAATAATTAAATTCTATCCCTTAACCCGTTGCTTCTGGCACTACGTTATCGATAGGGATCCAGCCAATAAGAGGCTCTCGTTCGAGCCTTTGTGATGAGAACTGCAACAACCTAAGGTTATTTAAATTGCCGATTTCGTCTTCTTAGTAGGAGGAACCGTATATTTAGTTTTTTTACAAAATTAATATCATTAGAGAATGTTCGTGGCACTTTAGGTACATAATTTTGCTAATAAAGTCGCAGCGTTTACATGCACACCTAATACCGGTGTTCATGCACGAGCTAGCTTGGCGTTGCGCCTCAACGGGTTAGGGGATAGCTCTGCGTACTTATTTGTCTACTCTACTAGCTTATCTATAATCTTACTAGTAAAGAATTAACTAAATATAGCGAACAGGTCGTTTTGATTAAGCGTAGGAGGTAGATCTGGGGTTTGTCGATATCGTTAATATGTAAAGGCTTAAAATCGGGCAGCTCCCATGGCTCGAGGGGTGGTTTTTTAGCAACCCGGTTTGGTGGAACTTTGTATTGGGTCGGTTGAATAAGATCTATATCATTAGGAGTACGATTAGAAGGCATAGATGATGGTAATTAATTGATCAAATCTATGTAGGCTACACGCGTAGTTTTGATTCAGACCTGCGGAGGATAGGCCAGCTCTACGGCGAAGAAAAAAGCGGCCGAAATTAGCACGTGCATAACACCAAATTTGATACCTATCTAATATTTTGTTATTTACCCTCTGCCCTTCTACAAATTAAGTGGAGGCGTAAAATAACGTGCGCGAGACTTGCGGGACTTAATGCGAGCCATAGGAAGCTATAAAAGTTAGTTTATTTACTTATCTATCTATCGCAGTTACGTGAGGGGATATTTAATTTTTGTATAATTGGGAGGCGCAGGGCTATAAGGTCGCTCTAGGGCTAGTTCTTAGCAGTTTTACTAGTTCCTAGCACTCAAATCTGCTAAGGATTTGCCCTAAAGCGGCCAGATATCCCCAACCGCAAGCCTATGGCTGCAAGACTATTTAACTGTAGTGGTCGCACTAAGGCTAGTTCTTAGTAGTTTTGCTAGTTCCTAGCACCTGCTAAAGAATTAC
>Ga0307515_10008134_pt1 | contig 20544 bp, 6 predicted proteins | sample 17_EM_MG_FD_194513 | JGI IMG/M metagenome (GOLD analysis project Ga0307515, IMG submission 194513) | Populus trichocarpa ectomycorrhiza microbial communities from riparian zone in the Pacific Northwest, United States - 17_EM | ecosystem: Host-associated > Plants > Roots > Unclassified | place...
CATGGCAAGGTTCTACGGGTTCCGCAATATCCAGAACTTGGTAAGACGGCTGAAGCCTGTGAAGGCGAGTCGGATGCCCGGGGCGAGAGGGGGTGGCGGGGTGAGGAGGGTTGGTACGGCGGAGGGCAGGGACGCGAAGGCCGAGTACGCGTATGTGGAGGTCATGGCGTGTCCCGGCGGCTGCACGAACGGGGGCGGGCAGGTTAAGGTGGCAGAGGTGGAGAGCGTGAGGACCGAGGGGGGCGTGGTTCTCGGCAGGAGCGATGCGTGTGTGGGCAGTGCGGCTAAGCCTGGGCCCAAGGAGCAGAAGGAGTGGCTGGGGAGAGTGGACGAGGCGTATTTCTCTGCTTCTGAGGGGTCTGAGGCGGAAGATGGGGATGGAAATGGAACTGCGGATCGAGAGATGCTGGACGCGGGCGAGGGAGATGTGGTGGACGGTATTTCGCATCGCTTCGTCCACGACATGCTGGACCATTGGGCGCGCGTCACGGGCGTGGAGCTGCAGCGGCTAATCTGCACGAGCTATAGGAAGGTCGAGAGCGATGTCGGGAAGAAGAAACAGAGCGATGTCGAGAGGGTGGCAGGGCTGGCGAGCAGTCTTGGGGGCGGGTGGTGATGTTTGTTGCTTGAGTGCGATGTGCATTGGGCTGGCGTTTCTTTGGGCTTTTGGGAGGATGGCTAGATGGCTACCGTTAAGGACTGCATTGAGAGGTGTGGGTTTAGATTCTGTTTTGGGTGAATATGGGTCTGGCTGGGCCTATGTAGATCTGAGATTTACGGATTAAGATTGTAACCGGGCTGGACATAGTAGAGTATTGTAAAGAAATGTAACCAATTTGCATATACTGTAGCTTCACTGGACTTTTAGTTGCGTTGGTTTTGGGGATGGATGGTTTAGCATGAGGAACAGATCTCATATGTAATAGTGAAAGGATGAAGTTGATATGGAACGGACGCTATGAATTTGAGATACGAGATCTAGGCATTAGAAGGTCCATACAACGAGGCTAGCAGAATAGTAAAATCTTGACCGTGTTGTATAGTATAGTGTATGAGGGTCATGCGAAGAAAGTATACATAGCTATCGTACGATTCTGTCTCAAAACATTACAAATCCGTAGCATCGGCATACCCGTCAATCAACGCTCATAATAATGGTATGCTGTGACAGGAATCCCGTCAGCAGGCTATGTGGTTCTTTCGTGGCCCCCTGAAAAACAGACTGGGATGTAGATGTCCGTGGGCTCGCAGCGAATCCTCTGAGCGTAAAGAAGTCGATCGCGGAGTTGTTTGCAACGATGAGATTACCACCCCATTACTGTTTGTACAACTTTAACGTACCCGCGCCGCAATCTATCGCTGAGGTTACGGAGATCAGCGTGAGGACAGATAAAGCAACAATATCACAATATTACGGCTATGTAAGGTACGATTGTGGCATGCATCTGCAAAAAGACCCTTCTGTCGTTCGCCCGGAAATACCGAATGACGCGCGTTTCGGTTGGAAAAAAGGAAAGCCTTATCATTATGATAATTTTCCAATATTTCGGTCTTTGGGCTCATCACCCACGTCGTACACGTGGGATAGTCTTGGGAGCCGCACAACGCCGTTACCCGTCAAGGAAGGCAAGTCTGCGTCAAACAGGCTAAGTTTTAAAATATTTTCATCACTCGTGGCAATGCGTTTCTGCATTCCTGATCGAGGGTGGGCTAACAGGAAATGAAATGAGAGCGGAGGCGCGATTAAAGATGGTGGTGCACAGCCACGCCTGAGACCTAAGCTTCAAGAGCACGGAGCGGTGAAGGATTATGAATTTCTTTGGTAAACAATCAGACGGGCATCGGGGATGGGGGCTCCCCGTTCGGGCAATCCGGGCCTCGCTTACGCTTTTCGCGCTACGCCCGAACTAGCAATCGGCCTCGACGTCCACTATAAAGCGCCCTCCCTTCGCCGTTTTTTTTCCTCAACCTCCCGCATTTTCTCTCTACTCTCTTCCCCGCCGCTCGCACCCCTTTCGCCCGCCCCCATCCGAGCCAGCCGCTCCCATTGGGCCTCAACACTCTTTCATGAGGCATTTTTCGAACTCGGCCGCCGCTCCTGTCTCGCACTGCCTTGCCCTATCCTTGACTCTCCTTCCGTTCCTCCATCCTCCCTGTCATTTGCCTTGCGCCCATGACACGAGTAGGGAAGCTCGGATACGGAGAACTGTCAGGAGGATGTCTTGGAACATTTACTGGCCAATCGCCGCGGAGTCATCCATGCTCTTGTTGCAATGAAGCCTCCACGGCGCCTGTCAATACGACATGCGACGGCTGGGCTGCTGGCGAGGGTCATCTCGGAGACGTCGAGGGTGATGGGCTGTTCGACGCCGTCCTCACTGCCCCTGATTCAGGCAGCTCCCTTTGCAGTACCCTGGCCTAGAATGTGGCATTTATGTGGAACCGGCTCTGGAAGACTCTAGTTCGCCGAAGCGGCGGAGGCCGGCCAAGCGACAGGCAGAGAGCCTTGTATCCGATCCTGTGTGCACACCAAAGTTAACGCCTCTGCCGACCTCCGGCAGCCAGATTCCGCCTCTCAGAACCAGCAACGGTCCTAATCCTGGTTTCCCAGACAGTGGTAGCAAAGGTAATGGTGCCGAAACCTCAGACATACCCCGAAACGACCTCCTTGATCTAGAGAATGGCGGGGATGGCGCACACCACGGTCGCGCGATAGACAAGGAGCTGCTGCATTCCTTGAGACAATTAATCTCTCCGTCTGAACGAATAGACAGCGATCAAGATGTCCATCTGGATTCGGAGAGGGGTGAGGATAAAAGCAACGGCAGCGATGGTAAAGGGGAGAGCACCGAGGACGAACTCAATCGGGTCAATGACGTGTCCCGCGGAACTTCAGCGGCAACTCAGCGACATGAACCTAGCAATCGTCCGTTCCGGGAAAGGCGGCGCGGTCCATCATGAACTGGTCTTAAATCACAGGGCGAGAGCACGATATCCGCTAGACCATCGCAACAACTAACGTCATCGCCATCGCGGCACCAGTCCGGGCCTAAAATGGGCATCGCGACTCGGTCTGGTTCCCCCCGAGCATCCTCTCTAGCAAAGAGGGCGGTATATGATTCTAGCATCGACTATGGACCAAGCGACAACATGGCCTATCAGTTAACCGATATTACGCTTTGCCAGGTACCAAAAGGCTCGTCAATTGTTACAGCAATTATTCGTTGCAATGAGATGACGTCAAAATCGTCTCCAAACCCGTTGGCGCTTAAATGCAACTTTCTTGGTGACGCAGGCCAAGTCATCGCATGACCTAGGTATCGCCGGACTCATGGATGTTACTAGGATACCGATATGATGACGACGGTACGCCAAACCCATATACTGGTCGAAGCTTGATGCGGCGAGGTGCAGATCGGAAGAGCAGTCCCCACAGTAATCCTGCCAGTCATGACGCCGTCCACTCAGACTACGACGGGGACGAAGGCCACGAGAATGGAGACGAAGACACAAGCGACAATAAACCTCATGTTACCGGTAGTGATACGCTACTCAACAAGGGTGATATGCGCTTACGCAAACGAACGCGTGTACGTGGTTGGAGTCGGACGAACAGCGCTTACTCTCGTACAAGAACAAGATGGGTATGACTTGGGAAGAAATATTTGAACGCTTCCCACAGACATGGCAATAATCAGTTAGTTAGTTACGGTTGTGTTGGATTACATAGTAACATAACTAACCAAATCATAATCGCATCTGCTGATTATGTTACGTGGATACAACTATATAACTAAACCGGATATACTACGGAAATAAGAAAAGAAGGGGTAAACCTTTGAGGTAGACCTCCGGGTTAGAGCTTCTGGTATAAGCTTTACGTAATAAACCACGTGTAGATAACGTCACGTGTGGGTCCGTGCTAAAAAGATATAATCAACCTAACTATACAATCAAATCGCAATCGTCACTTTTGATTATGTAGAAGTCGCAATCGAACGGCTGATTATGATTATTGCCATGTCTGCCGATGCCGATGCCATACTACCGCCCCACCGTGGCGACTGAATGGGCGGACGCTGGGTATAGACGGCCACGAGAGGGTCTGTAAAGGATGAAGGAACTCGGAGGCTGGCCAACTGGACGGAAGCTCTCCGGAGGCAGTTTTGCGGAAGACAGACCTCACAAAGATTCGCGAGGTGAGTCACGTGGCACCAAGGCTCAACGTTTCTTGGCTCGACAGCCACGGAATGAACGGTGAGGGTCTGGCTAGGACCTCTTATCGAAGTTTCGAAATAGAGCGCGTTTGATGCTTTTTGCATGACACAGCTCGGAGGAAGTCGTCGGTGGACTGGAAAATCGATACTCGACAGGAATGGTACCGGTTTTGGTCATCTGTCGGTTTCTCGAAGTCAATATCGACATGCAACTCCACGCTCGATTCCTGCGCCTCAGTTGGTGTCTTAGAGTTGAGTCACGGGTCATGGCGCATGAGGTACTTGTCTCTGGAGTGCTCGTATTCACGTGGGCTTCCTCTGGTATGCGCTGGTGAAGTCTTAGAGTTGCGTGGTACTCTCTATAATTAATTGTTTGGATGCTATCCCGAGAAAATTCCGCTACTCTACCCTTGATTTCCAGGGGTGATAATGATCGCCGGCACTTTTGATCCTAATACGATTTCGATATGATGATTAGGTATGTACTGAAGGCTGTGTTGAACTATCTCTGGCTGACCAAACATGATCCTCGACCTGCTTAATGCCAATCGGGCTTACCAAATATGACCCTTGGTTTGCTTGATGCCAATAACATTGGTATCTCGCCACATAATGACCCCGATAGCGCCAGCAACCCAAACAGCAGTACCCGCAGCCAACATCATCATCTGAGCGTCTCCGTAGGCATGCTGAATCGCGAGACGAGTCTCGGAGCCAATCGGGTACGACAACTGAGCGGTGATGTCCGCATAGATCATGAGCAGATTTGGGAGTTCTTCAGCAGGAAGGTATTCCATGAGCTTCTTGGGGAAGATATCCTGCCAGATAGCGGAGGCAACCGTTAGGCCGATTGCGCCGCCAATGTTACCAAACATTCCTAACACAGCGAGACAAACAGCAATATGTTGATGCGAGGCGGCCGCCAGAATAGCAATCTCATCGCAGATGATGATGATGCCGGAGGCGATAGAAATGAAAATCTGGCACATAACGATGTAGCCAATGTTGCCGTCAGGCTTGCGGAAGTGGATCATCAGGCCCAAACCAAGGATGCTCAAAGGAACTCCAACGTAGAGACAGACGGGCTTGAAGCGTCCGGTATAGTGGATCAACGCGCCCACAGCGATGGCGCAGACAACGGCGCAAACAGTATAAGTCTGGACGACATAACTCGCGTTTTCAACGCTCAGGCCATTCACCACTTGCAGGAAAGAGCTGAAGTAGCTATTCCAGCACCAGAAACTGACAAATAGCGTAGCAGAAAGAATACAAGCGCCGAAGACGGTCCGATCCAAGAGGAGAGAATAGGGTATGAAGGTAATAGGGGCAAAGAATTTCTCCCATATACCGAAGGCAATGATAAGAACAATGCCGATGACCAGCATGCTGATGACAAGGGGCGAGTTCCAGCCTCTCGCCTGTAAAGTGTAAAGATTGAATGGCAGGAGAAACAGAGCGACGCCGGCAGATAGCAGAGTGAGGCCAATAGCGTCGAATTGGCGGCAGTAGTAGAGAAAGGACTGCAAGGGGGTGCGATGGCTGTCATTCTTCGGGACAAGACCCAGCTTCTTAGCCTTGAAGTAATTCTTCAGCAAAAGGCCATAGAGCGGAAGGGTAATGGACGGTACGAGAATTGTGAACATTCCAAAGGCCCAGCGCCAGCCAGGTCCGCTCAGAAAACCCGAGGAGATTGGGCCAGCTAGCCAGCAGGTAATCAGATTCGGCGAACTGACAATAGCCTGCATCAGACCTCGGTTGCGCAGCGTAGATGTATCGGCGACAAAGACAGCTAAACTGTATTGGATGCCGTTGTTCCCGACCGTATAGAAGACCTGGGCGGCAGCGTAGGCCTCGACGTTGTTGCACGCAGCCATCATGATAAGCCCAACCGTAGCGAGGAAAATGCAGAAGAGATATCCCTGGGGGCGGCCAAAAACATCGAGGATCTTGGCGAGGGTGAGATTGGTGACACCGCCGATGACACTGCTCAAAATGCCGACGGTCGGCGTGAGCGAGTGCAGCGCGAAGGCAGAGGTGACATAGGGAGTTAGGGAACCCGTGGTGCCCGACAGCATCCCCTCGACAAAGTAGGTGAGCCAGATCATAATGTAGGCGAAAACCAGGGCGGCGGTGGTCCATGCCACGGTCACGGCCTCGATATTCTGGACACCGGGCTGGGCATCGGCATCTGGGAGAGAGTCGTCGTCGTGGCCGGGGGGACTCGAGTCGGAATGGTCCAGGTCATTGTCGGTGCCGGGTTTGGTCTCGACGTGAGCGTCGGCTGGCGGCGCCATGGTCTACTGCGGGAGAGGAGAGAGAAGAGTTGTCGAAGAGGGGGACGGAGGGGAGAAATGGCAAAGAAGTCGAAATGGATCGGAAGGATTGTATGATGTGAGTGAAGGAGCACACAACACAGCGGACCCATGAGGTCTAAATGGTTGCCAACCCAAACGACTCACGCCCCGTTGGTGGCGCATGAGGGAGGCCTCACCCAGGCGGTCCTTCATGACCTATTCGAGGTAGGGGAGTCAATGGTTTCAAAGCTGAGCCGTTGCTGGAGACGATGGTAGGAGAGAATCAGCGAGCTCGAACAGGCTTAAGCAAGAAACGAGCCATGTCACCAATCATAACAATCTCAATCCTTCTCTAGTTCCTCTCATCCACTCAGAGGGCAGGGTTGAGTTTAAGTGGGTCAAAATTAGCCTGAGCAGGTTAAAAAAAAGTGGGTTAAAAACCCAAAACCTGCTTCTCTTATTAGCTAAAACTGTTCCTACAGTCTGTACGAGCTTCGTTTTCTCCCCCCCCCCCCGTGTGCGTGCAACACACACACCTAATCTCGCTACACCTGCAGCTAAATTATTATGTAGAGCTAGCAGAAAGCGGTGTAGTACGTGGCCAGGGCTTGAGCAACGGCCCACCTCGAATCCGGGGCTTGGAGCTCGAGTTAGTTAGCTTTAGCTAAGCCGCGTTAATATATTATAGCGGAAGAAAGGCTCCCAGTGGTATTTATACTACACTTTAAAGCGCTTGAATTAATTAAGTAGGTACTTAAATATAGGAAGGGCCTCCTATAGCAATCCGAATTCACCTATATTAATTAGTTCGCGATAGAAATTAATAACGTTATTTTATAAAAACCTTCCTTTAAGCGTCCCTCTAGTTGCTTTATAGCAATCTAGAAATGCTTTAAAATAGCTAGATATTTAGTTAATATAGCCTAATTATCCTCTATTAGGTAGTTCTTTATAATATTAGGCTCTATATAAACTCTTAAAGGCGGATCCTTTATACCGTTCTTAGTAAACTTTAGCCTAGTATATTATCTATTTAAGGACTTCATCGCTAATAAGGTAATTAACAGGGTTTTTAAGCTTTATTGCGCCTTTAATTACTAACTCTATAGAGTTCTAACGCGTCTCTACTAACTTAATTGGAAGAATCTTAATATTAGCTCGTAACGCGTCGTCTTAAAGCTTTAGATCTTAAACCTTAAGGAGCTTTTTAATACGTTGCTTAGAATTAAATATCTAAAAAATAATATTATAAAGTTTACCTATAGGCCCAATCTTCTACTAAGCTAGTATTTGGCGGAGGACCTTATCTAGATTCCCTTCTTCCTTATTTAGAGCGCGTAAATCTACGCTAAAGAGTATTGTATAAGCGACTAGATTAATAATATAGCCTATATAATAAAGGCGATAATATAGCGGATTAAATCTAAACTCTATAGTGAGATTATTAATATAGGTATTATTATTATCTATATTATTTACTAGAAAGTAGCTTACCTATTACTTACTAATTCTAAACTTAGTAAGAATTTTCTTAATACTAGCTACTATATTAGCGCCTAGATATTACTCTTCTTAATATAAAAGGGCTAAAAGAAAGAAATGGTATTAGTTCTCTATATCTATAAAATAAATAATAATTTCTCTATAGTAATTAGCAATTAATTTAATAGAGGCCTTAAAGCTAAAGCTATTAAAGAATAAGAAATAATTATAAGACGTCTAAAGATTAAATATTAAATAAATCTTGCCTAGCGCTCTGTATAGTAAGGCCTTAATAACTTCCTTATATTAATTAAACTTAGTAATTACTCACTCTCTTATTATTGAATAAGTAGATAAGAGGCCTGCGGTTAATATAGCTTAATTAATATACCCTATAAGATTATAAAATATATTACTTTTAAGCTTATAAAATGGAATATTATTACGGACGACTTATTATATTAAAAGCTAAGTAAAACGATCTAAATTAAGGCTTTAAATAAAAGTATTTATTTAGACTTAATTCTCTAGCTTATTAGCTTAAAGATATAGCTATTTAACGACTAATCGTCTTTACTTTACTTAATTAATAGGATTTTTACTAATACTATATTCTTCCTATATATACTTTAAGTAATTAGCGGTACTTAGATCTAGATATATATATTATATATAAGCCTTCTACTTATAGTAGACTCTATAGAGCTAATACTGCTTGTCTGTTTTACTATACTTAATATTATATCTCTGCGTCTATATAGGCCCGCGGCGCCTATCCGACGTTAAGTAAGGAAGATAGTAGCTAAGAAGGCGCTTCTAGTTAATATCTGCGTACTCTTCTAGCTAGAAATTAGTAGTAGATACGTTAGTATTATCGTCTAGGCTATAATCTAAGGCGCGTTAAAGGTTTATATATGCAGTAGAATTAGAACAAGTAATAGAAAGGATTAAGGTGTTTGTTTGGCTATTATCTAACGCGTTAAAAGCCATAGTAATAATATAATTAATATTGCTAATGGGCAACTCTAGTAGTAAAACTCTGCTTCCCTACCAAGACTTTAGCGGCGATATAACGGTGTAAATAATAGGTAATACTCGGATAAACTTTTTTGATGAGGAACACTAAGAAAAATAAGGTTTAGGGCATTATTATATATAAACTTTAGTATAATATCAAAAGCTTTAATATTTTCAATCAACTCAATTCAATTAGGACCTCCAGATTGAATGCGTTGCCAAGCCAGTGGGCTCTCAGTTGGTTGAATTGATTGAGTCTTGGCATTCAATTTAATTCAATATTGAAGCCTCGTTGATTGATTGGCAAGCCTATAAACGGATTTGTTCCATACTTTGCGATAGCGTAGGTACACGAACGGCAGCTAAAGGGCGCGGAGTAGAAAAAGTAAAATTAACTTGCTCATCTGTAAGCCTTCTCACGCGTCCTAGTCCGGGGTACAGCTAAGCGTGGTCCGGAGAAAGTTGAAAGTGGTCGCCGATAGGGGTCGGCGAAAGTTGAGCGTGGTTGCCGATGGAGCGCCGGCAAAAGGTCGGCGGTACTCAACTTTTACCCATACAGAACGCGCATTAGTAGCCACAATTTACCTTTAGTAACCATATGCATTAAATATATAATGCATATGCCAAGTATATGCATATATATAACTATAAAAATACCTAAGAAAAAGGAGCTCTTGCTGCACCCGGCCCAAAAAGACTAAAAACAACCAAAAGAACCCTGAAAAACACCCAGAGAATCCCCCTGAGATGCATGCATCGCAGGGGAGGTATACGTCAAACGACGGTGGTTCGCACTCGCGCGCGCCTACTAGAACCACGCCCAGCAATAGCCCTCCACAATAAGAACGGGCGAATACCACACTATAAAGCGGAAAGACCTCTATTAAAAAGGCATCTAATAAAATATAAAGCCTATTAGACGTATCTAGTATCCGTAGTTATGGGGGAGCAACCGTTAGCTATAATGAACTAATATAGCTAGCAGAATGGCTCCGCTAATCCAGTGTACTTTAGGCGCCCCTCTAGCAAACCCTTAATTAAATCCTCTAACGGCTAAGCAAAATTAAAAATAAATAAAACCCCTCCTTACCGGCGAACCGCACCTAGGCCGCCGTAGCTACGCCTCTACAGCATAGGGAGCCTACCCCCCTAAAGACAATATCCGGGTATATAATTATAATATAACCAAATATAAAGAAAGTAGAGGGGCTTAGGGGATAATTAGAAATAAAAATCCTTATAAAAATTCGTAAAGAGGTCTACAATACCGTCATAGTCCGACACCTTAGAAGTAAAGATATTAGAGTTACCCTAAGGGACTAACAGGTAAAGGAACAAGCTATAAAGGTAGAGGATAGGCTAAGAGAACGTATTAGCATAAAAGTGCTCTATAAAGATTACCCAGTTAAAGTCCCAGTGGTTCCCCTAAGCCTTAGGGTAGAAAAGGGACGCTAGGCAGATAATACGGTAACTATATATAAGATAGTAAAACAAACGGAACGCCTTATACTAGGACTTAAGATTACCTAAATCTAATAGCTTTAATAGGAAAATATAAACTAAGTATGCGACGAGAATAATAAAAGAATATAAGGGTCGCTAGAGACTTACTAGGGAGACGCTAGTTAAACGCATAGCTCCCTTATTATCAGCACATATATACTAGAAATGTAAAAACTCCTTATCTAAAAAGGTATTATTATAAATAGCCTTATATACGACGCAAGGCTTTATAACTATAAACTCCGCCTAAAATAATACTACCGCTATGTATAATAGGGATACACCTAATCCACATGCGCAGTATAGGTGTGCTACAGCCACTATACAGGCCCCTACGATATAAGAAACTGCTTAAATTAAGACTAAATAAAATGCGCAAACTGCCACCAAAGCACATATAAGGCGTAGGAGAGAGGAGACTGCATTAAATACAGGAGACGGAAGGTAAGGGCTTAACAGCTATAGGAATAACTACACGCTAGGTTATACAAATGGAAACAATAGGCAATAAGCTAGAGGGGCGTAGGTGCCTTTCTAGCATTTCCTACCTTTAATACCGGGGGGCTAGGCTAGCTATCCTAAGCCTTAACGGGCCAGAAGCGTCGCCACGTAATATTACTAGACCGTATAGGGACACAAGGATTATAGGGGATATAAGGAAGAGGACGCCCTATAGAAAGACTATTATAGACAGCTATAGTAAGCTTAAGACTAGGATAATTAAGAATTAGACTTAACACGGCAAATATAATATTTATAGCCGACTCTTAAAGGGTATATAGCCAACCAGTAAGAATAGGGAAGGAACTAAAGATAATAACAGATTTAGATATAGAAGCGCTACTAGGAATATAAGATATAGGAATAGAAAGCTCTATATAAAATAAGTAGTAACTAGGATGCAGACACAAGAGATAGAAGCTCTAAATGTCTTAGAGAAAGTGGAAACAGAGGAAGTAAGGAACGAAGGAAAGGCGAAGGACCCCCGCTAGGGGTCCGCTACCTATCTATTATATAGTACAACTGCGGTAACACAAACCACCGTCTTGCAAGACCTTTGCTAGATAGCTTAGACCTAGAGAAATACCATATCCCTGCTATATAAGAGCCGTATTATAATGCCTATATATAATTAATATACTGCCCCCAAGGATTCTAGCTTTTATATAAACCAAAAGTAGCCATACGCGTGTGCTTTATAATTAGTAAGGCTATTAGCCTATCCTTATAGTTATAGCAGGCAGTTAACCTAGATATTATAGTTATAATAATCCAGATATATAGGGGACCGGTTTAGATTATTAATATATATAACCCTAGGGTCGAAGGGGTCCCATAAATAGAGAATATTATATTAATAATAAGCTTACTAAAAACCGAAGACACAGAGTCTATCCTATTAGGAGATATAAACCTCCACCACCCGCGGTAGGGGGGTATCTATATTGCTGCCGAACGACAGGCAGAGTGCCTACTAAAAGCTATAGACACCTGGGGCCTTAAGCTAGCCACCCCCCTAAGAGCAATTATATGGCAATAAGGCACCACTAAAAGCATAATTGACCTTATATTTATAGACGAAGGCCTATACCAGAGACTTAAAAGGTGCAACCCCAAAGAAGAATAGGCACTCGCTCTAGACCATATCCCTATCTAGATACAGCTAGATCTAGATATTAAGGCATAATTAAATAGCAAAAGATACGTAATAAGAAAGCTTAAAATAGACAGCTTCCTTAACATAGTTAAACAACAACTTTAAGACCTAGAAGAAATCCACCTAATACTAAATAAGCGAGGCTTAGTAGCTACCCCTAAGGAAATCGACTAAAGACTAGAAAGGATCTAGGCAGCAATTAAAAATGGGTTAAAAGAGTACTGCCCAGTCTTAAAAGCGGGCCCCTACACATAATACACATGGTCCGCATAATGCGCGGTTCTTATTACTAGCCAACGACGAGTAAGAAGAAAATATATAAGTAGCCACGATCCTAAAGACGAGAGATATTACAAAGACATAAGAAACTAGCTAAAGAATACCCTAAAAAAAGAAGTAAGGAATAGCTAGAGACGGTTTATAAATAAGCATACTACTAACCTAAGCCTCCCCTATAATAAAGGTCTTTAGAGGATAGCGAAATAAGTAAAAAGAAAGGCAGGACATCTAGTAGAAGACCCACACCTTCCGCCCCTATAAAGACTAGGTAAATCACTAGCTATAAGTAACAATAATAAGAAGGCAAAAATCCTTATAGAAAGATTTTTCCCTTAACTAGCTTTAATAGACCTTAGCGATATCACAGGTAAAGCACCGGTAACTCGCCTAAGGGTTAACAGTAATATAACAACTAAAGAAATGGCCAGAACTATTAGCCGCCTTTTAAATAATATAGCACTAGGACTAGATGGGATCCTAAATAAAGCCCTAAAGACCTGCGGACCACTAATAGCACCTTAGCTTGCAGATATAGCTAGAGTATGCTTTATAATAGGCTACTACCCAAGACTTAGAAGAGCTATAACAACGTTTATCCTATATAAAGAAGGCAAAGCAGACTACTTATTTCCAGGGAGCTACCGCCCTATTACCTTAGAGAATACCCTTAGCAAGATCTTAGAAAGGGTAATAGCGGACTATATAGTAAACACGGCAGAGGAACACGCCCTACTACCACAAAGCTAAATAGGGGCAAGAAAGAACCGCTTAACACTATTAGCACTTACGCTACTCGCTACCACCATTAAATTAGCATAGGCGATGCGAAGGGACTTTATAGTATTAATGCTCAGCCTAGATATTAGTGGCGCCTATAACAACGTACCCTATAAGCGTCTCCTATATATCCTTAGAGCAAAAGGCTTTCTAGAATGGATTATATAATTTATTTAAGGGTTTATAGGCCAAAAAGAAACATTGCTAGTCTTTAGCGGATACTAAAGCCCTCCTATTATAGTTGCAATAGAAATACCACAAGGATTACCCCTCTCGCCTATACTTTTCCTTTTCTTTATAAGCAACCTGCTTAACTCCTTTAAGGAAGGGGCGACCTAGGGGATAGGCTTCGTTAATAATATAAACCTAATTATATACGGGCCAATAGCCGCAGAGAATTGCAGAACGCTAGAGAAAGCTTATAATACCTATATAGAATAGGCAAGACAATATAGAGTTCAATTCTTACCAGAGAAGTACCAGCTAATCCATTTTATAAGAAAACGTAACCAATCTGCAGATCTTTAGCACATAATTCGCATTTAAGGCTTTAGGGGTCAGCTAGTTTAGGGCCTAAGAGTATTAGGAGTATAGGTAGACAGTAAGCTCTAGTAGAGCGCATATACGGCCTAAGCAGCCTATAAGGGCTAAGTATAGTATATTGCATTATCTAGGATTGTTAATTCTATATGGGGCCTATGCTTCTAGAGGTCACGCCTACTATACACAGCAGTTGTCCGGCCAACTATAACGTATAGGTCCAGTATTTAGGCCATTAGAGAATCTAAAAAAGGTCCCCCTAAATCGCTCCTTAAACTACTCTAAAAGGTCTAAACAGCCTGCCTCCGGAGTATAATAGGCGGATATAAGCAAACGGCCACAGCACTGCTTAAGAAGGAAGCTAATATTCCCCCCCTATAACTATATATTAAAGCCACTGTAATATAAAGGGCGCAAAAGGAACGCAACTTTAATATTATAAAGTATATTAAGACACGCCTAAATAAACTATGGAGGAACCTTAGGGCGCCTTATAGGAGAACAAACCAATAACCCTAAAGTAGGGAAGATATATTAGAGAAACAGGTAAAAAAAGCAAAAGAAAAATGGTGCTGCTTTAGGGCCCAGGCCTATATAGAGGAGAAAGGGAGACGTATAAGAGGCCAGTAAGGATAATAGCAAGAGAGAGAAAAGAGCTAAAGTAAAGCATAAAAGAACGCCAGGAAACTAACTACCGTAATATAATACTAGCTGGACTAACGCTAGAAAGGTATATGGGAGTTAAAGGTATAGAGGTTAACTAAGGCAAGAAGAACCTAAGCCGTAGCATGGTTAACGCTATGGGGGGTAAATACCCTAGGGCTCCGAGAAGGCCTAATAAAGGCAAAAAACACAATGGCAACACTCTTAAGAACAGGAGTAATAGGACTAAAAGACTAGCTCTACTGGGTGGGTGTCCTAGTAGGTAGCCTAAGATGCGAATGTAGCTGGCTAAGACAGACACTAAAGCATATAATACTGCTATGCCCCTTACGTACTAACCGAGAAGTAATGCTCTTAGTAGCTGGCATAGAAAACTATAAGATACTGCTCTTAATATAAAAAGGCCTTAAGGCGGTTACCTAGTGGCTTATTAGCTAAAATATACTAAACCAGTTCCGGGTTGCAAAGGAAATAGCAATAAAAGGCAGGGGGGCAAGCAACGGGTGCCCCCTAATAACTCTATAGTAGTAGAATAAAGTTTACAATACTAGCGCGTCCGTAGGCTTATTACGGCAGCAGTGGTTCCCAAAAAGGTTAAAAAGTAAGGTAGCAGGAGCACCACAGGTAACTCGTAGGCGCCTCGCAGGCGCCTTATAGGCGAGTCCCAAAAGGCGGGGAGATGGATTACGGGGTTTTCTTAAATAGAGTTTTCTCCCCACATGTATATAAGGAGTAGTCCGCGTGGGCCCAATAGGGATCCGAATCGGACGTTAAGCAATGAATTATTATTATATAATTATAAAATACCTATATTAAATGGCTTATTAGTAGATATATATGCTAAGTATATGCTAAGTATATAGCATATATAAATAAGATAATATATTCTATCTTTATAAAATAGTATAGATATTATATATGTTAAGCATATGCTTAGTATATATAAACTATAAGAATATATTATAGTAATTAGACAGCTTTTAGTAAGTATATATTATAGTAGTTTAATAGCTTTTAGTAAGTATATATTATTGTAGTTTAATAGCTTTTTAGTAAATATATATTATATTAATATTATATATACTTAGTATATATTAAGCATATATACACTTATAAGAATATATTATAGTAGTTAGACAGCTTTTTTAGTAAATATATATTATATTAATGGTGTATATACTTAGCATATGCCAAGTATATACAGTATAGTCTCCCTTATTAAATATAAAATGATACTTATAACAAAAATAAGGTCTTTTTAAGGCAATAATAAAACCAGTAAAGTATAGAGTAAGTATATACTTAGCATATCTAGAGTATATGCGGCATATATACATAGGCTATATATTTATTGTAATTAATATAAAGTATATACCTAGCATATACTTGGTATATACTCTATATATACTCCATATATATAACTTATAGTCTTTTTTATTTATTAAATACTTTAAATTTTAAAATAAAATAAAAATTATATATGCGCTGCATATGCATAAAGCTAAGCGTGCTCTAAAGCTGAGCGTGGTCTAAAGTTAAATTGGAAGTTCGGACTACGTTGAACTTTTGGACCACGCCGAGTTTTTTGCGGACCACGCCGAGCTGTAAGCCCGTCCTAGTCAGATTAACTTGCTCATTCCGCAAGCTTCCCTCGCGTATCAACCGTGCCTCACCCGTGCGGGGCCTCGGCTTGAATCCTTCATACGGCGGCCGGAAACGGACCGCGCGGGTAGGTGACCGTACCCACGGTAGTTACGAAGAGCACCTTTAAGCCGTTTGATACCCAGCAAGGCAAAGCGCTAACTCGTGATCGACGGAGTAGTGAAGAGGCCAAACTCATCACAACTTGGCTCTTGCGTGATACTCAGCGGACACAAAGGCGCTATTATCTAACCCGAATAGACTTGCTATTAAACAAACAAGTCAAACGAGGGCCTTCAGGTTTGATTTTTTTTACCTATTTTAGAGCATTCGTTTAATTAATTAATGGATTAAAAACGACTTAAACAAATAGTTAAACATATTTATCTTATTTAGAAGCTTTATATATAAATATTAGGTGAAACCTAAGTAGATAGTTATATAGCCGCAAGGTATGGGCGACCCTGGAGCGACCCAGGGGTGACTCACCCGTAAGGCACGTGCGTTATACGTGCCTAGGGAAACCCCTTCCTACCTCGCACACAGACTCCTCCTTTTCCCTTAAGGATTCGTCTCTATATATACAATATACCCTATTATTCTATTATTAAACTCCCTATCTATATCCTTACCTTATATTTAAAGTCTTTCTAATCCCTTTAGAAGGATAGCTGGTTTAATTTTCTATAATGCCTTTAAAAAGAAAACTAACGCCTATACCTAATGGTAATACGCTAGTAATATAACCGCAAAACGCCTTAGGATCTAGTATAGACGAAACCGCTAAAAGTATACTAGTAGTATTTAAGCTACCTTTTAAACCTTAAAATAATTAGATATATATAAACATTAAAGACTAGTTTAACTTATATACCTAGGCTTAGTAAGGTTATTAGTGTCCTACCTAATACCGCTAATATAAAGGAGCTAGATAAGCTAGCTAAGAAAATAGCTAACTTATAGAGTATTATTAATTTAATAAAGCCCTTTTATTACCTCTTTAGTAAAGAGTATAAGTTATATAGCGAACGTATATGCCAAATAAATCTTAATACCCTAGTTAAGAAGTTACTACCTAATATTAGCAGTACTACTTAATAGTATTTTAATTAGTGGATTACCGCAGTTAAAACCCGATTTAAGGTTAATAACGCTGACTATAACTATAAGCGATATACGCGCTAGGCTATTAAAGGTCTTATAAAAGAAAAGATAATTACCTAACTAGTTTATTGCTGGTTAGGTATTAAGGATAAGGGTCCTTTACTATAGGATAAGTTTAAGACTATAGTCTAAGACTAGATTAGGAACCCTATAGTAAGACGCTTTAATAACGCTATTATATACTATACGGCTGTTATAAAGGAGAACTAGAGGTTTAATGCCTTTTTAGCCTGTATATATAGCTTTAAGGACCTTTTCTTATATGCCCCTTTTGTTAATCCTAAATAATAGGTAGACTTTTAGTTCTTATATCTCTTAGTTTACCTATAAGCAAAGCTTTTCTAACAGAACTTTGCCTAATAGGTAAGAACTACTAAGGACCTTTTTAATAAAATCCGCTGTGTAAAGTAATTGCTTAATACTATAAAGCTCGCGGAAGATCGCGTAAGTAGTAGCGGTAAATTATCGCGTATAAAGCGTAATTATAGTATAGGCTCTATAAAGTTAGGTTTAGGGAATAAAACCTAAAAAGGGTAATACTTTAAGTAAACTCCTAGGGAGATTACCTAAAAGCTAGATGGCTTAGGGGACCCCCCAGACGTTAGTACTACGTAGGTAAGTTAAAGGACTATAGGCGGCTACTATAAGGAATACTAGAAGTAAGTTAATAAAGAGAAGTTAGCCCGGCCTTTAGAAAACCTAAAGCCCTAGTAGCGTATCTCTCTTAACTATAACTAGGGCCTAATATAGAGGGAGAGAAGAAACGTATTATGGTATATATTATAATAGATATATCCTAGGGTAAAGTCCGCCTATATTACTTATATAATAATAGGTACTAAATTAACCTTATTAATTAAGACGTTGTCTATAGGTTTAACCTATCTTATTAGTATTTTGTTAGGGTACTAAGATCCTAAAGGCCTCCTAATAGGATTTTGACTTTCCTAATCGTCCTAATCGTCCTAATAGGCTCCTGGCAGGCTCCTAGCAGGATTTAATTTTCCTAATTATCCTAATAGGCTCCTAATAGGAACCTACTATCCTAATAGGCTCCTAATAGGAACCTACTATTCTAATACGATCCTAATAGGACCCTATTATCCTAATGTAATCCTAATAAACCATATTATCCTAATGCGATCCTAACGGACCCTACTATCTTAATACGATCTTAATAGGACCTTACTATCCTAATACGTTCCTAATACGTTCCTAATACGTTCCTAATGCATTCCTAACAGGACCCTATTATCCTAATACGTTCCTAATAGGACTTTTTTTATCCTAATACGTTCCTAATAGGACTTTATTATCCTAATGCATTTCTAATAAGACTATTATCCTAATGCGTTCCTAATAGGAACGCCCCCTTAAGCGACGCCCCCTATAAAGCTCTATATAAAGCTCTGTATAAAGCTCTATACAAAGCTCTATATAAAGCTTTATATAAGGCTCTATATAAGGCTTTACGCGAGGCTTTATATAAAGCTCTATATAAGGCTCTATACAAAGCTCTATATAAGGCTTTACGCGAAGCTCTATATATAGAGGCTCTATATAAAGCTCTATATAAAGGTCTACACGAAGCAATATATATTACTATTAGGTCCCCACTATATTCCTAATAGCCTCTATACGTACCTCTGCCAAGTATGTCCCCTATATAGCCACCTTATTTTTTTTTATCCTTTCTTATATTCTCTCTACCTAGGGAGGCACTAAAACGGGAGCTAGTAGAGAACTGTTACTAGAACTAGACGACCGTTACCAGAACTAGATAACCGTCGCTAGAACTAGACAACCGTCGCTAGAACTAGATGACTGTTACTAAAACTAGACGACCGTCGCTAGAACTAGACGACCGTTACTAGAACTAGACGACCGTCGCTAAAACTAGACGACTGTCCCCTAAACTGACGACCGCTGCTAAAACGAGACAGCCGTCCCTAGAATTGACGACTATTAATAGAATAGATGGCCGTCGCTAGAATAGATAGCTGTCGCTAGAATAAATAATTGTCGCTAAAATAGATAACCGTCCCCTAACTAACAACCTTCGCCAGAACTAGACGGCCGTTACTAGAATAGATAACCATCGCTAGAACTAGACAACTGTTACTAGAACTAGATAACCATTACTAAAACTAGATAACCGTTATTAGAACTAGATAACGACCGTTTAAATAACTAGCCAGTAAATACTATAAATAATTTAATTAATCAATTAATTAATTAAACTAGAGCTTTAATATCGGCCCGTCACCGAATTAAATTAAGGCCTTCTAGGGAGGCACCCTAATAATTACCGTTTAAATGTAATTAGAGCCTTTAATTAGGCTAACTCCTCTCCTAAATTAAACTAGATACTAACATATAGATAGGTAAGTAGGTAGGTAGGTAGGTAGGTAAGTAGGTACTAGGCCTAGTTAGGAAATTAGTATATAGCTAGTAGATTATTAGGAACACTGCTAATTAATAATTTAGAGCCTCTACAATAGGCTTCCTCTTTATCTCTTTAATTAATCGCTTAATGCCTAAGCGATTGTCCCCCTAAAATAATATAGAGCTTCTATAACAGAAATAGGTAGTAGGTAAGAAGGATAACCAGCGAACAGCTATAGAGAACAATTTGAATTAATTAGAGCCTTTAATTAGGCCGACCTCTCCCCTAAATTAAATCAGATATTAATATAGGTAGGTAGGTAGGCAAGTAGGTAGGTAGGTAGGTAGGTAGGTAGGTAGGTAGGTAGGTAGGTAGATAGGTAGGTAGGTAGGTAGGTAGGTAAGTAGGTAGGTAGGTAGGTAGATAGGTAGGTAGGTAGGTAGGCAGGTAGGTAGTTAGGTAAGTAAGTAGGTAGATAGGCAAATAGGTAGGTAGGTAAGTAGGTAGATAGGTAGGTAGGCAGGCAGGCAGGTAGGTAGGTAGGTAGGTAGGTAGGTAGATAGGTAGGCAGGTAGGCAGGTAGGTAGGTAAGTAGATAGGCACTAAGCCTAGTTAGGAAATTAGTATACGGCCAGCAGACCGTCAGGAACGCCGTTAATTGACGATTTGGAGTCTTTGCGAGGCTTCCCTATTATTTCCTTAATTAACCGCTTAACGCCTAAGCGATTATCCTTCTAAAATAGCGTAGAGCTCCTATAACAGATAGATACAGGTAGTAGGTAGGAAGGATTAATTTGGATTATATATCCTATATATAGCATAGGGTTTAAAATTAAACTAGTTTTTATATTTATTGGTTAGCTATAAATACCAAAGCATTAATATGCGTTATTTTTAAAATTTTAAATTTAATATTATCCTAAT
>Ga0307515_10008135_pt1 | contig 20543 bp, 14 predicted proteins | sample 17_EM_MG_FD_194513 | JGI IMG/M metagenome (GOLD analysis project Ga0307515, IMG submission 194513) | Populus trichocarpa ectomycorrhiza microbial communities from riparian zone in the Pacific Northwest, United States - 17_EM | ecosystem: Host-associated > Plants > Roots > Unclassified | place...
CACGGCAATTTTCGCGGCTAACGACGTCAGCGCTGTTGGCGCGCTTGCGGCGATGCGCGATGCCGGCATGGACGTGCCAGGCGATGTCTCGCTTGTCGGCTTCGACGACGTCTCCATCGCCGGCCAGGTCCATCCGAAACTGACGACCGTGCGCCAACCACTGACGCAGATGGCACGCGCGGCCGTCAACACCCTTTTGGCGATGATCTCAGGGCTTGAGCCGCCTGCCGAGAAAATCATCCTGCCGACCGAGCTTGTGATCAGGCAATCCACCGCTCCTCCAACTCGGCGTCTCATGCCGAAGGCTTCCGGCTGACTCCTATAGATGCCATCGGCAAGCGACGGAAAAGCTCGATGAACGAACTTGGAAGGCCTTTAAGCAGGGCCGGCGCCTGCGAGGCTTTCCGGAATGGTCTCGCTGAATAAGGGTCTGACGGAAGAGGCGGTCCCAATATTGGCAATCGACCGGAGCAACTCAACCGCGCGCTCCGTTCCGAGCTTTCTCTCAGCCAGCTTTATAAACTTCTCTTCGAGAAAAGATCTGGGCAGAGGATTTGCGGCCTCACCGAGCGCGATCTTGACTTCGGCATGGAAAATCCGGCCGTCTTTCAGAGACAGTTGGGCACAGGCGATATGATGAGAACTAGGATTGGCCCTGCCTGTATCGGGGCGCAATTCGATGCGCGCCATGAGGCGGGCTGCCTCTTCATTGCGTGTTTGCCCTTCCGAAAACCAGTCCGGTCCGGGCTCGACGCCCAGCAACGCCATTGCGACAGCATAGGGTGCGCTGAACTGGGCGGCCCAGATATCGGACGGCGCGGGATTGTTGAACGGTGGTTCACAGACAATCGGTGGGGTGGTGATCACCAGCCTGTCGTGGGCATGGTCTTTCGGATCGGCGCCCGCCGCAGCGAAGGCCTTTAGCGACGCCTGTATGCTGCTCTGCAGAATCCGGCAGCAACTGTAGGGCTTGAACCCGACTTCGCGAATTTCGTAGATCCGGCCAAGACCCGCCGTCAGTCGTTCGAGATCGCATACATCCGCGCCGGCCATGCGCCAGAATCCGGTATCTCCTTCGAAGATATCCAGCGGACCTTCAAACCCGTTTTTCGCGAGAAACGCCGCGTTGACGCCGGTCTGCGCCGCAACCCCGAAATTGTTCTTCGCCATGGTCGGCTCCGAGCCGTAGACCGTCTTCATGACGGAGGCGACAGGCGCATTGGCAGCCGCGATCGCGATCGCGTGCGCCGATTTCAGCGCATCGAGCTTCAGGAGCTTTGCAGCGGTGGCGGCAGCACCAAAGACCTGCCAGGTTCCGTGTCCATGCACCGCTTTGCGTGGATGCGTATGCGACAAGGACATCGCGACCCGTCCGCCGACTTCATATCCAACCACCATCGCTTCCAGCACGTCCGCCCCGCAACTGTCGAGCCGCGCCGCGACACTGAGCGCAGCCGCGACCACCGTCGCACCGGGATGGCCCTTGCGATAGATGTCGTCAAAGTCGAGAGCGTTGATCAGGCAGGCCTGGATGAATGCGGCGGTTCCCGGATCGGTCCTGCGATTGCTGCCGACAATCGGAACGTCTCCGCGAGGCGCAACATCGCCGAGAAATCCATCCAATATGCCGGCGATCGGAAGGGCATAGCCGCCAAGCAGGCAGCCGAGCGAATCCAGGAGACAATCATTCGCCATCCCGACCACGTCAGGGGGCAAATCGCCCAGGTTTTCGCGGGCAATGTAGTTTCCCAGGACCATTGCGGCTGGTTGTTGCATGGCGCTTCTCGTTTTTCGTTGGGTGTGAAACAGATGACGCCGGGGATTGCCCAATGCCGCACCTTCGGCGACGTTCCCGACCCAGGATTCCGCCCGGCGGTGACCAAAACCAGTCTGGCGATGGCCTGGCTAAGGCCCGACCGTCAGGACATTGATGTCGCCGAAATCCACCCGATGGGCGTCCATCGGAATAAGATTGCGAACCGCCCTGACACGGTCAATATCCAGATGTGCGGTGAAAAATCCGACCTTGTCGGACGCTCGGCCGATGACCTGCCCCCACGGATCGCAGACCAGGGAGTTGCCATAGGTCTGCCGGACTTCGCCTCCCGCCGCCGGATATGGACCCCACTGGCCGCAGGCGACGAAATACACCTGGAATTCGATGGCCCGCGCCCGGCAGAGGACCTCCCAATGGTCCTTGCCCGTCTGAAGCGTGAAGGCCGCCGGCAGAATGATGACATCGACGCCGGCGGTCGCCAGGCGGTCGAACAGCCGCGAGAAGCGAAGATCGAAACAGATGGCGCAACCGATCCGTAGGCCATTGATTTCGTAGACGAGCAGCTGGTTTCCGGGCTCGACCGTTTCGGACTCGCGGTAGGCTTTGCCGTCCGGGGCGACGATGTCGAAGAGGTGGATTTTACGGTACCGTCCGACTTCGATGCCGTCGCGGTCGAACACGACCGATGTATTGTGGATGCGCGTGCTTCCAGCGATTTGCTCGAGAATACTGCCGGCATGCAGCCAGACCCGATGCGAGGCTGCGAAGTCCTGCAGCACGTCATAGGCCGGCCCGCCTGGAACGGCGTCGGCCGCCGCCTGCTTCTGCTGCGCGGTCCCGCCTGACCAGTCGAAGTGCTCCGGCAGGACGATCAAATCCGGGTTGTCCCTGTCGACTGCATCCTGCATCAACCGCAGCGCCTGACGAAGATTGTGGTCACGATCCGGTTGCGAGTTCATCTGGATGAGCGAGATTTTCATGATTCCTCCGGTGGGTGATAGTCAAAGATCGACTTGCCGGCTTCCAGATGGGGCCGCAGATGTCGTGAGCGCCTTTGCCGCGCGAGCGCTACGGCCCCGAGGCGTCGCATACGATCTCGATCGGCAACGAAGACGCCATCGTCGTCGGCAAGGACGGCGTATCCTGGCAGGACGGCCGCGCCCCCGCAGGCAACGGGCACATTAATCGATCCGCCGATCCGGTAAGCCCGATTGGTTGTCTTCGAAGACACGCCGCGGCACCAGACGGGAAAACCGCTCTGCGCGATCTCCAAGGCATCCGCGCAGGGGCCATCGACGACGATACCGACGGCACCGCGGGCTCTGGCGGCAGCGACAACGCCGCCCCCGACACAGGCGATATCGTCATGATCGACACGCGATATGACCAGAACGTCGCCGGGCAAGAGGAGATCGATCGCCTTGTAGATGACCACACCGTCGCGGCCCGGTGCCGCGACGGTGATTGCGTTGCCGATCGCCCTTGAGGGAAGGACCGGACGGATCTGGGATCCGAGAAAGCCCAGATGTTCGAAATGACCGATCGTGGCGGTTTCCACCTCAGTCAGAAGATCGCGCAGGTCTTCCGGCCAGGCGGAGGGCCTGGTGTCTATTCGGTATTCTACTGTCATGAATTTCACCTCAAGGGCGGGATGGAAGCGATATCAGACCGGGCGTTCGCCAGCGGTTGTCGTGCGATGCATGATCCGGATCAAGGACGGATCGAAGCCATCGCGCCGGTGCATGGTGCAACGATTGTCCCACATCATGATGTCGCCCTGATCCCACTGCTGGACGAACACTTCCTGTTTCCCGGTAGTATGCTCCCACAGCTCGGCAAGCAGGGCCGCGCTTTCATCCAACGGCAGGCCGACGATCCAGGCGCCCTCGGTGGTGCCGCCGAGATAGAGCGCCTTGCGGCCGGTCTCGCCATGGGTGCGAACCAGCGGGTGGACCACGCCAGTCCACTCGCGGAAATCCCGGCTGCCGGGCTCGGTTTTGCCGAGACGCAGTTTGCCGGTCTTGTCATAGACGTTCTGGAAGAAGATCTGCCGGCCGTCGGTTGCCTTTTTCAAGGCGTCCGGCAGCGTTTCGAAGGCGCTGTAGGTCGACAGGAAATAGGTATCGCCTCCGGAGGCAGGCACAGTCACGCCACGCAGGATGGCGCCGGCCGGCGGCCGCTCGTAGAACCAAGTGTCGGTGTGCCAGGTCGCCTCGCTGTTGCCCATTGCGCCACTCGGCTTGCCATCCTTCATGGCATTGCTGATGACGAGAATTTCCGGATGGGTCGGATGGCCGCCCTCCTGCTTCTGTTTGGGATGGATGACAAACTCCCCGAAATGGCGGGAGAATTCCACCTGCTGCGCATCGGTAATGCCGGTCCTCTTGAAGCGCAGCACGCCATATTGCAGCCAGAAGCGGCGCAGTTCCTCAATGTCATGGGCGTCGTAGTCCTTGAAATCGAAACCCTCGATATCGGCGCAGACATTGCTGTCGTTTTGCACCGCGCGAAGTCTTTGTTTCGTCAGCATTTTCATCTCCTTTTGCGGACCTTCCTCTTAAGGTCACCACCATCCTAGAAGGGGGCGTGACGGGCGTTCCAATACCGATCGTCACGCATTGATACGGGCAGGCTATGGATTGCGGGTCAGTCCGAAAGCACCTGAACGTCCTGCGGATCGATGCCGAGCGTGACGGTGCTTGCCAGCTCTGGCACCAGGGACGACCGGCTTGAGGGAACAAGAACCGTCAGGCTCAGACCGGTGGCGACCTCGACCAAAAGTTCGACATGAGCGCCGAGATTGACGATCCTGCGCACGACGCCGTCGAGACGGTTTTGTAGACCGGTTCCAGAATCGGATCCGTTCAGAAGCGCGATGCTTTCCGGGCGAATGCAGCAGGATTGGACGGCATTATTTCCAGCGCAGTCCGAGCGCAGCACGATCTGAGTTCCGTCGATGCACAATTCAAGAAACGTCGGCCCAGGAATACTCCTCCTGACGGACAGGATATTGGAACGGCCCACGAAATCGGCGACGAAGCGTGTCGCAGGATTTCGATAGATCGAACCCGGCTGGCCCTGCTGCGCGATCGCGCCTTGCCACATGACGACGATCCGGTCGGACATCGCCATCGCCTCTTCCTGATCGTGGGTGACGTATACGAACGTCATATCCAACTGTTCCTGGATTTCCTTCAGCTCGATCCGCATGGCCTCGCGTAGCTTCAGATCGAGATTGGACAGAGGCTCATCGAGGAGCAGCACGGACGGCTTCGGGGCGATCGCTCGTGCCAAAGCCACCCGCTGTTGCTGTCCACCTGAAAGGGCCTTTGGAAAGCGCGAACCGAAACCATCGAGGCGGACACTGCGCAGCGCGGCATCCACCGCTTTGCCGATCTCCGCCTTAGGGGTCCCCCGCATACGAAGCCCGAAACCGACATTTTCAGCAACGGTCATGTGCGGGAACAGGGCGTAGTTCTGAAACACCAGCCCGAGATTGCGCCGTTCCGGCGGGATGCGGTTCTGACTTTTGCCGCGGACACGGACATCGCCGGCACTCGGTGTGTTGAAGCCTGCGATCATGTTGAGGGTCGTCGTCTTGCCGCAGCCGGAGGGTCCGAGAATGCTGACGAATTCGCCGCGCGGGATCTGAAGGTTCAGGTCCTGGACCACCGGGATGCCGGCAAAGGATTTGCTGACCGAGACGAGTTCAATGTCGAAACTGTTCATTTGCTACCACCATGAAGTTGGGCCGAGAAACCACCGACTTTCTCGAACAGGAAAATCACCGCCAGGATGAAGACCATCGATGCGACGTTGACGGCCGCCATGACGGGATCGAGGCTGTATTCGAGGTAGTTGATCACCGCGATCGGCAGCGTCGTGTCGCCGGGGCGAACGAGAAAGACCGATAAGGGAATGTTGTTGAAGGAGATGATGAAGGCGAAGGTGACGCCCGACAGGACACCCGGCTTGATCATCGGCAGCACAATGTGCTGCAACCTTTGGCGTTTGGTGGCGCCCAGGCTCTGGGCCGCACGGTCCAGATTGCCGTCGAAGTTGGCAAGCGATGTTGCAGCCATCCGGGTGACGAAGGGCAGGGCAAGCACCACATGGGCTGCAATCAGAGCCGGCGTGCCGAGAACGCCCTGCAGGCCGATGATCGAGAGGAACAGCACAATCGCCACGCCCTTGACGATCTGCGGCACCGACAACGGCGACAAGAGGCCAGCCATGATGGCCGTGCTGCCGGGGATGCGCTCATAAACGACGGCATAGGCTGCGAGCACGCCGAGCACACCGCTGATACCGGCGACAACAGTGGCGATCTTGACGCTCAGCAAGAACGGCTGCAGCCACCGATCGGCCAACAGGTCGCCGTACCAGACAGTCGTCCACTCCCACGGCAGAAAAGTGACCGCCGATGACGGGCTGAGCGATGCGGCAACAACCACTGCCAACGGGAGAGTGATAAATGTCAGCACCAGCGCAATGGCCAACCAGAAAAGACATGTCAGGACGCGGTTCATGATGCACCTCCTTCACGGGTGCTTCTTCGGGAGCTTCGGCGTGCCTCGTAGCGAATTCCAAGGAAGGAGATGACGAGCATCATGATCAGCAGCGCAATGGCCATGACGGCGGCGAACCCCCAGTCGATGTAAAAGAGCACCTGTTCGTAGATCATCGTGGCGAGCACTTTGAAACGTGCGCCGCCTAATAGCGCTGGCGTGGCGTAGGCACTGGCGGCCATGGTGAAGGCGATCAGCAACGAACTGACGATGCCGGGCACCGATAGCGGCAGGATGATGTGGCGGACGACCGAGAGCCGCGAGGCGCCAAGCATCTGCGCAGCCCGCTCCAGATTGGGATCGATGCCCTGGATGCTGGTTGTCAGGGACAGGATGCCGAATGGCAGGACGACGTGCGCCAGGCCAACCACCACTGCGAACAGGTTCTTCGACAGGGGGAGAGGGGAGGCGATCAGGCCGAGATTGATCAGCATGTCGTTGATGAAGCCGCGATCCTCAAGAATGATCAGCCAGCCATAAGTCCGCAGCACAACCCCGGCCAATTCCGGCGCCAACGCCAGAGCGAAGACTAAAGCCCGCCAGCGGGAGCGCGAGCGCGCCAGGTAGTAGGCGACGGGATAGCCGAGAACAGTCACGCAGACAGCGACAAGAATGGACATCACCGCTGTCCGAAAAAGACCGGCGAGCGACAGTCCGTCGGAAAAGAAGCGTTGATAGTTGAGGAGAGTCGGCGACAGGCTCTGAGCGTCCATGAAGCTCATCCCGATCATCGTGCCCATGGGCAGGGCAAAAAAGACGGTCAGCACCAGACAGGAAGGTGCGAGAACCAGATAGCCGGACGAGCGGGCGGGCGCACCCGGCATGGTTGCCGGCGCGGTAAGGGCAATGGTTGACATGAAATTGCCCTCTCAATTGGCTTGGGAAACGACGTCGCGTTCCCAGCGTTCGCCCCATTCGCCAAGCTTGTCGGCAATGCGCGAGAGGTCGGGCAGTTTCAGGCTCTCAAGATCCGCTTGCGTGGTGATCTGACGCTTTCGGATATCGTCGGGAATTTCGATGTCGGTCCGGGCGCTTCCGACCTTGTATCCGGTCACCCATGCTTCCTGGCTGGACTTTTCCAGAAAGAAGTCGATGAAGGCTATTGCCGCCTGCTTGTTCTGAGCTCCGACCGGCACGTTCAGCGTCGCAATCAACGGGATCGTGCCCTCCTTGGGGCGGACATAATCGACTGGGACGCCCTGATCGACAAGCAGCTGGGCCCGCCCGTTCCAGAACGGCATCGCCCAGACGGTCCCGTCCTTGATGTAGCTTTCGAGGATCGCCGAGGATTGTTCGAAGCCGACGGACTGGCGCGCAAGCTCGGCCATCGCCACAAAGCCCGGATCGATGTTGTCGATCATATCGCCGCCGCGGGAGACGGACATGATTTCCATCAAAAAGACGGCCATGATGTTCTGGAACGTCGGCAGGATGATCTTGCCTTTGAGTTCCGGATCAAGCAGCGAAGACCAGGAGGTCGGGGGTAAAGCCAGCTTGTCAGTGCGATAGAGCAGCGACATGTACTGTACCTCATGGACGGCGCCGCAAGGGCCAGCCACCGCCGCAAGGTTGGCGCCGAGTTTTCCAAGGTTTGGAATCGCCGTGGCGTCAAGCTTTTCCAGCAACCCGTCCTTACAGCCTTGAAGCGACTGGGAGGCTGTCATGACCACAACGTCGAAGCCGGGCTGGCCCCGTGTGGCCCTGATTTTCGCATAGTCCTGAGAGGCAGATCCGACGGCGTCATAGACGACGTCGATCCCAGTCTTTTCCTCGAACGGCTTGATGATGCGTTCCTCGATAATCGCCTCGTAGGGGCCGCCATAGCTGTTGACGACCAGGGTGTCGGCAAGCGCCAGCCCAGGCGCGCCACCAAGCGTGAGCGTCAGGCAGAGAGGAAGGTATCGTTTTACATTCACGGCATGGTCTCCCGGTTTTGTTGTTCCCGGAAGGATGGTGATGGGTAGGGGTACGCGGGTCTAATATCGACTGCGTTTGATTATTAGGAATCGAGTATTAATGTTACTGCAAACAGCGCTGAATAAATTCAATCAACCGGGGGCCGGAATAGGGCTACAAGGACGCTGTTTTTGCTTCGGCCGGAGTCTCGCTTACCTTACGCGACGCTGCGCCGACCACTCTTGAGCGGCTTAATATCGGTCGCATCGACTGGCAGTGGCGCAAAGAGCTCGCCGATCTCGCATGATAAAGCTGCTGCTAATTTTTCAAGCGTCGCTACCGTCGGATTTTTACTCCCACGCTCCAAATGACCCGCGTAAGAGCGCTCAATTCCAGCGGACAATGCAAGGTCATCCTGAGAAATGCCCTTTGCGACCCGTATTCGCCGGAGATTCCATGCCACCAGTTGCCGTGCGTCCATACGTGGACCACAACATTTGACATTCCCAGAAACCGCGTATTATAGAACTACCAATAATCGGCCGTAAAACTGCTCGGCGATATCGGCGAACCAGCGTGCTATTCCTTCGCCGTCGCAGCGCAGAAAGCGATTGCGCTAGAGACCTCGTATGGAACTCCGCCAACTCCAATATTTCGTCGCCGTTGCCGAGGAGCTTCATTTCGCGCGGGCGGCCTCTCGCGTTCACATCGCGCAGCCTGCGCTTAGCACGCAGATTCAGTCGCTAGAACGGGAACTCGGTGTCCAACTACTGGTTCGTACAACACGCCGGGTTGAATTGACGAGGGCAGGGGCCACCTTCTACGAGCGATGTGTGCGGATCCTAAGCGACATCGATCTGAGCACCGAGATAACCAGGTCGGTCGCCGGCAAAACAGTTACCAGGATCAGAATCGGAACGATATATCCAGCCACCGTCGGTGTGCTGCCGGCATTCCTCTCGCGCATCGCCAGGAAGTATCCGGATATCCAGCTCCATGTTTCAAGCGGCACAACCGACGATATTATCCGAAGTCTTGAAGGTGGTCAGATTAATCTCGGTTTCATCCGGCCGGTGGAAAATATCGGCGCTCTACGTTTTCATTCCATCGCTCATGAGCGCTACTTGCTCGCGGTCGAGAAGAACAGTGTGCTTGCCGGTCGCGCGGACATAGGCATCGAAGATCTGCGAGACCAGAAGATTATCTCCTTCTCCCGACAAAACCTCTCTTATACAGAACGATATTTTGCCGAAAAATTTGCCGAACATGATCTGACGCGGAATATAGCCTACACCTGCGATGACACGTTCTCTCTCGTTTCGTTGGTGTCTGCGGGTCTTGGGATTGGCTTCGCACCCGAGTGGACAGGGGATCTCCCAAACCGCAATGTCGCGTTGCGTAAAGTGCGAGGCGTTGACTTCCGGATTGGGCTCGGCATTGCTTGGAACTCTGAGGATCCGACGACATCACGCAATGACATTATCGATATCGCGCGCTCCCTTTCCCGGCAGGTGCGCTAATGCGCAAACAGCATTCACAAATCGTTTCATGCCATTGATAATACGACATTATCGATCTTTATTTCTGCAGGACAGGCGCTGCGGTAAAGCGCTCACCACAGTTTTGTTTTTGAGTCCGTTTTGGCCGAGCCGGCAGCCCGCCGCGTCGCGCCTGAATCGAGTCGTGATCGGATTTCCGGGGCGGCAGAGGTGGAGCTGCGCCGTTCAGCCTGATAAGACGCAGCAATGATCACACTGACCAAGATGCGGGAGCTTGATATCAAGGCGGACGCCGCCAAAATGCGGCCCTTGCACGTCAGCGCGGCGAGCGGGCTCGTGTGTGTCGGTACGACCATGTACGTCGTCGCCGACGACGAGCTTCACCTGGGCGTGTTTTCGACATCCGGGCCTGAACCCGGTGATCTGATCCGTCTCTTTGATGGTGCGTTGCCCGACGTCAAGGCTGAGCGGAAGCGGCGGAAGCCTGACCTCGAGGCGCTTGCCCTCGTTCCGGCCTTCCAGAATTTTCCGCATGGCGCCCTCCTGGCCGTGGGCTCGGGTTCAAGGCCAAATCGGCGCCGCGGGGCTCTGCTCGGCCTCGACGCGAATGGCGCGGTCTGTGGTTCGCCTCGTGAACTTGATTTGTCTCCCATTCTCGCTCCACTCCAAGATACGTTCCCTGAACTCAACATCGAGGGCGCCGTCGTTTTTGGCGATGAGTTGCGTCTGTTCCAGCGCGGCAATAGGCGGCAGGTCGACAACGCGATCATCCGATACTCACTTTCGCGAGTTCTCGACGCTTTGCAAAGCCCACGCGCCGACATCATCGAGCCTTCCGCCATAAATAGGCTGGACCTCGGTTTGATCCGGGGCGTTTCCTTCTGCTTCACCGACGCAGCCGCTCTGCCCAACGGCGACATGGTGTTCTGTGCCGTCGCGGAAGATACCGAAGATGCCTATCGCGATGGACCCTGCATAGCAGCTGGCATCGGGATCGTCGAAAATGACGGGCACTTGCGATCCTTGCAGCGGCTTGACCGGCCGTACAAGGTAGAGGGCATCAACGCCCGGCTGGACGGTGATCGACTGGATCTTCTGCTTGTTACCGATGCCGACGACCCCGGAATACCGGCAGCGCTGCTTTCCACATCTATCGCGAAGTAGGCCGGCTGTCGGCTGTCCTAATCGAGCGGATTCTATCTCACGGATTCCACGCGACATCAGCTCGTTGAAGCAATGTTCTTGAGATGGTCTGCGATCCATTGCTGGACAGACGTGCGTGTGGGTTGCCAGCCAAGTGTGGTTGTTCGGATGCTGCGGACGCGGCTGTTCGACGCGAGCGAATAGCGTGCCCTTGCGCGTCCCCACCGCGCCTCCGCCGCCTCCAGGGGCATGGAGATTGGATCGCCCAGGCCGAGCCCTTCGGCGATGGACGACGCCATGTCCACGAACGAAGCTTCACCGCTTTCCACGAAAGCAAATGTCCCTGCCGGTGCGCGCTCAAGCGCAAGCAGGTATAGTTCTACAACATCGGCAATATGGACTGTTGACCAACGGTTCAGGCCGCGACCGATATAGGTCGCATTTCCGGTTTCCAGCGCGAAATCAATCAACAGTGGAAGTTGGACGCTGCGAGCCTCCGGCCCAAGCGCATCGCCAAAGACCAGCGAGTTGCAAAGAACGATGGAGCGAATGCCGGCCGTCGTCAGGATCGCCTGATCGAGCTCCACACGGGCTGCCTTATCCTTCGACGGTTTCGGGAGATGATCCTCATCGACGATAGCGTCGCTCGGCTCGCCGTTGGCGTCATCCGCCACAATGCTACTGCCGCTAGTATGAAGCAGAGGCTTGCCCGAGCCGGACAGAGTCTTCAGTATCGCATCGATCGTCGGGCGATCGTCGCTGCTGGCGGCGTTGACGACCGCGTCAGCGGCGCTTGCCTCCGATGCTAGAAGGTCATGATCGGCGAGGTTACCGTGGACAGGTATGATGCCGAAAGTCTCGCAAGCCTGCTCCTTTTCGCGTGAGCGCACCAGACCCCGGACTTCGTGGCCGCGTCGAACCGCCTCGGCGGCAAAGGAGCCGCCGATGAAGCCGCTCGCGCCCGTAACAAAAATTTTCATGTCAATTCCTTCGTCTTCAGATCATTCGACCACAGTCTCGCTGTGATCCACCGAGGGTGGGGCTGCAAAAAAGCCGCCCACAAGTTCACGCCAGCGCCCGTAATCATCCGAATTGCGAAACCCAATGGTATGACAAGGCCAAGGGCTTCGAAGTTCTGCCGCGTCGCTGGGTCGTGGAGCGCACATTCGCATGGCTTGGCAGATGCCGACGATTGGCGAAGGATTGGGAAAAGTCCGTCGCATCTGCCGAGGCCTGGATCACTATCGCCCACATCCGGGTCCTGACACGACGCTTGGCAAGGTACGGATATTGTTGAAACCTTTTCGAGTCAGGTTCTAAGAGACATATGGCCCGGCCAGCGGATTGAAAGAGGTGCGTTTTCTACTGAGTGTACTGTGGCGTGTTCTCCCAAGACTCCAGAACCAGTTTCGTTAATGTCTTTGTTCGCTTTCCATCCTCGGGGTTATCCGACTTGAAACCCCTCTGCCATTATCCGGCACTCGGAGGATCGTGAATCGATGGCCAGCGCAGCTCATTTGAAGCGTAATGGCCGCTTCACGGTGAGAGCCGACGTTGTGCTCGCAGGCGGCCTCGACTTCGCCACGATGCGCATCTCAGCCACATTGTGATGGAAGTCTTTGAACTCACGAGCGATTGCGTTGTCAGCAAAATGCGTCGACAGCTGTGCGTCCTTGGAAATGGTGAGGATGCCAGATGGAAACGCGAGTTCCCATCCTTTCAAATCGCGAAAGCCGTTCACGATAGCGCCGAATGGCGGGTTGGCATGATTGAGGTTGGCGTCCGCATAAACGACTAGTTTGCCCGTGATGTCGCATTCGATTTCACCATCAACGTTCGTGAAGTGGTCGAACTGGTGCTGCTTCATGTGCAGAAGATCCCTTGATACCGCATTGTGGCAGGCATTATAGAACTCTTGCGACTGCGATTGAGGATTGCCATCGACTGCTTTTAGATAGCTAAAGTCGGTCGCTGTTTTGTCGGTCCTCACTACCCAGAAGCCTGGGCTTGACCAGCCGTCACCCTTGTTCAGCCTTCGCTCGAACCGTTCAATCCCAGGACCGATCTTCGGCGCGCCCTCGGCAACCAAGACATCGAACCGCTCCAACAAGGCAGAGAGGTCGCTGTGGTCGTCATAATCCGTAATAACATTATTATCATTGTACCGCGCCAGTATCTCTTTGAAATGCTGTTTGGCAGCTGATTTCGTTTTCCAGCTCCGACCATTCGATAATTCGACAGGCTTGGCCATCAATTTTCCTCCAAAGTGATCTTGGACAGCACCCTTTCGCGCACCTCGCGGACAACAATAGCCGGCAGACCTATGCCATCAAGCTGGTCCCGACGTTCTGTCACCCACTGAATGCAGCCTTCCTCATACAAATCATCGAGCGCAATGATTTCATAAAGGGCCACGGCGCTAATTCGGGACATGCCGAGCTCCATGAGTGACCGCATGGTGATCGAAGTCACCCCGAATTCGAGCGCAACGCCGATGTCGAGGTCCTCATCAATGAGGTCCTCTCTTCGGATTTCCCGCAAATGCTGATTCAAGACGTCGACATACGCGGAGAAAAAACGTGGCGCCAGAAAGCGCGCAGTACCCTCGATAAGTTCGAGTGTGTTGCGGATTACCTTTCCGATGTCGAAAGGGGTGCCGTGGCGCTGAAGATACTCTATTCGCTTGCGGATAATCGTCGGCAGCGACAACCCTTTCATCCACTCCAAAACTATCAGGGCATGTAGCGGAATTAGCGTGCCGGGAAGGAAAACAACAAGAACATGCTCGTTCAGCCGCTCCATGATCTCGGTGAAGCGATTATATGCGTCGTCACTCTCAGATGGCGCAAGCAATAGATCCTCTGGTGGCCCTGTATAGCTTCGGAAATAGGTTATTAAGCGCTGTAGACCAAACAGGCTGACACCAGGATTTCGGGAACCTATCTCCGAGCTCACGTCCATACCGGCGGTCGCTTGCGCCAGCACGCTCTCAAGTTTGCGAAGGTCCTCCTCAGACTTTCGCTTTGCCCACGGCGCTGAGGCCAGAGATCGGTCACGCATGTAGCTGGCGGTTAGGTAGGCACTGACCTGTTCAAATGATCTGACCTGGTTAGCATCCATGGCATCCGCAGTTGGCCGGTCTGCAATGTAAGTTATAAGGGCGTCGAGTTTCGACAGAGCGGCGTCTGTCTCGCGACGGATCGGGTACCGCGTACGCTGTGGCACGCCCGACGGCCAGACATCCTCGTTCGACGCGTCGATACAGATAATGTTGCCCTGAAACTCATCGCCCCAGCGCCCCGCGCGCCCAGCAAGATTCCAGAAATCCTGAGGCTCCATTGGGGTTGTCTTGCCCTTTTTCGGCCCGCGAATGACAATAGTCCTGCATGACAGATTGACGCCTTCTATTAGAGTGGACGTACACACAAGAAACTTCAGCTTTCCAATTCTGAACAGCCGCTCGATTTCCATCCTGACAAGAGACGGCATGTTGCCGTAGTGGAACGCCACGCCGCGTTCGACCAATGGCGCAAGCATATAGCTTTTGTGCACACACTTTCGAGCAAGGTCCGCTAGATCGGCGAGCTCCTGATCGACCGTTTCCGGCTTGTCAGTGAGCTGGCTGATGAGCAAAGCGACCTGTTCTGCCTCTGCGGCGCCGTTGGTGTAGACAAGGGTACCACCACGCTGGCCCACAGATGCGGCGATAAAAGCAAGACGCTTCTTCATCGTGTTCGGCTTGCTTGGTAGGGTCAAAGTACCGACGGGCAGGTATTCTTCGCCGTGCCGGAACTGCAGGGCCCATTTAGTGGGCTTCGCCGGCACTTGGTGGGCGACTATAATGTTTTGTAAAACCGTGGCGATATCACTGTCCACGGCGATCTTCGGCGTAGTCTCCGGCGCATCTTCCAAAAGAACTTCCGGGTTCTGTGTCGCTGGACTAACAAAGACGACGCGAACACGTGGACTTGACCGTAACAGCCGCTCAATCGCGTCCTGGAGAATGACGCCGCGTTGCGGATCTCCAATCTTATGGGCCTCGTCAACGACGACCAAGTCGATGTCCAGCTTCTCATTCATAAGGTTCGCAAGAAGATGAAGCCGCTCCTGGGTGAACACGAACACGCACCGCTTGGAGCCCTTCGTTACAGCGCTGTATTTTTGGGCTGATGGTAGGGAGGTGACCTCCGCGTCCAGACCAGACTGCGACATGATCTGTGTCAGGGAGGCTTCGATTTCTGACACTAATGCGCGAGTTGGCGCAAGGTACACGGCTCGTTGGACCTTGCCAGCGCCCAGAGAGTCGACAAGCCACTTTAACACAAGGAACGTTTTGCCGGAGGCCGTTGGAGCGGAAGCTGACAACCAAGCCCGGTCATCGGCGGCAGCTGCCCAGAAGTTCAATTGGAAATCGTTTACAGCCAAGCGTTCCCCGCTTGCTTCAAGGAGAACGGAGCTTTCCAGCTGCCTTCGTTGATCCTCGACGCGCAGGGCTACTCCCAGCCTGGATCCCAAATTAGGGCGCAATCGCCCGCGCTGTACGGCGAGATCAGCGGACCGGCGGTTTGAGAGTTTGTCAAACAGTACCGCCGCAGCATCCCTTACCGGTTCCGACGTGGGCAGTAGTATCGCGCCGGTTGCTATCCGCAAGCTCGCTTCTTTGTGCGCCCGCTTCTCCGATCTGGCGAGAATGCTTGCCGCGAGAAGCAAGCGGGGCCAGTCAAACGTTACGTTTTCGAGTGACGTATCCTTTGTGACGTTGTCGAGCTCGAGCAGTGCTGTCACGAGGCCCAGCTGCTGAAGCTCGCGATGCAACGACGTATTGAAGAGCCAGTCTTGAAGTTCACTCTCGGTCATTAATGCCCCATAGCCTCAAGGAATGCTTCTCTAAATTTTTCAACCGAAGGCAAGGGCATGCAGAGAAAGTGGATTTCGAAATGTTCAAGCTTTTCGGCGGTAAGCCTGCGTCCGACAGCCGTTTTCCAGTTTTCCAGACTGGCTTTCGCCGCCGAAGCCATGTCAGCAAGGATGCCCCTTGTTTCACTTGTGGGGTAAAAGTCAGCGTCGAAGCCAACGAGAGCAACACCGCAATATTCGACGCTGTTCGATAGAGTGGACGTCGTGTCGAAGTAGCGTTTGAACGCCTCAGACAGCCGTGGGTCGCCGAGATCGGCTTTATCGCTGAGGAGTACGAGGTCACGCTCGCGCGAGGATTGTTCATGATCTTCTTCGAGCAGGAACGGGCCCAGGGATGCGAGACAATCTCGAATTGCGTCTGTCGGATTGCCGTAAACCTTCGACTCGCCCCAATACAGTTTCAACCGACCGTCGTCTGTTATGGCCGCATAGACGCCGTCCGCACCATGATAATGCATCCGAGTGTCGGTTTTCAGATCCATTTTGCACAGAACGTGCGGTAGCCCGAGAAAACGCTCGGCTAGAAGGAACAGAAGTAGTTCGCCTCCCTCTCCCGTGGTTGCAAGATCGGTGAAGACCGCGCGCGCCTCCTGGTGAAGCGCTGAAACCGCAGAAGTTGAGCGAAACTTCGCGTCCCTCTGTCTTGCCTCTTCAATTCGTCTGCGGGGGATGGCGTAGTCGGCGGCTGCATTGCGCATGAATTCGGCTAACCGTTTTACCTTCACCCTCCCATTAGCGTCTGTCGTCAGGCAGTGGCAGTGTACAGTGACCTTGTGTCCCTCAATTTCTATATCTCGTTCGACGAGATGCAGATGTACGCCCAATTCTTCAGGGTCACCCGACAATATTGCTTCGAGCTCCAGATCGGTAATCTCTGCCATGGAGTATAATCCCCTAGAATCATTCGGTTTATATTGAAATTACCGAGGTCAGGCCGCAAGCCTAGCGCGAGTAAATGTCGAGCGTTCCAACCATCAATCTTCTGGAATTATGTGTTCGCCTTTTACAACAGGGCGCGCCGCTAAAACAGGCATTGTCAATGCCAAAGCAACGCCCTCGGAGACCGTGCCCCGGTCACTCAAGACGCTGACTCGGGCGATCGTTCCCTGAACGAGCAAGAAGTAATCGCTTGAGGTTGGAGAGCCATTGAACGCAACGGATTCCTAAACTGCGTCCATGGCCACGCCGCCACCTAAAAGTTGTCGTAGAGTACCCCAACAATCCTGCGCGCGGACACCATCACGGGCACGCTGCTTATCCCGTCCACCGCTTCGGTTGCAATCACGAGCGACGAGCCAAGGCCGCCAATCGCTTCGAGCTGTCGAAGATGGCGGACCTGGCCGGGAAGGCGAGTGCCTACTCGCTTAAAGACGCTCGATCCGTCATCGAGTGTCACCGCAACCAAACCTCCCTGCCAGCCGTCCAAATCGGCGGCCGACAGCTCGTCGCCGCCCAGAATGACCTGGCCAGGCAGGGCCAATGGCACGGCGCTTTCTTCCTTTACACGATAAGCGACAGCGATCCGTTCTAGCTCGGGTACGGCATCAACCTGCACAGCTTCACCGCTGCCGACGGGCGGTGGCATGTCGGTGAAGATTGCACCGACGATGCGGTGGAGGCGCACCTTGCTCTTGTCGAAGCTTAGTGTCGGCCGACTCCCTCGCGGATCTGGCATCTGCGTCGCGAGCGAGATGTTGATAGAGCCGACACCTGACACCATTCGACGCGCATGAACCTGCCCCTTCGACAGTGCAATTACAAGGTTCTGGTCGCGTCCAGGGTAGGGATCCGCTTCGACGATCGCGACTGATCCAGACGGGATGGCGAATCCAAACGTTTCGCCCTTGACGTAGTAGAGCGCCTTACCCTCGAACCAATTGCCATCGAGTTGCTCGATGGCGACCTCCTGTGAATCGCCTCCCAGGCTCCTGCCGACGAAAGCGGCGATGTCTGGGTGGATGAGTAAGCTGAATGTCGGTTTCGACATAGGCCGAAGGGATACGACTGCTGCACCCCCCGTATCCACCGGCGCGAGTGGCTCGCGCCAGCGGTACAGGCGGAACTGCTCATGTACCTTTTCGACATCTTTGCGAAGCCTGACGAAATCCGCTTCCACACTCTTCACGTCCATATAGCTGATGGACGCCTTGTTGTGATGCGATGCATTGAGGATCCTCCGAGCCTCGGCGCCATCTGCTAGAGCCGGATCGTGCGCGAAGCGCTTGACAATCGGATTCGTGAAGAGCTCTCCCGCGCCGGTCGAGATGAGGCCACGCAACTTATCCATAAGCGGATTGAGGGTCAGCGGTTTGGTGCCGGCAGCATAGGCCGGATGAGCGATATCATCGAAGAGGTCGCCGAGCCTGGATTCGAGAAAGACGCGCAGGTCAGATGCGTAATCGCGGGCAACGGGAGCGGAGTCTGGACTCCTGAGAAACGCCTGCCGCTTGGCGTCGATCTCTTCCAACGCAGGCGAGACGACAAGCGTCGGCCGCACGGCGTTCACCGGGTGGACCGAGAAGTGAGCGATGCGATCGTCGGGCCTGCTCTCCGCCACGACGCAGCCGGCGAATTTACGATCATGAGTGGTAACGAGGAGTTGCGCCCCGGCCTCGGAAAGTTGGCTCAGGCCGCGGGCCAGCCGCTCCCGGTTGTCGTTGTCGAGGAGCTCCTGAGGGTCATCGAAGACTAGCAAGGAGGGGCCGCCCCGCGTGGCGAGCACATGCTCGCGAAAGGCAAGGAAGAAGCCAAGCAGCGCGCCGCGCAAGGCGGAGGCGTTCGAAACATGCTGAGCTGGCGCCGCTACGCCCTCGCGTCCAACCTTCAGATCGAGCACCCCGCGTGCGTCCATGCCGGTCTCTGTGAGATCAGGTGCAAACCCAGTCGCGTTCCGGTACATCAATCTGCGCCAGTATTCCGATCGATTATGCAGTTTAGTGCGTAGCGTTTCGACCTGCACCTGCGCCAAATCACCGAGCGGAACTAGCGCATTGAGCGCCGCGACGGCCTTGCCGCAGGCCGTGATGCGTGATCGCTTGCTGGCATAGACTGCACGATTCCTTTCTACTCGGGAGACATATTCGATTGCTTGGTTAAGCGGCGCCACGCCCTCTACGATCTCAAGGAGCGACGACAGCCGGTGCCCGATCGCCCGCTCCGCATCGGCGGCTCCGTCTTCGCCACGACGAATCGCTTGCAGGAAAGCGTTGATGGCATCCTTGTTGGTCATTCTCCACTCAGCGAATGCCACGGCACGAACGATTCGGTCGATCATCTGCTGAAGCGGTACAGCCGCCGACAGGGCGGCGGGCAGCGTGCGCCTCACCGGTTCGACGAACATCGGCAAGGTCTTGAGGCGTTGGTCCACTAACTCGGCGGCCCCGGCTCGGAGCGTAGAGAGTGCACCTTGGAAGGGATCCGTCGCGAAGAGGTCGTCGATGAAGCCGACCCGGAGCAGATCGGCCGGCGATGTCGGGAGATCCACCCGGGCTTCCTTACCGATGACTTCCGGAAGTTCCCGAAGTAGATGACCGACCCAATGCGACGACCATTCCGCGACCGTGCGCGCAATCACTTCACGATCTTGCGCGGCTTTTGCGAGGTGATCGGACACCGCCGTGCCGGTGACCGGATCCAACGCCCCGCCCAACGGGCCAACGCAGACCGGACATTTGCCGTCGTCCGAATGACCATGTTCGTGCATCCAGCCGGAAACGCGTGCGTAGAGCTGCTCCCGTCGCGCGCGGTCGGGACTGTCGGCGAGCTCCGCGAGCGTGGCGGCCTCAACTTGTATCCGTGCCAGGGGCGTCTCGATCACCGCAGCGTCATCGCCTTCGAACGTCAATGCAGACAGCCGTGCGATGGATGTTAAGCTACTGAGCTGCTTCAGACGGTCGATCGCGGGACGAATGCTCGCCTCCAAATCGTCGCGGGCCTTCTTGTCCTCCGGATCAAAGACTTCGCCGAGCACTTCTCGCGCCTGGGACAACGCACGCGCTTTCATGCCAACGAAATGGTTGGCGACCGCCTTGATCCGATCTTGCGCGTCATTGGCACCGATCACCGGCATCTCGCCGTCGAAGCTGATGCTAGGGGTTTCCATCGTCGTGACGGATAGATCACCCACGGCTTCCCGGTAGTGTTCGGCGGCTGCGTCGAGTTCCCTCTCAAGGTCCTTGGTCATCCGCTTCGCGATTCGCTCCGAAGCTTTCTCGGCGTGCTTGGCTAGATCTACGAGATCGGCGAGGCCGGTAAGCCGTGCCACCGCCTCACCGAGCTGTGAGGCGGATCCGACGGCGAGAAAAGGGAGTAGCGCCGGCATCGTGGTCGCGATACGCCAAGCGATAGGATCCACTCCGGTCACATCCAAGTCGGGTTCGCTCTCGCCTATCTTGCCGCGTGCACTGCGGTTCTGCGATCGCCGGATCGGCTGCAGGGCCACGCCATTAACGTCCGCGAATGTCAATTCGACCCAACTGTCGGCGGGAATCTCCGCGCCATCCGCCGGCAACTCACCAGTCTTGTGCGGCATCGGAGTGATCGCTGACATTCTATGGGACGTCACCTTGCCGCTATCGAAGGCGATTTCGCAGGTAAACTCTGTTGGCCCCTGCTCCGGCCCGCGTTGGGAGCGAATGAGGTGTCCTGTCAAGCACCATACGATGGCATTCGCGATCGATGTCTTGCCTGAGCCGTTGGCGCCCTCGAATAGTGTCACCGACTTTTCGGGCTCGAAAACGAAAG